>Ga0209018_1000270_pt1 | contig 49379 bp, 24 predicted proteins | sample YNPBryBLVA2012_FD_185814 | JGI IMG/M metagenome (GOLD analysis project Ga0209018, IMG submission 185814) | Anoxygenic and chlorotrophic microbial mat microbial communities from Yellowstone National Park, USA - YNP Bryant BLVA 2012 (SPAdes)... ...
AGAGAAAAAATCGAAAAAGTTAAGAATGCAAAGGATAAAGAAAAAGTGGAAAGTCTGATTGACAAAGAATTTGATGAAGGGAAAATTACAAGAGAAGAATACAAGCAAAAAATTAAAGAAATAGAAAGCAATATCGTAAAAGAAGCAGAAAGTACATATTCTACTAATGAAAAATTAAAAATAAAATATATTGCAAACCACTACTATCTACCAGTGGCATTAACAGAATCAGAACAACTAGACTTTATTCAACACATTATAAAACATAAGAGTGAAGTAGAATTTGTAAATGAATTAGAAACTTATTTGCAACAAGAAAACAATTTCTTCAAACAATTTGATTGGTGGTTTTTTTCAAAGATAGATGAAACTTTGGATCAAGTTTATATTCCTTATTATAACCCAAAAACAAATAGAATTGATAAATTTAAACCTGACTTTATTTTCTGGCTCAAAAAAGGCAATGAATATACTATTCTTTTTGTCGATCCCAAAGGCACAGAGCATACTGATGCGTTTAGAAAGGTAGATGGCTATAAAAGGTTATTCGAAGATAGGGAAGGACAGCCAAAGATATGGAAAGATCATTCTTATGAAGTCCAAACAAGTTTATTGCTTTGGGCCTACCAAGGAAAAGCGGCTGGCACGGAGTTATACAAAAAATACTGGTTCAATTCAATGGATGATTTGCAAAGGATAGTTTGAACAATGGCTTATTTGCAATTGCCCATCCCATAAAAATTTTGCAAACATTATTTGGTAATCAAAATTGAATAATTATGATATTCTAAGCTAACAAAGTGAACTATCAACTTCTTTGGCTATTATTACTTCCAATCGACCAACATCGAAAAACGCATTGTGTTTGCCAAAGGGTGATTGGCTTCGACTGTATTGATAAAGCTAAAATCAAGTTTAAAAATGCTATACTTTAATCCAGCACCAAAGTTCCAATATTTGCGGTCTCCTAAAGCAGAAGGCTCAGTGAAATATCCAGCCCGTAATGCAATTAATTTTTCGTACCAATATTCGGCACCAATCGAGAATTCCACTCCGGGGTTTTGCCATCCAGTAATCAATGATTTAGGCAATGGATCGCTATCGATGCTGTCGCGTTTTACCAACAATTTAGTTATATCGGTGGCTATTTTAAGGTCGTGGAAGTCGTCTTCGAGAACTTTAACAGCTGCTCCAAAGTTCAAAGTGGTTGGTAATGGGTCTGAATCTCTTTTATAGGTAAGTTTGGGACCGATATTTTTTAAATTAATACCTAAGGATAATCTATCATTGATATATGGCAAGTTTTGGGGTTTCCATAGTGCACCAAAGTCGAATCCACCACTAAATCCAACACCACTTTCCCCACTTTGATCTACTTTGGGATCTAATGCTGAACGAATGTATTTTAGCTGGAACCCAACTCCTAAATCGGGTGCTACAATTGTTCCATAAGAAATACCAACAGCAAATTCATTCGAAATGAACTTACCTTCTATATCGCCTTTTATGTTAGTTCTCGTGAATTCGCCTAAATTCATAAAAGTAAAATTAAATGCCACTGTTCCTTGCAAATCTTCGAAATATTGTCCTATAGTTCCATAGCTGTAAAATAAATCTGCGTTGAATTGTGGCAACCAAGGTGAAAACGAGAGAGCTACTTGACGGTAAGGGATTAGGGCTTCGTATTCATCGAATTTATTGATTTTTGGGAAATAATCCAAAAAAGCCAATCCACCTGGATTCCAAAATACGGCATTTATATCATCTGCTATTGCAGTTCCAACCTCGCCCATTCCACTCATTCGTGCATCTGGTGATATTAGTAGGAAAGGAACCGAAGATCCACCGGCTTGAGCTTTGCTTTCTTGGTGTAAGAACAAAATAGATACAACAACTAATGTTGTTATTGCAAACCATTTAAGGTTTTTCATTATTTTCCTCCATAAAGGTGTTTTTAACGAGTATAAATCTGCAATAAGTATACCAGTTTGACTATTTTACTAATAATATAATCGATTTAAAAAAAAATTATTTTAAAATTACGAAAAAAAACATAAATTATTCTATAAACATACCAATAACAGCATTTGAGATAGCACTATTGCCTTGATTATTGCTTAGTTGCACTTGGAAATAGTATGTTCCAATTGGCACTTGTTTGCCCGAATGATCTAAGCAATTCCATTCAATTTCCAGATTACTGTATTGGGAATATGTTTTTTCCAAGCTTTGTATAAGTTGACCCAGAGAATTATAAATCAATAATTTAGCTTGGATTGGTGGTACTAAATTGTGATTTAATCGAATTGTAGCTCCTCGTGCGTCGAATGGATTGGGCTTGATCAATGCATTTCTTATGATTCCTTGCTGATTTGGGTTTGGAATGGTGAACTCAATTTCTTTGACAGTAAAGTTGTTGAACACATCCCAAGTTCTGAATTTCAATGTATGTTTGCCAGGATTTAATCCCGTTAGCACTTTTTCGATATTAGAGTAATTGGGTTTATCAAAAGAATTTCGTATTTCCTTGGTTAGATCTATTGAATTAGGATTATTATCGATCCAAACTTCGGTTAGATGACCAATTCCCAAACCTGTGGAATTGATACCACTACCATCGTATAAATCTGCAATGAGTAAGGGATTTTGGGACACAATGTCGCCCGATTTGAATTCACGACTATCTATGTAAAGATAAACTTCGGGTGGAGTGTTATCTTTAACATCAGTTATTTCGATACCATCAATTTTAAATTTGCGGGTTACTCCTTTGGCATATTCATTTTTATCTGAGATTGCAAAGGAATACAATCGCCCTAAACTATCCGAAAAACTTATATCCATTGGGATAATAAAGCTTGCTTCGAATCTTCCTTGGTGTATTTTGGTAGTTGTTCGATTAAGTGCTGGTCCCATTTTTTGGAATTTGTAAAGTGCTGAATATGGTGTATTATCATAGGTTTGTATTAATTGTTCGCCATCGAACATTGTTAACCAAATGTTTCCATTAAAATCACTATCGATTTGGTTTGTGGTTGGGTCGAATATTTCTCCTTGAATTTTAACTGTTGATAGCCCCTTCAATTTCAAATAATTAGAGGAGGTATCATCCAAATCTTTATCATTTATTTTTGTTATCTTTATAAATTTTTGGGGGATGAGTAATTTGGAGGTTGGATCACCGAATAAAACATATTTTTGGTCATTAATTCTGTTATAAACCATTTTTACAAGCAAGCTTGCTTCGCCAAATGTGTAATATTGTTTGGTTTCGGGGTCGGGAAATAGCAATTTGTCGAACAGGAAATCATTTAGTTCTGCATTGAACGAGCCCATAACAACCCGAGTTGCTGAATAAACCCCAATTGCTCCTCCACTTTTCGAAAGTATTAATTCTTCGGAACCAGATTTGATTTCCGGATCGTCGAATCGTCCAAAATCGCAGGTTGCGGCGGTCATAAAAGTTAATCTATCAATATTTGTCATTTGCCCAATGTGGACATCGCGGTTGAACACTTCTTCGTGGGAAAGCACGCGTGGGTTGCCGTGTCCAATATAATTCCAAACCAAAGCTCCTTTGTTGTTCAATGTCGATAGCATAGCTTGAGTGCAGGAAGGTTTTCGTCTGCCACCTGGTATATTCTCGGTTGGATATTCCACTAAATAAACTCTATCGGTTATAAAATGGTCGGGTATGTGTTCACGAAACAATCTTTCGGAATAGTTTACATGGTCAGCACGGTCGTAGTATTCGCCAATTCCATCGTCGGCCATCAACAAAATTCTTGTCCTCCAATCATCATTAGCCGAACCTTGTTCGTATTTCTTGATTTTTTCGACTATCCAATTTCCTTCGGCATCGGTATTGAATGGCAACCTACCAATTGTTAAATCAGGTAAATAATCATCACCCGAAACCCATACATAAAAATCATCGGTCGAGTAACTTCTGTCAATTTCTGAATACGAATATTCATCTTCGTCGGGTGTTTGGTATGCTGGAACTGGGTTGGGTTGCTTGTATTGAACTCCACGGTAGTCAAAATGCCCATCTCCCCATAAAATTACTGCTTTTAACAATGAATGACTGTGAATATATTGAACAAAATTTCGAATTGCCGCAAGGTCGGGAGTCCCGGCATTCATTGTGTTGTAAATTTGTTCGGTTGTAACTACTTTTACTTTGTGGTCTCCCTTGCTTTCCCTATATTCTTTATATTTATGAGCAGAATTTACTAATGTTTTATCAGTAATTAGCAAAATATCAAAATTAATGTCGTTGAGTATGTTTTCGTAGTTAATTAAAGTTAAATTTGCCTTTTTTGTTTTACCGGATATGTAGTATTTGTGCAATTGATAATCGTCGTTTTTTGTTCTAAAAATGAACAATCCGTTTGTATTCGACAAATTTTTCAACAATTGTGGTTTACGGAAATTGCTAACATCAAAACCAATAATTTCCCCCGAAAAACCATTTATAGAATATTCTGTAATATCTTTTAAAGCAGTATCTGCAATGAAACTTAGTTCATTATCTATTGCGAAAAAACTTCGTGGATAGTGAATTTCGTAATAATCCAAAAATGGAATGGATGTTGTTGGTGCGTCTATGTTTGAATAATTAATTTTGAATACGGAACGATTATCTACTGGAATTAATTTAGAATCTAAAGTAACATTATAGATTTCTCTTTTTGCGTGTTCATAGCCTCGTAACGCAACCGAGGATATAACTTGTTCGTAAATTTTTTCGTTTCCTTGATAAATAAGGAATTTACCGTATCTATCCGAACGGTGGGCTAATGCAAAACGCGCAAATATTTCCTGATTTCTGTCCAAATTGTGCAAAACATCAGTTAGAGTTACTGGAAATAGGGAAGTTCCGAACCAACTTCGTCCCGAAGCCTTTGTGTATGGATTGCTCAATTCTTCTTCTCGGAATATGCGATGATAGTAGGTAGTAGGTTTGTGTTTAACTTCGCCAACAGGTGGTTCCAGTTCGGTTGCTCTTGCACCTTTAGTGCCACCCCAAGTGAGAAAGTAGGAATTTGTGTTGGAATAAGGATTTCGGTAACGGCGAATTCCGCCATTTCGAAATTCAAATCCTGTAGTTCCGTTTCCATAAAAAAGAATGTAGTCTAAGGTGTTATCGGGCTTTTTACGGACAATGATGTTTTGTTCGACCGGCATTGAATTTGGTCCATCGGAAACTATTTCGGAAAGAGGTTTTCCACCATTTCCATAAATTTTAATTGTCTCTGCATCAATCGAATTTACATTTACTCCAAGAGCAGTAATTTGCGCTGCATCTATTCGATAAATTCCTTCTTCTTGGATGTCGATTTTAATTACTTGCTGGTTTTGGGATTGAATTTTTGGGATATCTAACTTTTTTGATGTAGTAGTTTTAATTCTAAAAGATGGAGTATCATAATGATTTATTGCTACTGCGATAGGTTCATTGTTGAGTGCTGCTATATGATTCGAATTATTTGCGTAGAAATCAACATTAACAAAAGCTTTATTAGTTATTATAACATTGGATAAATCGGAGGAAACAAAGGCGGCAATTATCTTGATTTTTGCGATATGACGCAAACCAGCGATACCTTGATATTCGATTAAAACAAGGTTATCCTCCAATTTTCTATCTACAACAATAGGATTGGTATTTTCTAAATTTTTAATGTTGATTTGATTGATGGGAATTGTTGTAGTTTTGTTGATTGTGTATTTACTTAACTTGAATCCATCTGGTGAAGGGACCGAAATGATTATTTCATAAACCAAAGCATATTGATTGACAAATTTATATAGTCTTGTATTGGATATCAGACTTTCGAAATTTAGTTTATTGTCAATTTCAAAAAGTGGCAAGTCGAATAATATTTCTAACGATTTCGAATCCGATTTAACTTTGCTTATTCGAGGTTTTAGGGAAAAAGAATCTATGTGGGCAATTAAAATTGTTGCAATTATTGTTAACAAAAATTTGCTTAACGAATTCATAAGTTTGCTCTTTTTAGATGTAAGACAAAAAAAGTATCAAAATATTACAATGTATAAGTAATTCGTTAAGCAATCATTTTTTTGATATCAACGAAATTAATAAAAATTATTTTATTATGACAATAAAAAAAAATAAAAAATAATCTCTATTGGCACAATTTTTATGTAATTTGCAATTTATAAATATTAGAAGAGAAGTAGTGTTTTACCTAAAAGATTATGGATTAATAAGAATTGCTGTGGCAAGCAACGAAATGCGAATTGCCGATGTTGATTTTAATTTGGAAGAGATTTTGAGGGTTGCGAAAAGTGCCGTAGAACTTAATGCTTCTGTTATTTTATTTCCTGAATTAGCGATAACAGGCTATTCTTGTGCAGATTTGTTTTTCCAATCACACTTGTTGGATAAATCAATTGTGGCTTTAACAAAAATCGCTGAATTTACCGAGAATAATCCAATTGCAATTGTTGTAGGATTACCTTTACTAATCAATGGTAAATTATTTAATGTTGCAGCATTTGTATCTGATGGCGAAATAATCGGTTTCTCGGTCAAAACTTATTTGCCCAATTACAATGAATTTTACGAAAAGCGCTGGTTTGCAAGTGCAGATGAATTATCTGTTGAATTTGTTTCGATTGATGGGAAGGAAATTCCAGTTGGAAACAACTTGATTTACTCTTGTTCGACTTTTCTCGAATTAAAAATTGGAATAGAAATATGCGAAGATTTATGGGCTGTTAAACCCATTAGCAGCGATCTGGCAATTGGCGGTGCTAATGTAATTTTGAATCCTTCTGCTGGAAATGAATTAATTGCAAAGAAAAACTATCGAACTAATTTGATTTTAAATCAATCAGCTCGAACAAATTCAATTTATGCTTATGCCAATGCTTCTGCTTGGGAATCGTCAACCGATTTAGTTTTTTCTGGACATTGCTTAATTGCCGAAAATGGTGAACTGCAAGCCGAGACCGAACGATTTTCGTTCCAATCCCAAATTGCCTATGCGGATTGTGATTTACAAAAAATTCAAAATGAAAGACTCAAAAATTCCACTTTTGATATCAACAAATCTGGAATGGAATTTAGAGTAGTTGATTTTAACCTTAATTTCGTAAAAGTCAAAACTACAATACGCAAAATCAATCCAAAACCATTCCAACCAACCAAACCAGAGGATAAGGATGAAGTTTGCAACGAAATTCTGAAATTACAATCCACCGCACTTGCCCGAAGACTTCTACACACGGGTTTAACTAATTTAGTATTAGGCATATCCGGAGGATTAGATTCCACATTAGCCTTGATTGTTTGTATCGAGACAATGAAAAAAATTGGATTGCCAAACCAAAACATTATTGCTATCTCGATGCCTGGTTTCGGAACAAGCCGAAGAACAAAAAACAATGCAAAAACATTGGCAGAAACATTAAAAGTTAGTTATCGAGAAATTTCGATAGTAGAATCAACTACTCAACACCTTAAAGAAATCGGACATAATATTGAGAATCCAAACGTAACTTACGAAAATGCCCAAGCACGTCGTCGGACACACATTTTGATGGATATTGCTAACGAAGTTGGTGGTATTGTTGTTGGTACTGGTGATTTGTCCGAAATTGCCTTGGGATGGAACACTTATAATGCCGACCATATTTCGATGTATAACGTGAATAGCTCAATTCCCAAAACATTGGTTAGAACACTAATTGAGTGGTATGCCGATAAATCAAATTCCTTGGAAATACGACAGGTGCTATACGATATAATAAATACACCAATTTCTCCCGAACTTTTACCAAATCAAGATGGCAATCAAATTACTCAAGAAACCGAAGAAATAATCGGACCTTATTTATTGCACGACTTTTTCTTGTATCATTTTATTCGTAATAATTTCACTCCCCAAAAAATTTTATTCCTTGCAAATATTGCTTTTCGGGAGATTTATGACAAAGAGAAAATAGAAAAAACATTCCAGGTATTTATTCAAAGATTCTTTCAAAATCAATTCAAGCGTTCTTGCTTTCCTGATGGAGTTAAGGTTGGTTCGGTCTCATTATCTCCAAGAGGGGATTGGAGAATGCCATCCGACGCAAGTTCAAATATTTGGAAATAATTTCGTCAAAAAAAATAAATTAAACGAGATTATGCTATATTCAGAAACTAATCCTATAAAGTTGGTGATTGTCGACGACCACGAAATATTTCGTTTTGGTGTCCGTAAACTACTTTCCACTATACGCATTGTGGAAATAGTGGGCGAGGGTTCCAATGGATTGGAGGCGATTGAACTTGCTGAACGATTCCGTCCGGACGTAATATTTTTAGATATTTTTATGCCAAAAATGAATGGAATCGAAGCAATTCCTGAAATTCGCAAAATCTCGCCTGAGAGTTATATTGTTATGTTGACTGCATTCGAGGATTTCTTGCATATCGAAAGAGCTCTAACAGCTGGTGCAGATGGATATCTGACAAAAGGAATATCCCCCGAAATATTGCAAGAAGCAATACTAAAAGTAGTGGAAGGAGAACGCGTTTTTAGTAAATCAATTATTAAGTTGCTTTCGGAACGTCGAGTAAGCTACGATGAATCCAATGATCTAAATGTATCAATAACAAAACGCGAAGAAGAAATACTTAAATTAATTGCACAAGGTTTAACCAATAACGAAATTAGTGAAAAATTAGGGTTGAGTGTTCGCACTGTCGAAAGTCATCGTTATAATTTAATAAAAAAATTAAATTTAAAAAACGCCTCCCAATTGGTCAAATTTGCCGTAATGAACACGAATTATATTAAATAATATTAAATAAGTAGTTTCACTTATTTTTTCCTTGTATTTTTGGTATTAATTTTGTATATTATTTAAAGTATTTGCATATAAGAAAGTTAAAACATATGAAATTAAAAATAATTATAACAAAGATAGTTTTAGCGATAAGTGTTGTACAAATTGCATTTTCGCAAACCGAAAACGTTGGTATTGGAACAACATCGCCCGATAATTCAGCACTTTTGCACTTGGATGTGTCCGCTATGGCAACTAAAAGAGGCTTGCTTATACCACGAATTACCACAGCTCAAATGAATGGGATAAGCAATCCTGCAACTGGTCTGCTTATCTACAACACCGACGATAATAAGTTTTATTATAATGCAGGCACCCCTGGAACTCCAAATTGGGTTGCATTCGTTGCAACAAATGCAACATTCCCATTTAGTTCTTTGTCCTCTGGAACAAACACCACAGCAGCAATGCTTGTTGGTACCGGTGCTTCGCTTGCTCCAACTGGAACTGGTTATATTCAGTCCAATAGATTTGTTGGAACTGGTTCGGTTTCCGATGCAGTGGATTTGGCAACTGGTGAAGTAAATGGCATTCTCTCCATATCGAATGGTGGAACGGGTTTGGGTTCAACACCAACAAATGGACAATTGCTTATAGGAAATGGAACTGGGTTTGCACTGAATACCATTACTGCAGGATCTGGAATTAGCATTTCGAATGGTAGCGGAACCATAACAATTTCGGCAGATGCTGCAAACATAAGCCATAATTCTCTTAGCAATTTGCAATTAGCACAGTCGGGGGTTACTTATGGTCATATCAATGATCAAGCTCAAACAATTGCCGGTGCCAAAACCTTTTCCAACAATGTTACTGCCCCAACTTTTACATCAACAGTTAATACTGGAACTGCACCATTCACAGTAAACTCCACAACTCTCGTAACCAACCTAAACGCTGATTTATTAGATGGATTAAACTCCACTGACTTTCTTCAAACTACAAGCACTGGTAATTTAACTACCACAACAACTGGAGTAACTATAACTGGCGGTACAAATGCAGTAATTGGAAGTGGAGCGACAATAAACATAGCAACAGCAAGCGGAACACAGACGGGATTATTATCGAATACAGATTGGACAACATTTAACAACAAGTTAGGTTCGGGAAGTGCAGCAGGTGGAGATTTAGCTGGGACATATCCAAATCCAACGGTGGACGGGTTGCAAGGAAATCCAGTGAGCAGCACAGCCCCAACGAATGGACAAGTGTTAAAGTGGAATGGCACGGCTTGGACTCCATCTACCGATGAAACTGCTGGCTATACAGCCGGGAATGGAATAGATATAACAGGTAATACCATCAGTGTACAATTTGCGGGAAGTGGGACAGCAACAACAGCATCTCGTAGCGACCACAACCACAGTGGAGTGTACGAACCGGTATTAACGAAAGGAGATTTAACTACAACGACAACTGGAATAACGATAACTGGTGGTACAAATGCAGTAATAGGGACTGGAACGACAATAAACATAGCAACAGCAAGTGGAACAAACACTGGCTTACTTACATCAACAGATTGGACAACATTTAATAATAAATTATCATCTACATTGAACGATGGTAATATTTTTGTAGGAAACTCATCGAATGTGGCAACTGGTGTTGCATTATCTGGTGATGGAACTATATCCAATACCGGAGTGTTAACAGTAACTGGTTTGCAGGGTCGAGATGTGAGCAGCACCGCACCAACTAATGGACAAGTACTCACTTGGAATAGTTCTACAAGCCAATGGGAACCACAATCACCAGGAGGTGCAACAGGTTGGACACTAACAGGAAATACCCTTTCGGGAACAGAAGTTTTAGGTTCCACTAACAACCAACCTTTGGTTATTGTTACCAACAATACCGAACGATTGAGAGTAGCAGCTAATGGGAATGTTGGTTTAGGTTATAATGATCCCAAAACTATACTTCATCAAGATCAAGGAGATGCTACCGCTACCTACCATAAATTTACTGCTGGAACAACAACTGGACAAACAGCAACGGATGGTTTGGACATTGGAATTGATGCAAGTGGAAATGCGATTTTGAACCAAAGAGAAAACTTGAATTTACAAGTATATACAAACAACACCGAAAGGATGAGGATTTTAGGTAACGGTAAAGTGCTGATTGGTACAACAACTGAACCCGATGACTCGGTTCGTGTTCGCATAGGTGGTGATGTTTTGATCGATCAAGATTTGATTGTCGAGGGCAATATCGATCCCGAAGCAATTATTTTAAAACAAAGAACACAAGCACCTGGTACCGCAACCGAAGGTATGATATATTATAATTCAACAGAAAAGAAATTAAAAGTTCACGATGGAACTGGATTTAAAGATATAACAGGTGGACCAGTATTAGCTAGGGCATACTTGTCTTCTAATACTACAATATCTCAAACCGTTTTTACCGATCTTGTGTTTGACTCTGAAACTTATGACACTCACAATGCATTTTCAACCTCTACTGGTGAATTTACTGCACCACAAAGTGGTTACTATAGGGTCACCCTTTCTCTTTGTATATCTATGCCTGCAACAGCCTCGACATATGATGTTCAAATTTTAAAGAATACCAGTAGTATTTCCATTTTAAAGATTTCAATACCACAAATCGCTAATTATTGGCTGAACACATATATTTTAGATGAAATCATATATTTGGATTCTAACGATACCGTTAAGATACAAACTAAGAAAAGTGGTGCTAATAATGCCACGGTTACAGGTGGTTCACAATTTACTCATTTATTAATTAATTTAATTAAATAAAAATGGCTATGCAAATGAAAAAATTACATATTATCCTCTTGTTAATATTGAATTTAGCGACATCTTCGCTTTATTCACAAGTGGATATGTATGTATCACCCAATGCAATAGTTCATATTTCTCAGAATGCAATCGTTCAAGTTAATGGTAGTGTTACAATTGGAAACAATGCCACTTTGTCACAACAAAGTAACAGTGCTTTGTATATTACAAACGATTTTCAAATTATCGGAACATTTACATCATCGAATGGAACAACTTATTTTATTGGAAGTAATAATTCTACCATTTCCGGAAGCGGTTCTGCCACTTTTTACAAATTGGTCTTGAACAAAGATGTAAATGTTGTGATGCTATTTATAGATAAATCAATTACAATTAATAATGATTTGGATATTACTAAAGGTTGGTTAAGAATTTTGAATAATGCTGCACAAACTATAGATTTGTATGGAAATTTGAATTTAACTGCGGATGGTTTTTTTGATGCTTCGACAACTGGATCTGCAAATCATAGCCTAAATTTCTATGGTTTATTCAATAATAATGGCATAATTGATTTGAATACTACGGGTGGCAAAATTACCATTAATTTTCTTGGTTCAACCGATGTTAATTTAAATGGTTCCGGTTCTTTCGACTTTTACGAGGTTAATGTAAACAAGAACAATGCAACTAATTATGTAAATTTTGATAAATCATTTACAGCAGTAGATAATTTTTTAACTTTAACCCAAGGTGAATTTCGATTAACTTCGAACTATTCAATTACAAATAATTTCTTCAAATTAAGTGGTACTGATTATACGATTCCTGATAGTGCTGCATTTATTTTGGATAATCCAAATGTAGTAGTGTCGGGTCAAACCGTTGCTGGAAATGCAATACTAAGAGGTAAATTACACATAAAACAAGGAGAATTTAATCTCGGAACAGCGGGTGAAAGTAATTTAGTATACGACAGAACATCAGGTTATGCCGAATTGGAAATCACCGGTGGAACGATGAATGTTAGAACTGCAATATATCCTAATAATTCATCAAGATTGTTAAGATTTTCGCAAACAAATGGAACATTGAACATCGGAAATGGTTCCAGCAACAGTAACAATCAACCAATGTTCGATATACCAAACAATAATTCATTATTTAATTTCACCGGAGGAACGCTTAAAATTCATCGAGGTAACACTAATGTTGGAGTTGATGATTATAGAGTACTTGCAAACTTGGATACAGTAACTGCAAATGGAACACTTGAAATAAATGATGATGTCTCTGGTCAAACAATCGAAATTAATTCAACTGCTGATGTTGGAAATTTGTTAATAAATGCAAATAACACCCCATCAATTTTGCTAAAGAATGATTTACAAGTCATAGGCAATGTAACATTTAATGGAAATGGTAGCAATATATTTAATACCCAAAATTATAAATTACAAATTAAGGGAAATTTAACAAACAATTTTGCAAACAATAACGGGTTCAATAATTCAACCGGTCGGGTGGTATTTAACGGAAATACTAATCAAGATATTGGTGGAACTCAATCAACGACTTTCAATATTTTGCAGATAGACAAAACTGTCGGAAGAGTTGAATTAAACACAAATGCACGTGTGAATGGTTCAATTCGCTTTATTAGTTCATCGATATTGGATGTGAACACTAACAAAATAACGATGGCACCCGAAACTCGTGTTTATTCGGATGATGGTTTAACCTACAACTTCGACACATTCAATCAAAACAAATGTATAGTTCTGCAAAATACATCTCAACTTGCAGGTGGCTCTTTGGAATTTGAGTTGAATCCATCAGTTACCTTGCCATACGAAATACATTATCCTGTAACAACAGAAAATGTATATACTCCAATGAAAATCAGGTTGCTACCCTCAGGTGTTTCGTATGGAACCAATCCCAAAATCACGGTTCGCGAGTATGCTGGCGAACATCCACAAGTTGAGGCACCCAATGTTTCATTAAAGAAATATTGGATTGTAAAATCAAACGACTTAACTATAAATACCCACGGAGTTGAAGTTGTTGGAATTTATGACAATAGCGAAGTGGAAGGAAATGAAGGAAGCTATCAAGTTTTAGCATTTTCACCAAATTATAATGACCCAAATGGATATTGGAGAGTAAATCCTGGTTTAACCAATTATGTGAATAATAATACCAATTTATGGTATTCTCAACAAACTAACTTTTTGGATGGAGATTGGACAGTTGGTGAACAAAATGCGGGGCAAGCAACTTATTACGCACGTGCAAATGGTGATTACAATGATCCTAATACTTGGTCGAAAATCTATTTCAATGGAACTGCTTCGGCAACAGCACCAAATAAGCGTTCCGATAGAGTTAGAATACAAGATCATATTGTTACTATCACAGATTCTGTTGCCGCAGCCAATTTAATTTCTGTTGAAGTTGGAACAGAAGGCAGAGCCAACGGAACACTTAAAATTGAAGGTAATCATTATGTTAAAGGTGATACCTTTAAATTAGAGCAAAATTGTAAGCTTTATTTTGCCCACCAACAAGGAATTACCATTTCGCCTTATCAAACTGGTGCTATTCGGACTGATGTTCGAAGCCTCTCGGATTATGGAATTTATGTTTTTTGGCAAGGACAAAATCAAGCTTCGGGAGATGGAATACCCGATTTAGTAAATTCGATCATACTCGATAAAACAAGTGGGTCTACTGCTACAATGAGCAAAAACATAGGTATAAGAGATTCACTTGTTATTATAAATGGTATTTTAGACTTAGCGACATCATCAGTTAATGGTTATACCCCAGGACGCACATTTAAAATGTACGACGGGGAAATGATTGTTCGTAATAGTTATCCATTAAACTACACACCACCGTTTTTAACGGCTGGTCGAATTACTTTCGATGGCCCCGGTAATGCAACTATACCAAGCGAAAACTCTACTCCTGGTGTTGCTCAATATAATAATTTAAAAATTGCTGGCTCATCTCGCGCTGGCAATATAACGTTTGAAAATGCTGGAAAAATAAGAATATTAGGTGATTTTGATATTTCGGAATTGAACTTTGCGAATAATACATATAGATTTTTCACTTCAGGTTCGACTGTTCGATTTGTTAAAAATGGAAATCAAAACATTTCGTTCATTCCAAATTCTCCAACCGATAGTGTATGTCAACTTCAATTTTATAATTTAGAATTGGTTAATCCTGGAAACAAGTCGATTGTTGGAACATCTCCATATCCATTTAGTATTAACAATCAATTAACATTGGATAGTTCGGTTACTTTTGTTCAAAACAATGCTAACATCGAAATTCAAAGTCATTGGACAAACCTCAATGGAAGTGTTTTCCAACCTACTGCTGGAAAATTTGTTTCATTCTTTGCTCCAACAAACACAATTGATTTAAATATTATCTCGCGAGACACAACAGATAATGATTTTGAGGATGTAATAATTCGTGGACCTGGAAATGTCAAGCCACAAGATAATTTAGTTGTAAAAGGAAGTCTAACAATACTTTCGGGAACAAATTTTATTGTCAATGGAGTGGATTTGTTCCTTTATAAAAATTGGTCTAATTATGGTGGAACATTCACCCATACTAATTCTACTGCATATTTTCAAGGAAATACAACTCAAACAATAACCAAAACAAGCGGAGATGAAACTTTTCACAACTTAGTTTTACGAAATCCAACTCATTTAAATGCCAATGGAATTGGAAATACAACAAATGGCTTGATTATCAACAATAATTTAGATTTGGTATACGGAAGAATTAATGCACGCGATCGATTTGTTCAAGTTGGTGGTACAATTACTCGACCAGGTGGTGGTTATATTAACTCTGCTCTAAGGAGAAACATTCCAGCGGGAACAACCACTTTACAATACGAGGTTGGTTATCAAGATGTATATACTCCAATAACTTTGTATTTTAATGGAAGTGGAGGAACTGCTGGGTTATTGCAAGTATTATCTGATACAATAACAACAACAACTTCTCCAATTAGCTGGACAGATGCAACTCCCACAGATATTTCTCCATTAGGTTCCCAAATCAGTCCTGAGAAACATATAGCACGTCAGTGGAATATAACCAAACCCAGCGGAAGCTCTTTTTCTTTAGGTTCACGAAAATACGATGCTATAATGCATTTTATTGGTTCTGCTCCACCAAATGGGGATTTACGAAATGGGATGAGCCCATTTTTGTCAGATGCTAAAATTTATAATGGGTCTAATTGGGTTGGACCTCTTTATTATGGAACTTACCCATATGTAGGAACCCAAGCAAACGATTCTTTGGAATTCAAAGAAATTATCGACCTGGGTGCAATTATTGTTGGCGAACCAAGTGTTTTGACTTATTACACTCGAAATTCTGGAAACTGGAAAACAGCAAGTAATTGGTCAACAATTTCTTATGATGGTCCAGCTGCTACAAGTTATCCTGGACAATTAGGTCCCAATTTTAGAGCATCAATAGGTGCTTCTCACCAGATTACTTTAGATACAAATCTTGTTGTTAACAATACACCAACCAATAGTTGTATTGTTACTGTTGATTCCAGCGGTGTACTGGATTTAGGAACTTTTACAATTACGGGAACAGGTGAATTCCGATTATTCAAATATGGGACAATTAGAATAGGTCATCCAGACGGAATTACTGCAAGTTCTTCAACTGGAAACATCCGTACAACTACAAGAAGCTACAACTACAACAATTATAATTTAGGTACTTTTGTTTACAATGGCTCTGGTGCCCAATATACCGGTGATGGATTGCCTTCGGGAACCAATAGTATTAGAGTATTGATTATCAACAAACCTTCTGGAACGGTTACGATTAATGCAGCTAATAATTTAAACATCAAAGATAGTTTATACATTCAATCTGGAACTTTCAATTCGGGTAATCGAGATATCTATCTAAGGGGTAATATGCGATTAGGTGCGACTGCATCGTTCCAACACAACAACAGAACTTTCTACATAACTGGTGCAAAAGGAGATACATTATCAGCCGAATCATACACCAACCCCATCGTGTTTTACAATTTAACTATCTCTAAACCATCATTAACCGGAAATACTGTACTGGATAATAATACAATCATACACATTAACAACCAATTAAATTTCACCAATACAAATAGATCAATTATAGATGCTATAACCAAATCCAATCAAACTACTCCTAATTATGTTCGAATGGGTACAACCGCAACAGTAACTGGAGCACAGCAATTTAATACATCCCAAGCAGGAGGTTGGATTTATGGTCGATTGCATAAAAATATTCCGGCAGATGATGCTCCAAATGTTGTTTTTGAGATAGGAGATGATTCATATTACACACCTTTAGAAATTGATTTCCGAAGTGGAACTGGAAGTGCTGCTGGGTATCTTATGGCTCAACCAGAATATGGATTCCATCCAAAATTATACAATACTCCCCAATCACTTTATCCAATTAATCCAAATAGAGTAATCCTAAGCAGATGGAAATTGGTGAAACCCAATGGTTCAACTTTTGTTCGTGGAACTCGCAACTTTGACCCAACAGTTAGGTTCCCTCATCCACAGTATACTACACTGCTTGATTGCGTTGGATGTGCCGATTTGACTTATTATCGAGGAGGCGATTCATTGCAATGGTGGCAAACAATGGCAAGAAATAGTACATACGATAATAGTGGCACTCAAAATTTTTGTGGTGACACAAGAATATCTCCTCATCCAACACCAAACTTTAATTATAATGGTTCAACTTGTACTTCACCTAATCAGCCAACTTCTTGGATTAGGGTATTAGATTTAAACACTAATTTTGGAACTGATGAAATTTATGCAAATGGAGATACTTTACTAGCCGAATTTGTTGCTGGAAATAGAAATTCTATAAGATATTACAATTTCTATTCTATTGCAGATGGAGATTGGACAGATCCAAATACTTGGTCAACCGTCTCGTTCAATAGTAATTTAAACGAAGCATTGAACGACACAGATCCAAATGTATATCCATTTCCAGTTCGTCAATACGACAATGCGTTAATTGGGAATGGAAAAACTGTTAGATTAAATTCTGATATAGGACACAATGACTATGGATCTTCACCACAACGCTATACTCACGCAGGTCCTTCAGTTAAAGTATATGAGACAGGTGCCATTGATTTTGGTACAAGAACTTTGCGGGGCAATGGTTTTAGTTTATTTAAAGGTGGAAAGATAATTATAGGTGCCCAAACTGGAATCACTACAACTGGCACTGGTAACATTATTTTGGGTTTAGGAAATACTCCATCTTTTGCAGATAGCTCTAATTTTGTTTATTCAGCAGTTGGACAAAACATATCAAATAATAACTGGGGTTTTTTAAATCGAAATGCATCTACACATTATATAGAAAGTGTAACTATCCGAAGAACATCTGATAATGCATTAATGATGCAAAGTGTTACCGGCAGTAAAAGAACGTTTACGTCGAATGCTCATAATTATATTTGGGATAAATCAGCTGATTTAGTTGCAGGTGAAACATATTATATTCAAATAAATCCAAGCAATGTTGCAACCAATCGTAGGTATAAGGGTTGGATTAATTTTAATTATGGTAACAATAATTTTACCGAAACGGGTGAGCAAATTTTCAATGTCACATCAAGTGATACTATAAATATTACCACATCCAACTTTACAATTCCTGCCACAATGGGTCCCGGCACAACACATTTGAGAATTGGTATGAGAGATAATACAACTAATTTTGCACCAACTGAAAATAATCAACAAGGAGAATTTGAGGAATATACAATAAATATCATTAATTCCAATACCATTGTTGCTCAAACTGTAGGCTCAGGATTACCAACAAAAATTGCTTCTTTCGAAGTTAATAGTCCAAGACCAACAAGTACAGTTGCTTTAACAAAAAATATCGAAGTTATTGACTCAGTTAAAGTTTCCAGTGGTTCGTTGTTGGCTGGGGCAAATACAATTAAAATTAATGGTGCATTTATCGTAGATACAACTGGTGGATTCAGTCCCCAAACTTCAACAGTAGAATTTTTTGGTCAATATCGGGATACGATCAGAAGCAAAGTTTCAAATTTCACAATTCCCTTCTATAATTTAACCATCAACAAAGCTTTTTCTGATACAATAATTTACATACCTAACACTAATATATCTGTATCCAATACATTTAACTGGAATACAAATAATAACATTGTACTTGGTGATAATTATTCCATAACCCTACAAAGCACTTCAGCATTAATTGGCTCTTTCTCAAAAAACAGAATGGTTCGTGTCTCGGGTTCAACTAATTCAGGGCAGATTATACGACAATTTACAAATACTGGTGGTGCATCAAATCCTAAAACATTTATCTTTCCTATAGGAATCGACACTAATTATTACCAAGTTTATGTGCGAGATACTGCTGCAACTTGGATCGGAACACCCGAAATGAGAGTAAGCGTTGTTTCGGGACAACATCCACAAAAATTGAACAATAATATTCTTAATATCTATTGGAAAACCCGATTTTTGAACTGGAATACTAATTTAGATACACTAAAATTCACTTATAAACCAAACAACGTTACCGGTGATACCAATAAGTACATCCCTGCATATTGGAATGGAAACAACTGGCAATTTGATTTAGGCATTCTACCTTGGGCAAAATCATCACCAATAAGTATAAAAAATACAATTAATTTCCAAGCTACCAATCCATCAAATTTTGCCGAATGGACTGCTGGACAACCTACTGCGTTTTCTAACGGGCGGAAATTCTACTCAAGAAATTATGGACAATGGAATAATCCATTTAGCTGGTCAGCAGACACAGTATTAAAACACAATGGTCCAGCTGCTTCTTACTATCCTGGGGATTTATTCGAAACTGATACTGTTCATATCGATGGACATAAAATAACTTTTTCATTAGATTCTTGTAGAGTTGATAGCATTAGAATTGGTGGTACAAATTCGTCTCCAACTGCTGGAGTTTTAGAATTTGCTAATACATCGAATAATAAAAAATTGATTACGCGACAATTGTTCCTTGATACTGATAATGGACAAGTTTCACCAATCAATGTAGGGATAAATATCGATACTTTGATAATTTCCCAAAATATTTTGAATAATTCACTTTCACCCGGAGGCTTTGATTTTGTTAATGGAACACATTCTATTGCATTAAAATTTGATGGTTCAGGTAACAGTGAAATATCTGGCAATGGTGTTTGGCAAGATATTAATACTGTTGTTTTAAATAAATCTGGTGGATTAGCAGATACTTTGTCTCTCAATTCAACTTCGTTTGCTACTTCTTCATTAAGTTTTAATCCCAACTTTGTTCCCATAGCTGGTGTAATCAAGTCGAATTCTGGGTTAGATACTAGAATTGCTTCTTCAACTAATGACCTCACTCTTCAACCAAATAGTGGACTTCATACCGTAAATGGAGGATTGATTGCTGAAAGAAACCTTATAGCAAATTCTAATTCAACAATTCAATTAGATAATGGTGTTTTAAAAATTGGGAATGCAACAGATAGAAATTTTGTATATTCTTCTGGTTCTCAAATTACTATCAATAACGCACAAATGTCTATTGCAGGTGGTTTTCTAAGATCTGTACCTACTTCAACAACAACATTATACTTGAACCATCCCAATAGTGCTTTAATAGTAGGTAGAATTGGTTACACAGGTATAGATCCTACATTTGATCTACAAAATAGTGGTTCATCATTGACTATGACCAATGGGAGAATAATCGTAGTAACTGGAAATGCAAATTCCACTTCCGATATTAATATTAGTGCAACTGGAGGAGGAGGCATTACTGGAGGTGATATACAACTTGGGGACAGTACGATTGCAGTTTCGTCCCATCCGTTCAAGTTTTCGGGTTCTACTCCAATTTATAATATGCATTTAGTGAACGATGCAGCCGAAACAGTGAATTATATTTCTTCATTAACTTCTCTCGAATACACAGTCAAAAATAATATTATTGTTGACAAAAAACAAGATTTGAACTTAAATGGAAATACTTTAATATTACAAGGCAATTTGATTGTTTATGGTAAAGTAACTGCGACTCCTTCTTCTCCGTCGTCTCTTTCTTGGAGAATGATTTTAAATGGAACTAATGATCAATACATAAGGAACTACAATTCTTCTCAACCAAGTATTGAAATTTATAGTTTACGTATTGCAAAGAATTCAGGTAATATTATTTTAGGTGGTGGTGGTTCTTCCTATTCAAATTTAAAAGTAAATGATCATTTGGAGTTTGTTGGCTCCAACAATGCATTTATCGATTCCCGAACAAATAATTTTGAAGTTCTTGTTGGTCCGAATAGTGTAAACTTGGGAATTTATCAAATTTCACGACCAAATTTAGGACATATCAGTGGTAAATTGTCTCGATATATACCTAACGGACCCCAAACTTTTGATTTTCCAATTGGTTTGGACACTATTGGTGCATATCGACCAGTGCAAATAGTAACAACTGGGACAAACAATACTGCTGGCTATGTCGAGGCAATTGTTTATCCCGACAATCATCCTGATATTGCCAATTCAACTTTGTTGCCGACAACAAATGTTCCGCGTTATTGGGCTATTAATCCAGATTCAGATTTTGGAGCTTTTGCATTGGGCAGTGGTGGAAAATACCAAATCACAACAACATTCAAAAACCCTGATGATGTTCCCAATCCACCCTCCCTTTCTTTGTTCGAACATCGTTTATATTCTCCATCTTATCCTGCATCTGGAACTTGGTCTACTCCATCATTCCTTTCGAGTAATTCAACATCGGTAACATCCCAAAATCTAACAACTTGGGGTGATTTTGTTATCGGCGAACCCAATACAGTTACATTTTATAGTTATCAAAGTGGAAATTGGCAAGATATAAACACTTGGTCGTTAAGTGGGTATACAATTGCTAATCCCCCAACAAGAATTCCAAATCAAAATACAGACATTGTCCGAATAGGAAATGGAAAAACGGTTACTTTGCTGGATGATGGAACGTATCCTCAGGTTAGAAACGTAATAGTTGAGGAATATAACGGAAATCCCGGTTATTTGCAGATAAATGGTCAATTCAACTATATTCGTGGATTAATTTTCCAATTAGACGACGGAAACTCTCTTGGTATCCAACACGTCGATGGAATTAGACCAATTACTGATGGTAATGTTGGTGCAATCCAAACCAATTCCCGAAATTTTGGAATCTCTCGATACATATTCAATAGTAACACTGGAAACCAAATTACAGGAACTGGCTTACCAAATTATGTGAAATCTCTTATCATTGATAATTCTTCACCAAATATTAATAAAAAAGTATTTTTAAGCAATTATCCCGGAGCACCTCAAGTTAATGTTATAGATTCACTATTTGTTCGGCAAGGTATATTTAATTTAGGTAATCGAAACTTACGTCTTTTGGGTCAGTTTGTTATTGATTCTATTTCGAACGAAGGAAAGGTTGAACCCCTTAGTTCCAAAGTTATTTTGGATAGCAACACTACCAAAAATATAGTTATTCGCAATCGCAGTGGCATAAACTTGTTCGATTTACAACTGGTGGATGGCAGCATTACAGTAAAAAGAGAGGGTACTAAAGTTACCAACCAAAGTCACTTAAATATTGCCGGAACCTTAGACTTTGCTGGTCCAACCATTTTAGTTTTAGGTGATAGTACAAATATCCATATTACAAACTCAGATATAAATGCGATCACTAATTATTCTAACAACCGTTTTGTTCAAACATCTCGAACTAGCGGAAGTTTAATCAGAAATTTCTCGAGTACTGGTTTGCCCAAAACATATGTATTCCCTGTTGGTTCTTACGAAAGTGGAAATAATTATGCACCCGCTGAAGTTACAGTGAGCTCGATGACAACTCAAGGCAAGCTTGGTATTAGAACATCTCCCGGCGATTATGGTGGTTTTCCTGGTGGTCATGCAAGGTTGTCCACATCTCCAAGTGCAGAATATATCAAACGTTATTGGACGATTGATTCGGTAACTTCATCATTCACAGGTTTAGTTAAATTTTATTACAATCAACCAGAAGTTGTTGGCTACGAAAGCAATTATAATAGGTTAGGTCGTTGGAATCCCGTTCGTGAGCAATCTGGCGGTGTTTGGACTCAATATTTCAATCCAACAATTGACACAGTGAACAACTTTTTCCAAACTACAAGTGGATTTGCTTCGGCAGACTTAACTGGTGATTGGACTATTGGCAATCTTTATGCTTTTCGTAGAATTTTCTTTAGCCGTCAAAGTGGCAATTGGAACGACCCCAACTCTTGGACATATTCACCAACCCATAGTGGACCTATTTTTGGACCAGGATTATGGCCCGATAACACACTTGACTCTGCAGTGATTGGAGGCGGAGATGGTGGATCGCAACAACCACACGAAATAACATTGAACGTAAATGCTAACATCCAAGGTACTGCTTTAGGCACTTCTGCAACAAATCGTGGAATATTAAACACTAACTTCAATGTTCTCACGGGACAATACTTTACAATGGGAGATTACTCACATCTAAAAATAACTTCTCCCGATGGAATAACAACGGTTGGGAATTCGACTGGAAACATTCAAACAACTGATATTCGCTCCTACAACACCAACTTTGGAATATTCGAATACAATGGTAATACCAATCAAGCAATTGGTGATGGTTTGCCTTCGACTGTTCGAGATTTAATTATAAACAATTCAGGAGCGGTCAATAATAACATTGTCACCTTGGACAAAAACGTTTCGATTCAGAATAATCTTACAATCACCCAAGGAGCATTAAATTTAAATACATTTACAGCTAACAACAGCACTGGATCTGGCTTGTTTAGCATTTCGGCTAATGCACGCTTAATAGTAGGTGGCTCGAACAATTTAAGTTTAGTAATTAATAATTATCCAACTTATAATATTGATGTTGATAGTTTCATTGAATTCAATGGAAATTTAAATCAGCAAATTGATTTATTACCTCCAAACCTAACTTCGGGTCTAGGTAATGTTGATTTGACTAATTCTGGCACAAAAATTGTTGATAACCCATTGCTAATTAGAGGAAATTTAACAAATTACGCGGGGTCCACTTTGCAAATTAATGTTACAAATTCATTAGAAGTTCGTAAAAATGTTATCAATCATTCAGCAATAATTAACAGTGGAATTTTAGAAATTGGAGATTAAGTTAAGTAATTTTACTGAAATAATAATAAATATAGAGAGTTAATTTTGTAAATAGAAAATAGTAAATCATTATTAAATTAGATAGATAAGTAATTATACTGAAAAATATAGAAAAATAATTGTCGTTAAACAAAATAAAAGAACAAAGAGGTGTATTATGAAACACAACAAAAAACTCAATTTAATCCTTATAGCATTAGGATTAGTATTTTTAGTTTCGAGCACTTTTGCTCAAAACTTCACAAACAATACAGGTGGTACCTATACAGCTGCAGCTTGCGGTGCCGTTGTTAAAATGAAAAGTATCAGCGGACAATTCAATGGATCTGCACAATTAGGTACATCTGCTGCAAATAGAATTCAAGGTGTAGTCGATTGGGCTGCAACAAGTAATGGTCAATCTGTTCAAGGTCTTTACTATACAAATCTATTTGTTTCGGGTGGAACCAAAACAATCGAAGATGGTGTTTATGTTAGTGGAACTGGTTGTCCTTCGCCATTACCAGGTTATGCACAATTAACTGGCGGTGTTGGTTACTGGGCAACAAGTGGCAATAGAACATATAATGGAATTTTCCATTATGATGGCTCGGCTGCACAAGTAATATTCCCTGAAAATGGTGGATCGGGCAATACAAATCGATATAAAGACTTGGACTTGGTTGGTGGCGGAGCTAAATCAAACACTGCTACAGTTGAAGTTAACGAGGAATTAACAACAGCTGCTGGAACAGATTTAACTGTTGGTGCTAACTTTACTGTTTATGGAACTGGAACATCCACAGTAGCCGGTGGCATTACTGTAAATGGAACAAACACAACTACTTTAGCGTTCGTTGGAAGCGGTGCAACGGTCAATGCTTCAGGTAACGTAACAGTAACTACTGGTTTATTGGACATAAGTGTTGGCGCTGGCTCGTTCAACGTTGCATCTACTGGCACTCTTAGCTTAGCTAATGGTGATGGTACAACCGGTAGTCGATTGAACTTGGGAGCAAACTCTAATTTGAATATTGCTGGAACTTTCACCAATACTGATGCAAATCACGACAACATGACATTTGATGTTACATCAACTGTTGCATATACTGCTACTTCCGGAACACAAAACATCGTATTTACAAGCGACGCTAACTCCAACAACAATTATGGAAACTTAACATTTAGCGGTGCTGCTTTAAAAGATGCTACTGGTGATATTCACACCCGGGGTAATGTCTCCGTTTCTGGTGGACGGGTTCAAATGGGAACAAGCTGTGGTCTAACTGGCAATATTTTCTATGCAAATGCAACTGGTGGAAACAAAATCACATATGGTTCTGCTAACAATGATGAATACATACAAGGTAATGTAAGGTATCGTGGAACATTCTCGACTGGAACTGCATATACATTCAACAATGCTCAAACCCAAGTAACATTTAACACAGCACCAGATAGTTATTTCACAATTAATTCACAACCTAATACAATTCCCCAAAACAATGGCGGATTCAATGTTGCTTATGATTTAAAAAGATGTGTGACTATTGATTACGACGGAACAAATGGTGTAATTTCAACACTAAAAGTTGGTTATGTTAATGGTGATAAAGATGCTGGGTTCACAGCAAGCGAATCTAACTTGAGATTCGAAGAAGCTTGGGGAACTAATGCTACAGATCGCCACAAGGTTACTGGTGGTGCTGGTTTAGCTACAAATAGTGGTGGATTAGATCCAAGATATGTTCAATTAGTAACAAATCCATCTCTTGGATTGAAACTTAACAACCCAACTAATGGTGGAACAACATATGAATTAGCAAAAGCAAGCAACATCGTATTAACTGCTGCCCCATTGCAATTCATAGCTGTTAATAATGGTCGTTGGACAAATCCAGGAACTTGGGATGAAGGTGCTGTTCCAAGTTCAAATGACAACACCTTGATTCGTGCTTTAGTTTATGCTGGTATTGATGGTCCTGCATATGGAACACCAGCATCGGGCAACACAACTTCCGAAAGAGATCATTATGGAGTTCCTATTTCACAAAACGAAATCCAAATTGCACATTCGATTACAATTGACAATGGTACAACATATCCAGATGCAGCATTAATTATAGGTAACGAAGACAACAACGACAATGCAATACTAACAACTGCAATGAGTGGTACGGTTGGTGGAATCGCTGCTGGTTTTTATAACAATAACTCTGTAGCTAACTCTCCAGACAATGATTCTTGGAATAATAAATCAACTGATCCAGCTGGTACAAATACTGTAAATGGTTTATTTGTAAGCAGCATCAAAAATAGTGGTTATACCAATGTCCCAATTTTTGGAACTGGTCAAATCACCAACGCTGGTACAATTGTTAACTATAGCATTATCGAAATCGGTCAATAATATAGTTGTTTGAAATTAAAATTCCCCCTTGCTCTAATCAGAGAAGGGGGAAATTATGAAAAAATATAAAATGAAAAAAATAATCTTACATATTGCTGTTTTGATCTTGGGAGTTGCCGTGGCAAACTCCCAAGCTCTTAATAGTACTGGTAAGATCGAAAATTTGGGGACAATTAAAGTTAAAAGCGGCCAAGTTCAAATGAAGCAAGATACAATTGATGGCCGTGTTGAGCTCTTGCAAAATTCCAATAATGTTTATTACGAAGTTCCCAATATGGTTTATAATCAGCTTGTGATAAAAAACCAAGGCAAAAAATTTGTTTCGGATAACAAAAGGGATGGATTTGGTACAATTCGCAACATTATTGTCCGAGATTCATTAGTTCTAGCAAATGATGCTCTACTTACAACTTATTACAATGGAACAAACCCCGAAGATATTATTGCCCAATCAACTGTTGTAAATAGCAATTCCGAATATATTGCACATCGTGATTTGGTAATGCGAAATTATACCAAACCACAAGATATTTTGGCAAATGGCAAATTTTCCCGACTTAACATTGATAATCCTTTTGGCGTAAATGTCAAGTCGGGAGGGTTTGAAATTACTGCAAAACTAACTTTGACTTCGGGCGAACTGCGTAACTCTCCCGAAAATAACTTCACAATGAAAGATTCGACCGAAATTGAACGTCACGTTGGTGCATATCTCGCTTATGAACCACGATTCGAAAATTCTGTAAATGTCACCTATGTTGGGAAAGGTTCACTATCGACAACTGGCGAAATTCCTTCGAACAAAAGTGCTCTCAAAAATTTAAAAGTACATAATACTGATTCACTCATATTGACAAAAAATGTATCCGTTAACGATACATTGGAATTACGAGCCAAGATATTTGCTTTAGCAGATACATTAATTTACAATAACCGTTACAACCCGGTTTTCATTGATACAACACACTCCGAAATTTCAGGGATGTTCCTTAGAACTCAAATTCCAGTCGGTGAACGGGTTTATTTCAATAATCCATACACATATTTTTATTTCCCGAATGAGCAGTCAAAAGGTAATTTAAGTAGTTTACTTTTAGATATGCGAATGAGGACATTTCCTCGCTTCGACAACACTTATTCTAAAATTCAAAGATCAATTGATATTTATGCTTTCGATAAAGATAACAATCCTATACAAAGTGGCTTTAATGCCAATTTTACTTATGGTTGGCGATATGATTTATCCAAGCCGTACGATGAAACTGGCAGTTTGTCCCAGTCATTTTTGGATTTATTGCTTCAAAAATGGGACGGAACAGATTATCAGGATTTAGAATCGAGCGTTCCACAAGTTGATACTAAATATGGATGGGCATACTCGAACTATAATCAGTTTAATTCATCTGGGTCGTATGCAATAGGATTATCAACTTCTTTATCAATTTTCTTACAAGCACGGGTGTTGCTCGAAGGTGCATATATCCAAAATTCCAATGGATTGATGAGAACAGATTTATGGAACGGAATGCAAGGAAATTTATTAGTACAAGGAATTAAGCAAAATCAATTCCCCTATAATAGGGTTAATTTTAATGTCAATCAAATCAACTCTGTTCCCGATTCTGTTGTGGATTGGATAGTTTTGGAATTTCGGAATACAGTTGATCCGAATGTAAAATTTAGCAAATTATTATTGGTTCGTTACGATGGAAAAATCGTAGATTTAAACGGAAATCCAAATATAAGAATTACGAAATCTGAATTTGATCCCAAAAATCAATCTTCATCTTTTGATTTAGTAATTTTACACCGAAATCACGCTTCGGTCAAATCCCTTGAACCAATTCGTTTAATTGCCGAAAATAATTCAAAGATATACGATTTTTCGCAACCTGATTTTGTTTTGGGTGGGACAGCTGCTTTAAAGTTGGTCGAAGCAACTCCAACGATCCGAAAATTTGCACTCAAAGCTGGTTATAATCTAACGGATGCAACTGGTCAAAACGAGATGATAAATGTTCTTAATCCATTTACTACAAAACGGGACCATTTGGTTGTGTGGGATAATATTTCTCAAATCGGTTATTTAATGTTAGATTATGATATGGATGGAATAATTACAACAAGAGATTATAATATCAGCTGGAACAATCGAAATAAATAATGAAAAAATTCCTCTACATATTATTCTTTTTTGGAATTCTAACATTATCCAAGTCTCAAGAAGTGGATACCATAGCAATAGTGAAAATTACAAACCTACAAAAGCCAAGCAAGGAATCGTTAGAATTCGACATAGTTTTGTCCAGAACTTCGGAAAAATGGTATTATTTTACTAATTCTACTTTTCATATAGCCTTTCCTAAAGAGTACAATATTGACTTAAATAATACAGATATTTTACTGCAAAAAACTGATTTAAATGCTGCAGCTCAAACTGGTTTTGAATATCCAGCTAATGGATATTTCATTCAAAGTATGGTGAAGAATAATTTGTTTAGTATCAGTATACTTGGACCTAACACTTATGATAAATCAAAATATGTAAGAATTGATTCTTCGATAAATTTAGGGCAATTTTTGATAACAAGTAAAATTGGTCAATTCATACCCGAAGCTATTGAATGGAAAACGCCCTTACGATATTATCAAGCCATTGCATACAAATCCGAAAAGGATTCGACAATTTTGGATAATATAATTTGGTTTTATACCGATGACAATATCGAAATGCACGATGGTGCAAAAAATATTGTGGTTTTTGAAAATCCAACAAAACCCGTATACCAAACTATACTCAAAGATTTTATTGTAGAATACGATAGAGTTCGCAGAACAAAATATCGCTGGATAATGAAAAGCGAATACAATGTATATGGTTATACAGTTACAAAAGCTTTAAAAGTTGATTTATCCATTGATGCCAATAATCTTAAATTCGATACAGTCGCTTCGTGTATGCCTGGATCCAAGTATTTTAATCCTGCTTTTATATCTCAAGGAAATACACAAACAATTGAACACACCTATGGTGTTTTCAACGATAGTGTTAATTACCGTAGTGTTCAATATTGCTACAACCTCTATGCTCACTTTATCGATGATTTTGGAAATATAACACCACCCGTGCTTTTGGCAACACGTTGTCCTTACATACCAAATGCAGTTATAGTCCAAGCCGAAATGGTCGATCCCAAGGATTACCCAGCAGCCAAAGCCAGTCCAACAGTCAAATTCAAACTTGATGATGATTGTTATGTTACTGGTTACATAATTGATGCAATAGGTAGAAAAGTAGAATCGTTGACTATTGGACAAACAAATGAAATAATGAATAATCTAAGAATGGAAAAAGGCGAATATATTTCTTCCTACACCCCACCTCCTTATGTATCAAATGGTTATTATCAATTTATTATTCAAGCAATACCAATTGATGATAATTCCGTTGAAATGTCCAGTACAATAGTTCCTTTCTATTTAGTTAGGAGCGAATAATGTTAAGACTCTTAATATCACTTGTCATCTTAATCTTTTTTTTTTCTCAAACATTTTCTCAAAATTTAATTAATTATTCTATTAATTCAGATACGCTTTTTTGCGGAAAAAAAATCACCTTCTACAAAATAAATCCAAATGACACACTTGAAATTTATTACTCATTGGACAATGGAAAAAATTGGAACAAAATCACCGACGATTTTAATAATTCGTTTGAATGGAAAATTCCTTTTACTCTGAAAAAAAAAATAATATTCAAAACCAAGCAATATAAAATTGAACCATTTCGATTGATTTGGGATGTTCCGAATGCCCATCAAGGCGAAATAAGGTCTATTGACTTTTCGAAAAGTGGCAAATTGGTTTTAACACTTGGGAAAGATGGTTTGGTAAAGGTTTGGGACATTTCTCAAAGAAAAGCTATTGATTCCATTAAAATTTCTGGAACAGATTATTACTATGACGCAAAATTTTTGAGAGATGAAAACAAAATAGTATTTACACTTCAAGACAATGTTGTCATCTGGAATCGTCAATCAAAACGAACTGATATTTTCTATACAATTGGCAATTTTATTCGAAAAATTGATTTAAATCCAGTTAATAATAATTTTTCGGTTATAACTGACGATATCAATTTAGCAGTTTTCAATGAAACATTTTTTCTTCCAATCCCAATCAACATCAGATTATTTTCAAAATCTCAATATGCTAACGCATATGATATAAAATACTCAATAGATGGTAGGCAAGTTGTGATTGCAACCTATAATGGTAAATTGATTCTTACAAATGGCGATAATGAATTTAGTTATAAAGTTGACAGTAAACCAATATATTCTGCGTCATTTACCAATCAAAATAATTTACTTGCTTTTGGTGGTGCATCAAATCAATTATTTTTTTATAGAATAGGGGAAGATGTATTGCCGGTTGAACCAAAATTCGAGTTGTCTGTCCGAGAAGTTAAATTTAATAGTAATCGCAACGAAGTATATGCAGCATCGCTTGATAGCACTTTGCGAATTTGGTCGACAACAAATTTAGCTTACGTACCGTATTATCTTAAAGAACCTTTTGGTATATTAAGTTTAGATTTAACTCAATCGGGGGACACTGTTGCAACTGCTGGTCGTTCCAGTGGTTTTAGAATCTGGCAAAATTATCACGACATAGGGCAAAGTCAGATTGATACTTTTACTTGTCTGCAAGAAATTTATTTTTCGGTCGAAAATGATAATGATATTTTATTGCCACGAGAATTAACTAAATTTAAGTTTTTTGCCGAAAGTGAATTTAAAGATACACTGGAGAAAATTGGAAATTGGTCTATTCAATCTAAAATTTTTTTTCCATTTCGTTCTTTAAATAGTTACTTATATGAAAATAATCTGAAAAATACTGAATATGTTTTTCAAATAGATAGTTTATTACGTTTTAAATCTGAACCAATTAATGAATGGACTTTTCGAACATTATACAATAATCAACAACAAGAGACCATTGGGATTGAAGGTATAAAAATAACACCCGAGGACAACTTCTTCCCAGTTATAAAAGAAAATAAAATCACTGTAAGTTATAATTGTAAAACTCAAACCAAAGTGTCATTGGAGCCAATTCCAAAGATCCAAAGATTTGAAGTAGCCAATAATAACATAAATATTGAATTTGATATCGATATTTCATCGAAATATGATATTTTTGTGTGCGATTATATGGGTAGAAAACCAAAATTGACTACTTATAAATCTAATCCAAGATTAATTACAATTGAAGATATGGTACAAAAATTGTTAATAATCAAGCTCGATGATAAATTAAATGAGTTTATTATAAAAATTGTAATAAACTAAAATATTGAACAATGAAAGGAAAACAAATATTTATATTAATCTTTATTTTTATTATTTACAATGCTGATTCTCAACTGTTGGTTAGAGAAAGTTTCCGTGATGTTATGATAACACCCGAGAAAGATACCCTAATTATTACACGTTCACCAGGAGATTGGTGGTTTGGACCTTTTGCGTCGATAACACCTTTTTCTAATCTTTATTTTGGTAAATTAGCCCTACCGAAATTTAAAGAATTTGAACTTCAAGAACTTTTCAAAAAAATTGAATACAACGGAGGTATTGGATGGGGCTACAATGTGGGTTTATACGGAGAATGGAAAAAATTAGATTATAACTATGGTGCGGCATTAAGATTATCATTGATTGATGTTAGAACCTCCAATTCATCAAAAGAATTGAACGATAGTGTTAGAACTATTTTCGAAAATAAAATTGATTATTCTTACTTGTCTATATCTCCTTCGGCAACTTATGAATTCAAAAAAATAGCTGGCTTATTCGCATTTGGTGGATTTGATATCGAAGTTCCTTTAAGTGCTCGTGCAACCCAAAAAAAACGATTTTTTTATAGTGAGCAAATCGATGATTTATACAATATGAATTTGCAGGATTTGAATTTTCGATTTGGGATGCATTTGGGAATATCTTACGATTTATTTTCGGCAAATATCACTGCATTGGCTCGCTCACAAATTTCTTTATATATGCTTATTAATAGTGGAACAAATCAAATTTCTGATTTTGGTTCAAATCTTAATTCATTTTCGATAAAAACTGGAATTGTAATTAAAATAGGACCAGATCGGAAAACGATTGATACACTTTTTTATAATCCCAATCAACAAGAACCACTTTTTGCATTAGCATCTGCAAATGTTAGTACTGGTGTAAATTACCAAAGAGTAGTAACAACTTTTGTTGCAGCAGATTTAGCTTTTTTGGAAATACCAGAAATTAAAATCGAGGCACCAGTCGAAGTCGAAGTAAAACCAACCGAGGTTACCCAAGTTGTTCCACCAACAAAACCAACAAAACAAATTGTTATTGGAAAGCGAGAAGTATATAATTATCCAAGATCCGAAACAGATTATGAACTGAGTAAAGAATTGAAAGAGTATTTAGATGCTTTAGCCCAATTTTTAATATCAAACCCGAACACCCGTGTGATAGTCGAGGGACACAACGACGACCGTGGTGGTTCGGTGCAAGAGAACTACAGAAGATCGGTTTTGAGAACCGAAAATGTTAAAAATTATTTAATGCGAAAGGGTATTGCCGCTAGTAGAATTCTCAATACCGGATATGGTGCCACCAGACCACTTGTGCCAAATACAACTGCAGCAAATCGAGCAAAAAATAGAAGAGTAGAAATTATCGTAGAAAGATAACAAGAAAATTAACTTTAAATTCTTAATTTTGAAAAAATAAATAAGAAAATCGATGAATAAAAAAGTTTGTATAATCGAGGACAACACTCCAAATAGGAAACTTTTTGCAATGTTATTGAAAAAGAACGGCTACGAAGTTGTAGATTTCGAAAATGCAACATCTGCTTTGGAATGGCTGAGAGATTCTGCCATTGATTTAATATTATTGGATATTTTATTACCAGATATGAACGGAAGTGAGGTGCTGACTCACATCAAAGAATTACCTAATCATCAAAATACCAAAGTAATTGCTATAACTGGCTTTTCGAGTATCACAGACAAGGAAAAATTCCTAAACCAAGGTTTTGATGGATATCTATCCAAACCTATTAATACTACAACATTTGTCAAAGATATTGAAGCTTTTTTATAACCTTAAATAACCAAAAATATGGAAAATAACATTAAAAGTTTTGAGCAAATTATAAAAGAATCTGGTGGGAAAGGTATATCGGTCTATAATTTCAATAAAACTTACCCCGCATATCTAATTTTTGTTTTATTACTCTTTGTAAGTTTTTTTATTTTCAATACCACAAAGAAAAACGTACGTAATGAACAAGAAAATGAATTTAAAAAAGCAATTCAATCAGTTGAAACTCGTATTTCAAATTTAAAAAATACTCATCTCGACATTTTAACTTCGATGAGAGGCTTGTATGATATTTTACCACAAGTAGTGCGGGATTATTTTGAAATTTATGGAACAGTACCTACAAAAACTTACGAGTCGATTAATTCAATTGTTTATGTGATGGAAGTAAAAAATTCCGAAAAAGGATCATTTATTTACAATACTCAAAACTTAGGCTATTATTACTATAAAATCATTCCCGAAGGAGAAAGAAATATCTATTATCCCGTGCAATTAAAGGTTCCTTATAATCCCGAAGTTGAGGACCCTCTACTTGGATTTGATTTAAAAACAATACCCGAGTTTGCTGATGCTTTCATCAAAGCAAAAGAGACCAAGCAAAAAACTATGAGTGATTTTGTAACATTCGACCGCAATGAAAATAAGTTGACAAGTTTTATTTTCTATCCAATTTATCCCGAAGGCAATCCCTTTATGAAAGGTTTTCAAGGTGCACTCGCAATCGAACTTGATGTGATTAAGTTTATTGAAGAAGCACTATCGGGTATGTCCAAGGACCGCAAAATTGCTTTTCCATCGGATTCCACTATAATTTTTGATATCATTGAAGTTAAATCAGATGGCAAAAAAGAATCGTTTTATAAATCTTCAAATTATGAGTTATTATTAACAGGATATACCCCATCATTAACCCAAGATTTACTCATTGAATTTCCAGGCAAAAATTTAGAAGTTAAATTCTACACAGTCCCCAATTTTGGAGGGACTATGCAAGCATACTTACCATATGTTGCTGGTGGGATTTCTTTAATACTTAGTTTTTTACTTTCAGGATTTATATTATCGATAATTACCAGTCGTGGTCGAGCATTAGATTTGGCCGAAAGAATGACTCGATCACAAAGACGAATCGTCGAAACTACTCAGGATATAATTGCAGCAATGGATTTGGATGGTGTATGGAAATCTATGAATCCTGCTTCCCAAAAGGTGTTTGGTTACGAAAGTTCGGAATTAATTGGAAAGTCAATTTATGATTTATTAGCTTATCCAGAAGACAAAGAAAAATTACAAAATAAAATACTTGCTTGTGGAGATGAACAATCAACAAAGATTGATTTAAAAATGAAAAAAGCTCCTGGTCCTTTTATCTGGGTGAATTGGACATTAATGAAATCATTATCCGATGGATTGGTTTATGTCATTGGTAGGGATATTACACTGGAAAAATTGGCCGAAGAAGAAGCCAAACTCAAAGCAAGACAAATGCAATTAGCAAGCTACTTTGCTCGTGAATCGGATGAAACAAAAACTTTATTTATGGTCAATGCAAGTCACCAATTGCGTAATTCTCTTACAGGTGTTCTTGGATACCTTCAATTACTTAACGAGAAAATGTATGAGTCCGAAGAGGAAAAAGAATTTTATTTAAAAATGGCCGAAATGAGTAGTGAAGAAATACTCTCATTCGTTTCGGATTTTGTGGATGTGGCCATTCAAGGTGATTTAGCAAAGGAAATTTCGTTTGATTCAATCAAATTATCAAAAGTATTTTACGATTTACGTCACAACCTTAAAGAGAATATTACATTTAAATATGATACTGAATTAGCAAAAAAAATTACATTACAAACAAGCGAAAGTTATTTCGAAAGATCATTATACGAAACAATGCTTGCATTAAGCGAAGGCTTGGAAAAATCGGAATTGCAGATTGAAATCGAAGTTAATGATTACGAAAAAGTTCTTACTTTGCAAATACTTGCTCAACCAAACCCCTTAGTACACGATATGATTGAACTCTATAAGCAATATTCAAACAACTTAATTGAGGCTCTAAAATTTGATAAAAACGAAATTGTATTTAAATTAGCCAAAGCTGCATCCAAAATTAGAATTATTAATGGTTCCTATAGTTTAGATTCGTTCGGCAGAAACGATTTAAATATTGCAATTATTTCTTTGCCATTACAACGAAAAATTAATATGAATAATTAGTTGTTTTTTCTTAATTTTGCTTTAATGAATAAAAAAGCACTTAATGAAAACTATATTAGTTGTTGATGATGCTCCTTTTATTTTAGAATCTACTAAAACATTATTAAAGTTCGAAGGTTATGAAGTTTTAACTGCACGCGATGGCGAAGAGGGATTAAACATCATTAATTCCCAAAAACCCGATCTCATTTTGTGTGATATTTCGATGCCAAAACTTGATGGCTATGGAGTACTCAAAGCAGTAAGGAGCAATCCGGCAACTGCACGAATCCCCTTTATCTTTCTCACTGCTTTTACCGAAAGGCAAAATATCCGAACTGGTATGCAATTAGGAGCCGACGACTTTTTGGTTAAACCCTATTCTCGCGACGAACTAATTACTTCTATCAATGCACAAATCCAAAAGTCTTTTCTCCAAGAAAAAGTAATCGAAGAAAAGGTACAAGAAGTTAGTAAATCTGTTACTCAAGTTTTACCACACGAATTTCGCACCGTTCTTAATCAGATTATGGGTTCAGCAAAATTCTTGCAAAATAGTCCCGAAAAGCTTCTCCCCGAAGAAATAAAGGAACTTGCAAGCGATATTATAGCTTCGTCCAAACGACTCATTAAAATTACCGAAAATTACCTTATTTATAGTCGTATCGAAGCAATTGCATCGGACAAAGACAAAATTCTTCAATTACAAAAACTCAAAACAGTTGAGCCAGGGTCAATTTTATATGATATTGCTGGCTTTGTAGCTCATAGATTCAACCGTCAAGATGATTTAATTGTTACTTCTGATGCTTTTGATATTAGTATTAATCTATCTTCCGAAAGTTACCATAAAATAATTGAAGAACTAATCGATAATGCATTCAAATTCTCTAAGGAAGGTTCCAAAGTTGAAGTAATTGCCAAACTTACCGATAAGTATTTTGAAATAAATATTGTTGACCACGGACGAGGAATGTCACCCGAACATTTAAATAATATAGGTGCTTTAATGCAATTCGAGAGAGATGTGTTCGAACAACAAGGAGTGGGGCTTGGTTTGATTATTGCTAAAAAATTAACTGAGTTACATAATGGTGTTTTCGAAATCAATAGTGTCGAAGATCAAGGAACTACCGTCACTATCAAGTTCCCTTACGAAAATAATGACATTTAATTATCCATTTGTTTTATTTTGCTTTCCAATTCCAAATGTTCCTGTTCCCATCTATCAAATAATAAATTTAAATTTTCTTTTATCTCGTTATAATCTTTCTTTGCATCGATCATTTTTTGAGTATTCATAGCAAATTCGGGATTTGAAAAATTGCTTTCGATTTGCAAAATTTTTTTCTCTAAAATATCAATTTCTTTTTCTAATTTGTTTATTTCTCTTTTGTGTTTTTCGATTTCTCTTTTCAGTTGTTTACGACCTTCGTATTCGTTTGATTCATTAGTATTTTGCTCGTTTCCATTATGGGCAATATTGGTTAGTGATTGATTGAGCAAGTTATTTTGAAGTTTATTCAGATATAATTCAAAATCTCCCAAGTGTTTTACTATTTGGTGATTTTTTATTTCCCAAGTCTCTTTGGTTAATCCCAAAAGAAAGTCCCTGTCGTGCGATACAATTATCAAAGTACCTTCGAAATTCAGCAAAGCGTCCTTTAATACTGCTTTGGAAATAACATCCAAATGATTAGTTGGTTCGTCCATAATAAGAAAATTGCAAGGTTGAACTACTATTTTTGCTAATGCAACCCGTGACTTTTCGCCTCCCGATAGCACCTTTATCTTTTTAAAGACATCTTCACCAAAAAACAAAAATGCTCCCAAAATTGTTCGAACTTCTTCGCGAGTTTTATTCACAGAAACACGCTCGACTTCGTCCAATATCGTATTATTCGGATTTAATTCATCATAAATCATTTGAGAAAAGTACTGTGTGTGCAGGTAATTCCCAAAATACAATTTTCCCTCATAATCAAGTTGATTGGCAAGTATTTTACATAATGTTGATTTACCTTCGCCGTTGTTTCCTACGAATGCAATACGACTTCCGCGAATTATTTGGAAGTTCAAATTACTTAAAACTTGCTTCTCGCCATATTTTTTGGATAAATTAACTGCTTCGCAAACTATCAAAGAAGATTTTTCAACTGGAGGAAAACGTAAATCAATTGATGCAGTATCGATTTCGTCGATCTCCACCCTTTCGATTTTTTCGAGCATTTTAATTTTGGATTGTACTCTCGAAGCCAACGTTGATTTGTAACGGAATCTATCGATAAATCTTTCGATCCTTTCTATTTCTTTTTGTTGCGAATTGAATGCTGCCAATTGTTGTTCTCTTTGTTTTGCACGATATTCCACAAATTCCGAATAACTCAATTTGTAATCGTATATTCTTTTATTAGTTAATTCAATTGTTCGATTTGTAACATTATCCAAAAAATTTGTATCGTGCGAAACTATAATCAAACTTCCAAAGTAATTTTTCAAAAACTTTTCTAACCAAAGTAATGAATTGATATCCAAATGGTTTGTTGGCTCGTCCAACATTATTAAGTCGGGCTTTGCCAGCAAAATCTTGGCAAGTTCGATTCTCATACTCCAACCACCACTAAAGCTCTCAACTTTGTTATAGAACTCCGTTCGCCTAAATCCCAAACCTAAAAGTGTTTGCTCGATTTCGGCATCTATTTTATTGCCACCTAATATGTTGAATCTATAATTCAAATGTGAGATTTTTTCGATTAATGAAATTGTTTCTTGGTCCGATTGGGCATTGCTTAATTTTATTTCACAATCGGCAATTTCGTTTCGAACATTTTCGATTTCGACCAAAGATGACCTAATTTCGTCGTATAAAGTATCGTTGGATTGCAAATCAAGTTCTTGTGGCAAAAATCCAATTTTAAAATTTTTGGGCGCGGATATAGTACCTGTCTCGGGCTGAATCATACCAGCAATTATTCTAAGTAATGTAGTTTTGCCCGAGCCATTTCGTCCAATTAATCCGATTCGATCATTTTTCGAAACCGAAAAGCTAATATCTTGGAAAAGAGGCTTTCCACCAAAATATATAGACAAATTATTGACCGAGATCATACTTTTTGATTATGATTTATAAAGAAAAGAATTATAAGAACCGCCAAGATAGCCAAAAGAGCTCCCAAAATAAAAGTTGAGTGAATGCCAAAACTACGATAAAAAATAGCAAAAATAATTGGTGCAGTTGTTTGGCCTAACAGCGAAGAGGCTCTGTGGAGCGACATAAATCCAGCTAACTGTTCTTTTGGTACGGTTTGGGATAAAATGCTTATTAAACTTGGAATATTCACTCCGTGACCAATTCCATATATTGATGACGAAACAAATAATAACCAAGGTTGTTCTAAAAAAATCACCAAAAAACAAGATATACCATACAAAATGAATGCAATTAATAAAAGTTGCTTTTGACTGAGATACTTGTTAATTCTTTTTAGTTGTGAGGAAGAAATTGCTGCCATAACCGACATTGTGGCAACTTGTAATCCGATGAAAATGGGATTTTTGATTCCCATCCCTGCAATTAAAAATGGTAAAAAAGATATTAATGTCCCAAAGAGAATTAAAAATGTAATAACCGCAATTGATAAAATTGCCAGAACCTTTTTGTTTTTTAATGTTGAGCTAAAAGCAGAAAAATAGTCCGAAAAGTTCAACTTGTTGGAGTATTCATCCTTTAGGAAAAACAAAATAGGAAACATCACAATTATTGCTAAAAGTGGTAAAAAGAATGGATAATACCAACCAAATCCAGCTAATATTCCGCCTAAAAATGGATAAATTGTGGTTGACAAGTTTAAAATTGTTCCATTGTAGCCCAAAGCAGCAATCCTATCAGAGCCTGAAAATTTGTCGCTTATCAATGTAACATTTAATGCTCCCAAGGGTGCGGCACCCATTCCTTGTAAAAAAATGCAAGCAAGAAATAAGTTAAAGTTATTGACAAATATAATTGAGCTACCAGCAATTCCAAAGAGCAATAATGCTGGCACAAGAATTTGTTTTCGACCTATTTTATCGGCAATTACCCCAAAAATAGGAGTTAAAAGTAGTCCAGGCAAAGTGAATATTGTAGAGATTAGAGCAACTCTGTCGGGAGAGACCTCGAAATGGTCTGCAATCTTGGGATAGGCAGCCATAAACGAGGCTACTCCCATCACAGCTATTGTGGTTATCGAGAAAATTAACCATAACTGCTTGTTTTTTAGAACGGCATTATCCATAGTGTTTTAGTAAAATAAATGATAGGGAAGTTAATAATCCATTCAATAAAATTAACAATCCATTGATTGCCAATACTTTGTTTAGCTCTTTTCCATCAAAAAAATATGTATTTTTTGCAGCATTGATATGCAATGGAAGCAAAATAAGTGGAAGAAACATCAAGTAACTTTTGGTTAAATTAGCTAAAATAAAAGGTACTATCAAAGTAAGAAGGTGAATTACAAGATATAAATGATTTGAATTGGATCGACCTAATTTAACTGCAAGAGTGTTTTTACGTACTAATTTATCTGTTTCGATATCACGAATGTTATTGACCAATAACAAATTGGTGGATAAAAGACCTGGCATTAAACTTGCACAAAATGGGAGCAAATCCAACTTATCGGTTAAAATATAGTATGTTCCATTCACAGCTAAGATGCCAAAAAAGACTAATACTGCAGGCTCTGCCAATCCATTGTATGCCAATGGATATGGTCCACCAGTATAAGCCCAAGCAAAGAATAAACTTGCTGTTCCAATCAAAAAGATTATCCATCCGGATTTCCATACCAAAACCATTCCCAAAATGAATGTAATTAAAACCAAAAATATCGACACTATCTTCATTTGATCATATGGAATCAAACCAGCAGCAACAGCACGAGTTGGACCCAAACGGTTGAAAGTATCAGCTCCTTTCTTAAAATCATACAATTCATTAATAAAATTTGTGCAAATTTGAATGAGTATAGCTATGAGGGAAATCAATAGAAAATAAAACAAATTGAATGAATTGTGGTAATAAGCTATCGAAGCACCTATCAATACGGGTGATAAACTTGCCGGTAGGGTTTTAGGACGAGTAGCACTGAGCCAAATCCTCCAATTTGCCATTCAAATTTCCTTAAATATAATTTTTTAAACATCATAAAACTACAAATTTAAGGAATTAGAATAAATAAAGGAGAAAACCCAATTTACTTAACGAAAAGCATCTCACGATAACCCGGCAAAGACCACTTTCGGTCGGCAGTCAATCGTTCCAATTTATCGGCAATTGATCGGACATAATTCATATTGGGTAATACATTATTTTTCATATGATTTGCTTTTTCCAAAATTGAATCTCCCCCCAAATCAATATTGACTTGTCTCAATTCCTCGATAGCGTAGATGAAATCGTCAACCAAACTTGAATATTCATTTACTAATCTGCGTAAATTTTGGTTGGACAAAGTATTTTGATTAGTGTTTATCAATGTTTGAGATAATTCGTTCAAGTAGGAAAGAACATCGGGCAACAACATTGTTTGGGCAACCCATTCGGTAGTTTCCCCTTCGATATTAATTACTTTAAAATATTTGTCAATTTTGACTTCGAATCGTGCCTCTAATTCCTTATTGGATAAAACATTATGTTTTTCGAATAGTTTTAGATTTTTGTCAGAAATTAATAGCATTATTGCGTCCAAAGAATTTGGTATATTCAACAAACCACGATTTTTTGCTTCGATTTTCCATTCATCTGAATATCCATCGCCATTGAAAATAATTCTTTTGTGTTCGGAATATGCTTTTTTGATTACCTCGCGAATTGCTTTTTCTTTGCTTGTTTTTTCGGATAATCTAGATTTCAACTCGTTGTTCATTTCGTCGATTGCGTCGGCTACAATTGTGTTCAATATAGTAATTGGAAACGAAATTGATTGGCTTGCCCCAACTGCTCTAAATTCGAATTTGTTTCCAGTGAAAGCAAAAGGTGAAGTGCGATTTCTATCCCCAGTATGTCGAGGTATTTTGGGCAAAATATCGGTGCCCAACCCCAACAAACCTTCGAAGGATGTACTTTCTGAAATATTTTTTTCGAGTTGGTCAAAAATATTAGTTAATTCATCTCCTAAAAAAATGCTAATAATTGCTGGAGGGGCTTCGTTGGCTCCCAATCTATGGTCGTTGGATGGTGAGGCAACCGATATTCTTAGCAAATCTTGATGTTTGTCGACTGCTTTGATAACTGCTGCACAAAAGTAAAGAAATTGAGTATTTGAGGATGGAGTTTCACCTGGTTCTAATAAATTCTTGCCACAATCAGTGCTCAATGACCAATTTAGGTGTTTCCCTGAGCCATTAACTCCAGCGAATGGCTTTTCGTGGAATAAACAAACCAATCCATATTTACGGGCAGTATTTTGCAACACTTGCATCAATATTTGTTGATGGTCGGCTGCTGAATTACAGTGTTCAAATATGGGTGCAATTTCGTATTGTCCTGGGGCAACTTCGTTGTGACGGGTTTTGACTGGTACACCTAATTGATATAATTGAAATTCAACATCTGTCATAAAACTTAATACTCTATCGGGTATTGAACCAAAATAGTGGTCTTCCAGTTCCTGTCCACGAGGTGGTTTGGCACCAAATAAAGTTCGCCCACACATACTTAAATCGGGTCTGCGATAGAAAAATTCTTCGTCAATCAAAAAATACTCTTGTTCAGCTCCCACGGTTGAGAAAACTTTGCTAACATTTTCTACTCCAAGTAAGTTCAAAGCTTGTATGGCAGCTTTATTGAGTGCTTCGGTTGATCTAAGTAGGGGGATTTTATTATCCAATGCATCTCCGGTCCAAGAGGCAAATGCAGTGGGAATGCAAAGAGTTGCACCATTCGAGTGACGCATAATAAAAGCAGGAGAAGTTGGGTCCCAAGCTGTATATCCGCGTGCTTCGAAAGTGGAACGCAAACCTCCGCTGGGGAATGATGAAGCATCTGGTTCGCTTTGAATTAGATCCTTACCCGAGAATTCGGCAATCACTTTTCCATTTTCGTTAGGTGTGATAAAACTTTCGTGTTTTTCGGCAGTACTTCCTGTTAGTGGCTGGAACCAATGCGTGTAGTGGGTTGCACCACGCTCGGTCGCCCATTCTTTCATTGCCAATGCTACCATATCAGCAACGGAATGGTCCAGAGGTTTTGCTTTTTCTATAGTGTCCCAAAGTGATTTCCAAATTTCCTTGCTGAGTTTTTCTCGCATCTTTTCGATTGTAAAAACATCGCTGGCAAAAATTTGGGAAATGTCCTTTGTGGGTTCTTTGGACGAAAAAGTAAATTCTCCAATATTATTTACTTTATTTATTCGCCAACTTTTGGCTGCTGTTAATACATCAATATTCTGAATATTAAACATTGTTTTTTAATTATTTAAATTGCTAAAAACGTAATCTTTACTAAATTTATTATTCATTGTGCAAAAGTTTTTATTTTTGAAAGACTTTGAAATTTTAAAAAGAAAATTACTGACTTTGAGTTAGATATACTCCAAAAATAACAGCTGTTCCAGCAATGACAAATAAAGTTGTAATTTGTTGATCAAGAAAAATAACAGCCAAAATTGTAGTTAAAATGGGTTGTAAATTATTGAATACCGAAACTTTGCTTGCTTCTATCCGTTTTAAAGCCATATACCACAAAATATAACTCAATCCGGATGTGATAATTCCCAAATAGAGTATTTCCATCCAATCGAAAACAGAGTAATTCAAAGGATTATCCTTGTTTGGTAGGAAAAGATAGATTAAAACATAAAATGCAAAGCCAAGTTGCATCGAAATTGCAGTTGAATAAATTGAACCATATTTTTGAGTGATTTTTCGACCAAGTAAGGTATACAAAGCCCAAGCTGATGATGCAATAATTGCCAAAATATCTCCCAAAAGACCAATGCTATCGAGTTTTATACCTTTTTCGGTTAGCAATAATATTGTTCCCGAAACTGCTATTATTATGCCAATAATTTTCAGAAATGATGCATTTTCTTTTAAGAAAAAATATGCTAAAATAAACACGAACACTGGTGAGAGAGCATAAGCCAATGCAACATTTGGAGCAGTTGTAAATTTGATTGAAACTAAAAAAAGAAATTGATTTATTGGAATATTCAAAATTGCAAGTACGACAAAGTATTTGTAATCTTCTTTGTCAATTTTTTTAACAGAATTGAAAATTCTAGAAACTAAAAAAAAGAAAATAGAAGCAATCAAGGCTCGATAGAATAGAATCGATGATGGATTTGCTCGTGTTGCAAGATCTTTGCTAATGATATGCGTCCCCGAAGCAATTAATTGTCCCAACAAAATTAAATAATACATAATTACAAAATTAATGTTTAAAATATAAAAACTACTTTTATTATGTATTAAATTCTTGATTATTTTATTAATTTAGAAAAATTAATTAGAGACTAAAATGAAGAAGTTTGTTCTAATCTTTATAATAACAATAATTTTAACCCCATTCATTACATTTGCACAAACAATGAATTCTCGAGATTTAGTTGTTCCACTTTGGGTCGAAATATCCAAAACACCCAATCCAACGATAAAATTAAAATGGGAACGATCAGGATATGTGGAAACCTATGCAATTTTTAAAAGAACATTGGATAATATGACTTTTGGTTCTCCTATTGCCCAACTTGATAGTTTGGCAAGCGAATGGACAGATGTAAATGTTAAGTTGAACGAAACATACGAATATCAGGTGATTGGATTCGGCAAAAAATATGTGAAAGAAAACGATACATTATTTGCCTATCGAGTGTTTGCGGCAACGGGTTATACCCTGGCTGGGATCGAGGCTATACCAAAGTTTTTGAGAGGGACAGCACTTTTGTTGGTCGACGAAACACTCCAAGAAGGACTGAAAGAAGATTTATCGATATTTCAGTCAGATTTAGAAGCAGAAGGTTATAATGTTGTGACACAAAGTGCACCAAGATCCGAAAAGTTCGATAAAAATAAAGTATTTGCAACAAAAAAAATAATTAATGATCAAATAGTAAAATATCCTGATATCTCAACAATAATTTTAATTGGTCGAATTCCAGTCCCTTATTCAGGTAATTTCAATCCGGACGCACATCCCGATCATTTAGGGGCTTGGCCAGCAGATGTTTATTATGCAACAAGTGATAATTTGTGGACCGATCAAAGCGTGAATAGTACTGTTGCAAGCCGGCAAGAAAACAAAAATATTCCTGGCGATGGCAAATTCGATTTGACCAATCTTCCCCCAAATTATAGTGTGCCCATAGCTGTGGGACGCATCGATATGTATGGGATGAAATTATTTTATGATACTTCCAAAGCAAATCCAGAGTTGGAATTAATCAAAAAGTATCTTCGCCGAAACCATCAGTATAGGATTGGCGAAATTGAAACCGAACGACGAGCTTTGGTCGACGACAACTTTTCTGCACACAGCTATCCCGAAGCATTTGCAGCATCTGGATGGAGAGCCTTTTTTAATTTCTTCCCATCTACACTTGTCAAAGCAGAGGATTATATAAGTATCTTATCGACTAAATCCTATTTGTGGTCTTACGGTTGTGGTGGTGGAAGTTATACGAGTTGTGGAGGAGTTGGCAATTCAACTGATTTTGCAACGAAAGGAACAAAAGGAATTTTCACATTTCTTTTTGGTTCGTATTTTGGTGATTGGGATATAGACAATAACTTTCTACGAGCACCTCTTGCAGCTAAGGATGGTGCTTTGACCATTGGTTGGTCTGGTCGTCCACATTGGTTTTTCCATCATATGAATTTAGGCGAACCAATCGGAACATCCTTGCTCGCCACTCAAAACAACAATAATATCTATTTACCAAATATTTACTTTACTGCACAATTTCCAAATGGTGTATTATACACAACTGGGACACGACAAGTTCATATATCGCTTTTGGGCGATCCAACACTCAAAATGTTCAACAAACGAATTCCCCAACCCAACAATTTACAAATTGTGGAACAACCTAATGGCTATTTAAAGCTAAAATGGGATGCTCCAAAAGGATTTGAAAATGCCAAATACTTAGTTTATCGTAACACCGAAAAAAATCCCAAATTAGTTTTAGTAACAACATCACCAATTAATCAAACTGAATTCGAAGATAAATTTTTGTTTGATGGAGTAGTTGGTTACAAAGTTGTTGCGATAGATTTAGATACATCTCGTAGCGGTTCTTTCTACGTAACAGGTCGTCCAGCAACAGGATCAATCAAAACTGTAGATGTTGCTGAGCAAACAGATTGGGTTGTTAATGTATTTCCCAATCCAGCAACTGATCATATAAAAATAGAAATAAACTACAAGGATAAAATATCAAGAATATTGATAACAGATATTATTGGCAATCTTGTTAAGAGTTTTGATTATTCATATTTATCTACAAATCAAGCTAGTATAATTTGGGATTTATTGGACAATAATAATCAAAAAATCGAAAATGGAATTTATTTAATTAAAATTGAATTCCAAAATAGTACAATCGTTAGAAAAGTAGTTGTAAATAGATAAATATCACTAATTCTTATTATATCAAGTTTGGTGAAAAAATAATATTCTATTAAAAGAATTAATCATATAAAATTTACTTACTTTAGTAACGAGTAAAAATTGATTTTTCACTCTTTTTTTATCTTTTAAAATTGTTTATTCTTGCTTTTGAGATAAAAAATTGGTAATTTAGAGTTTTTGAGTTTTATTAAATTAGAAAAAAAATGGAAGAAGTATATAATGCAACCGTGATAGGGAAAATTTTGCTTACCCCAGATCTTATGATTTTAAGACTTCGAACCGATACACCTCGAAACGAATTCAAAGCCGGTCAATATACTACAATTGGTCTACTTGCCAAAGAACCTCGTTCTCCTCATTCATCCGTTCCAATCGACGAATACGATCCAGATTTTCTTATCAAAAGACCATATTCAATTGCTTCGGCTAAACACGAAACCAGCGATTTTGAATTCTATATCTCACACGTCAAATCTGGACAATTAACCCCTCGTTTGTTTAATTTACAACAAGGCAGCCGAATATGGATTGACGATAAAATTTTGGGAGTTTTCTCGTTGAACGATACTCCTCCAAACAACAATATTGTTATGATTGCAACAGGAACTGGTTTAGCACCTTATATAAGTTTCCTTCGCTCGCATATTCACCAACATCCCGAAATTAAAATGGCTGTTATCCACGGTGCTGCTTATCCGTGGGATTTGGGTTATTATAGCGAGCTTACATTGTTAAAAACACTATTTCCTAATTTCTTTTATTTCCCAACTTTGCTTAAAGCAGATTCCACTTGGACTGGTTTGCGTGGATATATCGAAGAACATTTAAACAATGGAATTTTGCAAAATGTTGGCATTGAAGTTGACCCGAATAAAACCCATTTCTTTTTGTGCGGTAATCCTAAAATGGTCGAAAGCGTAACAAATTATTTGTCAAAATTTAATTATACTTGTCACCGCTCTGATTGTCCCGGATCGTTACACATCGAAGAATATTAATATGCAATTTAGCAAATATTACATAGAAAAATTATTAATTTATGTTTCTTTTCTTTTACTTTCACTTGTCTTAACAAATTGTATATTTGTTAAAAAACATACCGAAGAACTTGATGAGTATATTTCGGTGGATTTAATTCAGAAGCCGAAAATTATAATGGGCGACGAAATCCTGCGTTCCGAAAAAGGTGATATGATTTCGTTGCTTCCAAAAGATTGGTTCTTTATTGATTTAGGTCCCGATACTCCAAACGACGTATTTGCTATTGCTGTTAATCCCGATTATAGTTTGGCTTTGGTTTTTTCGTGTATTAAGCCAAACCCAATGATCGACGACATTTACAAGGAACAAAAACTAATTGGTTTAGCAAATTTCTTTTTTGATAAAAAGCAGAAGAAAGCGTTGGGTGGATTGGTCAAAAGTCATACTATCTCTACTTTTACTTCCTCTCATATGCAATTTGTTATGTATAAGTATCGAACAAAGTCCCAGCCAATTTTCTCTTACAATGCTGTCTTTCGCTCCACCATCGATAATGTTTACGAAATAAGTATGATACCATTGAATTTATCCGGTATAACAATGCCAAGTGATTTCGAGATGGAAACTATTTTCACATCAGTTTTAGCAACAGTCCGCTATTAACCAAATGACTTGTATTGAATTCCGAGAAAAATACCCAAATCAAGACATATTGGCATTAGTTTTAGCCGATTATACATATTTCTACAGATTCCCTTCAAAATTGATCAATTTCTTTATGCTAAAGTATATCGATACCGAACAACCTTTATGGCGTAAAATTTTCTTTTATGTTATAAAACAAAAAGCAGAATTGTACAACGAAGAAGGCGAATTGACAAAATTAACCGAAAAAGCAAATCCAACATATCTTTATGCAAATAGCGAATATCAAAAAGCCACCACTTGCGTGCTTCGAGAAGTTCTTCGCGTTCCTAATTTAGCTAATTTCGAGGGCAAAAAAATCAAAGTTACAAAGCTTATTGATTAAAAAATCTTATTTTAAACAAAGATGGGGTTATCTCTCGATAGCCCCATCCACAGAACTTGTTAAAGCAAGTTCACGAAATTTAATACTCTACCAACAATATTTACGTCTTTACAATTAAAAAAGTTACACATTTGAAGCAAAAGTTCGAATATATTGCAATTTACAAACCTTACCGAATTCTTTGTCAATTTAGTCCAGTTGCTGGCAAAACTACTTTGGCTGATTTGTTTTCATTTCCCAAGGATGTTTATCCCGTTGGACGATTGGATTATGAATCCGAGGGATTGCTTATTTTAACAAATGATAATTACTTAAAATCCAAACTGATTAATCCCCAAGAAAATCACAAGAAAACATATTATGTGCAAGTTGAGGGAATCCCAACTCAAACTGATTTAGAAAACTTAAAAAATGATTTGGAGATTAATTTTAAAGGAGTAATTCACAAAGTAAGAGCATTATCTGCCGAGTTGATCGAAGAACCCCAATTGCCAAATAGAAATCCACCTATTCGATTTCGCCGAAATATTCCAACATCTTGGTTATCAATAACAATTACCGAAGGAAAGTACCACCAAGTCCGAAAAATGACCGCAAAAATTGGTTTTCCAACTTTGCGTTTAGTTCGCTACTCAATCGAAAATTTAAATTTAACTTCTATTGAAATTAACAAACCAATTCAATTCTCTAAAAAACAAATCTACAGATTATTGAATATGTAGTAATAATTATAAATTAAACTACATTTTGTAGTAGAAAATATTACTATGAAATAAAAATGATATAATCGATGTAATAAATTAAAAACAAATATCTCGGTTAATCAGTTTTATTGAGAATAAAGAGATTATGGGATGGATTTATATTGTAGTAAATATTTTTTATTAACACAACATTATATCATTAAAATCTTAAAAGTTTAATTATCATATCTTTTTTAATTTCTTCCAATATTTATAAATTGCTATTCTACAATAAGTTATGCTCTATATTGCCATATAGCAATATATTAAGTTTAAATTTAATTACGACACGAAAAAATATAATTCTTTTGT
>Ga0209018_1000271_pt1 | contig 49205 bp, 47 predicted proteins | sample YNPBryBLVA2012_FD_185814 | JGI IMG/M metagenome (GOLD analysis project Ga0209018, IMG submission 185814) | Anoxygenic and chlorotrophic microbial mat microbial communities from Yellowstone National Park, USA - YNP Bryant BLVA 2012 (SPAdes)... ...
TTTTCAGCTCCCGCAGGAGTCAAACATACCCCGTGCCGTCCACTCGCGTCAACTCCGGCAGCACGGCCGACACCGCGCACCGCCGCCGGCCTGTCCGGGCGCGGGCTGCTCACGGTGGGCGCGACTCGCGAAAGCAACGGAGGCCCGCAACGGGGCCGGCGGAGAGTCTCCTTATGGAAAGAGGTCCTTACATTTCGGGCCTTCTCTTTGAGTCCAGCGTGCATTTCCTCCAGCGCACGGTCGAGAACCGGGAGGTGGCCCAAGAATTGGCGCAGGAAGTCTTCTTGCGGGTTTCTTGCGCGCGGGTGCGCTATCAGGCCACGGCCAGGTTCACGAGCTGGCTGTATCGGATCGCCGCCAATCTGGCCTTCAACTGGCGGCGGCGCCGGGGGCGCGAGAGGCAACCGGACAGCCCGGAGGCCGTGCGCCGCCGGGGACTGGCGCCCCAGCCGGCCGACGGGCAACCGACCGTCGAGCAGGAGTTGGTCCGGCGCACGGTGCGGGCCGAGGTCCGCCGCGCGGTTGCCGCTCTGTCCTACCGCCGGCGGGCCGTGGTTCTGCTACGCAAGTGTCACGAACTGAGCTACCAGCAGATCGCCCAGGCGCCGGGCTGTTCGGTGCAGGCCGTCCAGTCGCTGACCTTCCGCGCCTACGCCAACCTGCGAAGGGCCCTGGGCCAACCCGGCGCGCGGCCGGCAGGCCGGGCCGAGGGGCCGTTCACACCGCCTTGGCGCCGTCCGCGCTGAGGCGCATTTTCTTCTCGCGCCGGAAGGCCAGATTGGCCAGGTGCGGGCCGGCCACCGCGGCGGCGGCCGTCTCGACCGTGCAATTGGGCTGCTGCCGGCTGCGGATGCACTCGAGGAAATTCTGCTGATGCTCCAGCCCCGTGCTACGGTCCTCGATGCGCCGGAGCAGTTCGAGCGGCTCGGTCAGATTCCAGGGCGCTTGCTGAAGGCCGGGATCTTTATAGAGGCGCGCTCCCCTGCGGTCCAACACCAGGGTGGCCTGGTCGCCCTGGATCTGGATGGACCAGTCGTTCTCGTAGGAGCTGGCGTAGTTCAGCGTCCAGGTGGCCATGAAGTCCGGGTACTCGAAGGCCGCGCAGAACACGTCGGGCGCCTCCGCCCCCAGCATCTTGGCGATGTAGCCGTGGCAGACGGCGGCGCGGGGCGCCCCGGAGTTGGTCATCCACTGGATGACGTCCATCAAGTGCGTGCCCTGGTCGGTCATGTTGCCGCCCGAGTAATCCCAGAAGCCGCGCCACCAGCGGAAGCGCCGGGGTTCCAGGGGGCGCTTGCGCGCCGGTCCCAGGAAACGCTCCCAGTCCAGTTTGCCGGGCAGGGGCGAATTGTCCAGGGGCTTGGCGAAGTGCCAGTTCCAGAGGGCCTTGGCCATGGAGACCTTGCCCAGCACGCCCTGCTCGACCAGGCGCTTGACCTCGATGCAGAAGGGCATCGAGCGCCGCTGCATGCCCACCTGCACGATCTGCTTGCAGCGGCGCGCGGCCGCCGCCATCCGGGCGCTCTCTTCCAGCGACATCGAGAGGGGCTTTTCCAGATACACATCCTTGCCCGCGGCGAGCGCGGCCAGCAGGTTCGGGCAGTGGTGGTGATCCGGTGTGGCGATCACCACGAAATCCACGCCCGGCTGGGCCAGCAGGTCATGGTAGTCCAGGTAGGTTTTCACTTCCGCGGGCGATTCCTGGCGGGCCAGCTCGAGGTGCGGCTCGTAGGGATCGCACAAGGCGACGCACTGCGCGCCCAGCTTCTGGAAGGCGCGGTTGAGCGAGCGCCCGCGGTTGCCGGTACCGATCAGCCCGTAGGCCGGCCGGTCGTTGGCGCCGAAGGCGCGGGGTGGTACGAACAAGGGGGCGGCCGCCATCCCGATGAACTGCCTGCGATCCGAGTGCATAGCAAGGACCTCCGCTGTGCTAGCTTAACCCAGGACGCCTCAGCGTCACCGAGGAGGATTCATGGAGCTGACGCGACGCCGGTTGCCGGCGGCGGCCGCCGCCGCCCTCTTCCCGGCGCCCTCCGAGCCTTGGTTCGACCGCCCGATGCGCTGGGCGCAGTTGACCCTGGCGGAGAACGATCCCGGCCGGTTCGACCCGAAATTCTGGCTGGAGTACTTCCGCCGCGTGCATACCGACGCCGCCTGTCTGAGCGCCGGCGGCTGCGTGGCCTACTATCCCACCCGGATCCCGCTGCATCATCGCAGCGCCTGGCTGAAGGACGGCGATCCCTTCGGCGAGCTGCTGGCCGGCTGCCGCAAGCTGGGCATGGTCGTGATCGCGCGGGTGGACCCTCACTCCTGCCGCCAGGAGGCCTACCAGGCTCGTCCGGATTGGGTGGCGGTGGATGCCGAGGGCCGCCCTCGCCGCCACTGGGCCGCGCCCGAGCGCTGGGTCACTTGCGCCCTGGGGCCCTACAACTTCCAGTTCATGACCGAAGTCATCCGGGAGATCATGACGCTGTACCGGGTGGACGGCATCTTCGCCAACCGCTGGGTGGGATCCGGCATGTGCTACTGCGAACACTGCCGGCGCAACTTCCGGGCCTTCTGCGGCCTGGATCTGCCCCGCACGGCGGACCCGCAGGATCCCGCCCGGCGCCAGTACATCCTCTGGCGCCAGCAGCGCTTGTTCGAACTCTGGCGTCTGTGGGACGGCGAGATCCGCCGCATCAATCCCCAGGCCTGCTACATCGCCAACGCGGGCGGCGGGGCCCTGAGCGAGCTGGACATGAAGACCATCGGCGAGCTGGCCCCCACCCTGATGGCGGACCGCCAGGCGCGCCGCGGAGTAATGCCGCCCTGGGCCAACGGCAAGAACGGCAAGGAGTACCGGGCGACGCTGGGGCGCAAGGCCATCGTCGGCATCTTCAGCGTGGGCTTGGAGGAGCCTTACCGCTGGAAGGATTCCGTGCAGACGGAGGCCGAGATCCGCATCTGGGTGGCCGACGGCGTCGCCCACGGGCTGCGGCCCTGGTTTACCAAGTTCTGCGGCGTGCTGCACGACCGCCGCTGGCTCAAGGTGGTCGAGGGAATCTACGACTGGCACTGGCGCTCGGAAAACTACCTCCGCAACGAAGAGCCGCTGGCGCGCGTGGCTCTGGTCTACTCGCAGCAGACGGCCGCCTTTTACGGCGGGCCGCGAGCGCAGGAGAAGGTCGAACAACACACCCTCGGCATGTATCACGCCCTGGTGGAGGCGCGCATCCCCTTCGAGATGGTGCACGACCGGTTGCTCGAGCCGGAGCGCGTGGACCGCTTCCGCCTGTTGATCCTGCCCAACATCGCGGCCCTCTCCGATCAGCAGTGCGAGCAGTTGCGCGGTTACGTGCGGCGCGGCGGCAGCCTGCTGGCGACCTACGAGACCTCGCTCTACGATGAATGGGGCGTGCGGCGCAAGGACTTCGGGCTGGCCGACCTGTTCGGGGTGTCCTTCGAGCGCCCGGCGGAAGGTCCCATGCGGAACGCCTACCTGCGCCTGGAGCACGACACCCGGCATCCCATCCTGAAAGGCCTGGAGGAGGCACCGCGGATCATTCACGGCGTCTGGCGGCTCCCGGTGCGCCCGCGCGCGCCCTTCGATCGCCCGCCGCTGACCCTCATTCCCCCCTATCCCGACCTGCCGATGGAAGAGGTCTATCCGCGGGTCGAGAAGACCGACGTTGCCGAAGTCTACCTGCGGCAGCTCGGTCGCGCTCGCGTGGTCTATTTCCCCTGGGACCTGGACCGGGTGTTCTGGGAGGTGATGTGCGCCGACCACGGCCGCCTGCTGGCCAATGCGGTGGACTGGGCGGTGAACGAGGAGCGCCCGGTCGAGGTACGCGGCCCGGGCGTGCTGGACATCGCCTTTTGGCGGCAGAAGCAGTCCCTGACGCTCCACCTGGTGAATCTGACCAACCCCATGATGATGAAGGGGCCTTACCGGGAGGTGATCCCGGTGGGCGCACAGCAGGTGCGCCTGCGGCTGCCCGAGGGGCGGCGGGCGCGCGGCGTGCAACTCTTGGTGAGCGGATTGCGCCCGCGCTTCGAGCAAGCCGGCGGCTGGCTCAGCCTGAGCGTGCCCTCCATCGCGGTGCACGAGGTGGTGGCGGTGGATCTCTGAAGCGGCCTTCAGCGGCCGGCGAGGATCAGCTCCGCCGCCCGGGCGCCCGACAGCAGCATTCCCCCGAAGATCGGGCCCATGCGCGGGCCGCCGAAGGCGGCGCAGACCGCCATCCCCGCCACCCAGAGGCCGGGAAAGACTTCCGCCACGCGCTCGACTACGAAAGCCTCTCCGGCGGGCGCGTCCATGGGCCCTTCGCCCGCGCGCCCGAGGGACTCGGGCAAAAGGTTGCGCGCCCTCAGGCGCTCGACGACCACCGCTTCGTGCCCGGAAGCGTCCACCACCACGGGCGCGGTCAGCACGACGGGGTCCACGGGCAAGGCCCCCAGCAGCGTGGTGCGGTTCACCGCCACGCCGGTCATCCTGCCCCCGCGCACGCACACGTCCTCGAACGCCGTGAGGTTCAACAGCAGGGCGCCGGCGCGCAGCGCCTGGAGGCACAGCGCGCAGGCCAGCTCGGCGGCGTCAATCACGGCCAGATCTCCCGCCCGGCGATCATGGCGCACGCCGGCCTCTTGCAGGATGGAGAGCGCCTCCGGCTGCACGGCGATCTCGTTCATGCCCATGCCGCCGCCCCAGACGCCGCCGCCCGGCGCCAGGCGCTTCTCAATCACCGTGACGCTGCGGCCGCGCGCGGCCAGCCGCCAGGCGGCGGTCAGGCCCGCGGGACCGGCCCCCACGATGACCACGTCGCAGGCGATGGCGCGCGAGAGCTTGCGGTGGTAGTGATCGGCGATGGCTTGCGTGATCTGGAGCTCGTTCAGTTCCGGCATTTTCGGTTGAAGGCCCGACAGGGAGGGCGAAATCGCCCCTCAGTATAGCATCCTGGTCGGCCCCCGGCGCAGGGCCGCCCTGATCAGCCCGCAGCCGTCTCCAGGATCCGCCGTAGGCCGGCTTCCAGCACGGCGGGCGGCGTCAGGAGGCTGATCACCAGATAGGCTTCCGAAGCAAAGTCGTAAAAGTAGCCGGGCTGCGCCAGCACGCCGTGGCGCTCGAGCAGCTCCAAGCACCACTGCTCCTCACTGCGGATGCGCGGGACGCGCAGCACGGCGTACCAGCCTGCTTCGGCGCGCAGGAGCTCGACGGGCGAAGGGGGCGCCAGCAGCGCCGCCAGTCGGGCGAAGTTCCCCCGAACTCGCTCCTGGATTTGCCGCCGCACCGCCTGGCCGGCGGCCAGCAGTTCGGGCAAGGCAAGCTGTACGGGAGTTCCGACCGAGAGATACGTGTCCGCGATCAGCTCCAGCCGCTGCAAGGCGCCCTCGCGCCGCTCGGGCGGGCCGCCCACCGCGATCCAGGCCAGCTTCATCTGCGGCAGCCCGACCACTTTCGACAGGCCGCTGAGCGCGAAAACGAGGGCCTCGCCGGCGCAGCCGAGCGCGCTGTCGACGGCCGGCTCGGCGCCCAGCGGGTAGTCCGCGAACACTTCGTCGGAAATCAGCGCCGCGCCGCGTTCGGCGCACAGGGCGGCCAGGCGTTGCAGCTCCGCGGGCTCAAGCCGGGAGCCGGTGGGGTTGTTCGGCTGCACGGCGATCACGGCGCGCGTGCGGGGCGTGAGGGCCTGCCGGAGCGCCTCCCAATCCAGCCACCACCGCCCGTCATAGCGCAACGGGTACTGCGCGATGCGCACCGCCTCCAGCCCGGCCAGCAATTCGAACAAGGGATAGGAGGGCCGCGGCGCCAGCACCTGGTCGCCCGGATCGCAGAGCAACTTGAACAGCCAGGCGTAGGCTTCGCTCGTGCTGGAAGCCAGCACGATCTGCCGGGCGGAGACGGACAGGTCGCGCGCCTCATAGTAAGCCGCCACCGCCCGGCGGGCTTCGGCCGCGCCGGCCGGCGCCGGATCGTAGAGGAGCGCGCCCGGATGAGCCAAGGCCCGGCCGAGGGCCTCCGGGTAATGGAACCCGGCCCGGGTGGGATTGGACTGGGTGAGGTCGAGAATCTGGCCCCCCGCGGCCCGCCGCCGTTCGAGGGCGGCGGCCAGCCGGTTGGGCGGCAGATCCCACGGGAGCCGTCCGGAGAAGCGCATGGGCGGGGCGGGCCCGCGGGCCCGCCCTTGCAGTAACCCTACGGTCAGGCGGTGGCGGGGGCCTCCAGTTTGGGCCGCATCACGTCCACCAGCTCCTTGACCGCGGCCGCGCTCTTGTGCAGGGCGGCCCGCTCCTCTTCGCTGAGCCTGAGTTCGTAGATCTGCTCGATGCCGGCCGCGCCCAGCTTGACAGGCACGCCCACGAACAGGCCCTGGATGCCGTATTCGCCCTCCAGATAGGCCGAGCAGGGCAACACGCGCTTGCGGTCGTTCAGGATGGCGTCCACCATCTCGACGGCGGCGGCCGAGGGGGCGTAGTAGGCGCTGCCGGTCTTCAGATACCGCACGATCTCGGCGCCGCCGTCGCGGGTGCGCTTGACGATGCGCTCCAGGGCGGCGGCGTCCAGCAGGTCGGCGAGCGGGATGCCGGCCACGCTGGCGTAGCGCACCAGCGGCACCATGGTGTCGCCGTGGCCGCCCAGCACCAGCGCGGTCACGTCCTTCATGGAGACGTTCAGCTCCTGGGCCACGAAGGTGCGGAAGCGGGTGGTGTCCAGGATGCCCGCCATGCCCATGACGCGCTGCTTGGGGAAGCCGCTGACCTTGAGGGCCACGTGGCACATGGCGTCCAGCGGGTTGGTGACCACGATCAGGATGGCGTCGGGAGAATGCTTTGCCGCCTGTTCGGTGGTGCTCTTGACGATGTCGTAGTTGGCCCACAGCAGATCGTCGCGGCTCATGCCGGGCTTGCGCGGGAAGCCGGCCGTGATCACGACGATGTCGGAGCCGGCCGTGGCGGCGTAATCGTTGCCCCCGACGCAGGAGACGTCCACCCCTTGGATGGGGCAGGATTGCAAAATGTCGAGCGCCTTGCCGGTGGGCACGCCTTCCAGGATGTCCACCACCACGATGTCGGCCAATCCCTTGTCGGCCAGACGGACCGCGCAACTGGCGCCCACGTTGCCCGAACCAATCACAGTGACTTTCTTGCGCATAAGACCTCCCTGGGAATGCTGGTAAAACTCAGGCGGCCGCCCGGCCCATATTCTCGATGATGGCGTCGGCGAACTCGCTGGTCTTCAGTTTGACGGCGCCCTCCATGAGCCGGTGCAAATCGTAGGTGACCCGCTTCTGCCGGATGGTTTCGGTGATGCCCTGTTCGATCAGGGCGCTGACTTCCTTCCAGCCCATGTAAGAGAACATCATCGAGCCGCTGAGGATGAGGCTGGAGGGATTGACGACGTCCTGGCCGGCGTACTTGGGGGCGGTGCCGTGGGTGGCCTCGAAGACGCCGTGCTCGTCGCCGATATTGCCGCCGGGAGCCATGCCCAGCCCGCCCACCTGGGCGGCGCAAGCGTCCGAGAGGTAGTCGCCGTTGAGGTTGGGCGTGGCGATCACGTCGTACTCGTCCGGGCGCAGCAGCACCTGCTGGAACATGGAATCAGCGATGCGGTCCTTGAGGATGACCTTACCCGGAGGCGGCGCGGCGCCGGCCTCGGCTTCCGTGACCACCGTATCGGCGAACTCTTCGCGGGCCAGCTCGTAGCCCCAGTCGCGAAAAGCGCCCTCGGTGAATTTCATGATGTTGCCCTTGTGCACCAGGGTGACGCTGCGGCGGTCATTTTCCAGGGCGTAGCGGATCGCGCGCCGGATCAGCCGCTTGGAGCCGGTGATCGAGATGGGCTTGACGCCGATGCCCGAATCGGGGCGGATCTTGCAGCCCATCTCGCGGTTGAGCCACTCGATGACCTTGGTCGCCTCCGGGCTGCCCTGGCGCCACTCGATGCCGGCGTAGACGTCCTCGGTATTCTCGCGGAAGATCACCACGTCGAGCAGATCGGGCCGCTTCATGGGGGAAGGAACGCCGGGATAATAACGGACCGGGCGCCAGCAAACGTAGAGGTTGAGCAACTGGCGCAGGGCCACGTTGAGGCTGCGGTGGCCGCCCCCGACCGGGGTGGTCAGCGGGCCCTTGATGGCGATCCGGAAGCGCTGGATGGCCGCCAGGGTGTCCTCCGGCAGCCAGGTGTTGAAGCGGTGGAAAGCCTTCTCGCCTGCGAAGACCTCGTACCAGACGACTTGGCGCCGGCCGCCGTAAGCGCGCTGGACGGCGGCGTCAAAGACGCGCCGGGCCGCGCGCCAGATGTCCGGCCCGGTGCCGTCGCCCTCGATGAAAGGGAGGATAGGGCGATCCGGCACGAGGAACTTGCCCTCTCGAAACTCGATCGGTTGCCCGTCGGCAGGGACGGGAATGTTGTTGTAAGAATCCATAGCCACTCCCATGTGCGTGCGCCGCCATGCGGCTGGACCGCCCGCGGCGGCCTCTGGAATCGGAGCGTGGCCTCCGATTCGGCTTTCAACTATATCAAGTCGCCCGCCCGGCGGCAACCGGCCGCTTGTCTGCCGGGCGCTGCGGAACTTTTGCGGGTGGGCAGATCTCGGAGCCGCGGAACGTGGTCTGCCGAGCTCGGTTGCAGGCGATCAGCCAGACGGGGGCATTTTCCCGCAAGGGATTTCCTGCCGGGGATTACAAGGGGGGATGTGAGCAGCGACTGCCCACCCGGCGGGCCGAGAAATTGGTCAGCCACCAGGCCTCGATCACCTCGCTGCTGGGCTTCCTCTGGCGGTAGCGCAGCGCGCGGACCGTCGGCCAGCGCAGGCTTACCCGAGGGTCGAAGTCCTCGGCATCCCAAACTTCCACCCGGTCCTGTCCCTCTTGAAACGAAAGGCTGGGCGGTTGGGAGTCGAAGCGCTTTTGGGCGGCGGCCCGCAACTCCGGCAGGTTGTCCTTCAACCGCGCCACCCGGTCGTGTGCTTCCCCAAGCGGCGCAGGGTGGGGCCGTTCACGGCCGGGGCAGGCGCCGGCGCCGGGCGGGCGCCGCCAGTTGGGCGTGGATGGCCCGCAGTTCGCGGACGGCGTTTTGAAACTCCCGGCCCGCCCGGGCGGGCCGCTGAAGCTGGGGGAGCCAATCCTTGGGGACGTGCTGGGTCTGCTTGGGGGCCTGGGCCATGAAGGTCCAGTGGGGTGGCCGGGGTCGCGGGATTGGGCGTAGGGCCGGCCACTTTCCGCGCTCAAGCCTGGCCGGCCCCCGGAGCCACCGGCTGCGGCGGAAGGTCCGAACCGGCTCTTGGTCTGACGCTTGCCCATCAAGGGGTGTAGGCTGAGACTGAGGGCGGTGCAGTCTGCTCAATGCCGGCAGTAGCCATTGGCTTCTGCGGCGCAGGTTGCGGCGACTGGCCGTTCCGCCGCAGTGACAACCGCAGGGCCGAAGGTGGATCGGAGCAGGATCCCGATGGCTAGCCGCCTGCCGTTGATCGGCTTGAACCGGGAGCAGCGGATCCTCGAGCAAGCGCTGCACCGACGCCAATCCCTGTTGCTGTTGGGCCGCCCAGGTAGCGGGAAGACAGCGCTGTTGGAGTGGGCCCGTCGGCTCCCGGCACGCTCCGAGGTTCTGGTCTATGTCCCCCGCTTTGATACTCCGCACGGTCTCCTGCTCACTATCGCACGGGCACTGATCCAGCACGGTCATGCGGCTTTCCAACGGCGGGCTCCCGCAGAACCGGAATGGGAGAGATGGCTCGAGCGGCAAACCAGCTCCCATTTGAAGGGGCTGTTGTGGCAGGCTTTCGAGCAAGAGCCTGCGACGATTTTCCTCGATCACTTGAACAGCCCCGGACACACGGTCTACCGCTTCCTGCAACGTCTCCACTACACGCCGGGCATGGTGCTGGTAGGGGCCGCGCGGGACCGTCGGCATTTGGGAGAGCTGCGGCGGCTGTTCTGGGATCCGAGACAGATACTTTGCGTGCAGCCCCTTTCCGAGCGGGAGGCGCTCCGGCTGTTCGAAGCGGCGGCCGAGTCTTTCGACCTGAACGGACTGGAACTGGGGGATTTTCGTCCGAAGGTCCTCGATTGCGCCGGGGGCAATCCCGGCGACATTGTCGAAATGTGCCGGCTGGCCTCCGACAGGCGCTACCGCTCGGGGAGGCATATTCAGTTCAGCCTGATCCGGATCGAGCTCAAGATGGCGCAACTGCAATGAGCCGAGAGGAATAGAGACCGTCTGTTCCCCTATCGCGGAATTCGGCCGGGCGCCTTACAAAAGTTGCTGCTTCGTTTGGATCACCCCATCCGCGAAAAGCGCCCATTGGCCATCCGGACGCCGGGAGTCTTTCGGAGCCAAAGCGGCTTCCGGCATCTTGAGGCTATCCTTCAAGGCTCGTCCGCACGCTCGCGCACCGCCTGGTCCACCGAGTTCCGGCTACCCGCTGAGGCTTGGACCCGGAGCAGCACCCGCAGGGTCTGATCCTGGATCCTCACGGCGGGCGGCGCCTGCATGCGCCGTTCAACCTCGGCCGCAATCGCGGTCTTGGCGAGGTCATACCAACTACGCAAGCAGTCTACGATGTCTTCCAGCAGAACCCACGGGGCCCTGCCGGCAACAGCCAGCAGCCGGGCTACGCCAGGCCGGGCGGCCTCCGAAATCCCGTTCTGCACCGCCAGAACGCAGGTCAGCGTTACAATCTCCGGGTCGTGCTCCTCGAGTAAGCCGCGCAGCATGGGCCAATCCTCAGGGCGGACCCCAATTCGGACCAGCACGCGAAGGGCGCTTTGCCGGCGGCGCAAGCTGGATGAGGATTCCAGATCCCCGGCCGGCAAAGGCGTTGTGGCCGACAGGATCAACGCCTCGCGGGCAGGCTCCCCAATCGAGGCCAGCGCGTCTTCGGCCGGCAGCCGGCAGAAGTCGTCTTCCAGAGCCCGGTCGAGGTAAGGAATCGCTTCAACTAATCGGAGCTGGCCGAAGACTTCCACCAAAGCAGGAAGCATCATCCGCCTCGCCAGCGCCAGCAGGAGGGAAACCGTGGCGGCATCGGGCCAGCGCAGGAATTCGCGAACGGCGGCGTTACGGACGGCCTCTTCCGCAAACTCGACTTGCGGATCGGGAGCGGGCGGTAGCGACAAGTATTCCATCAGCACTTCGCGCGCGCCAAGGGCGCCCAGCGCTTCCACCGCCCAACGCCGGGGCTGGTAAACGGTACTGGGACGCCCTTCCAACAAAAAGCGGCGAAGGGCAGGGATCGCGGGCGGCCCGAGTGCGATCAAAGCCGCCTTGGCGATCTCCCCTTCCAGAAGGCTGTTCAGCGCTGCGGTCAAGCGCTCGGCTTCGCTCTCCGGCCCAACCATCACCCAGCCTCCACCGTGCGCGCCGGCGTCCCCGCATACAGGCTCTCCAGTCGGCGCGCGGCGTCCCGATCCTCTGGCTTGATGGGAACGCACCAGTGCTGCCCGGCGTGCAGCACGATTCGCACAGCGCAGCCCTGCTCGGCAGTCTCCCAGACGATCCTTAAGATGCTGCGATGCGGTGTGTAGCGCGCAATGCTTCCGTAGGACGCCACCATGCCCCTGTCGCGGTCGGTGATCCACAGCAGGCGGCGCGCAGTAACGACCAGCAGGTCGCCGGCCGTGCAGGATTTCCACCGACGGAACCGGGCTCGCCGCGCAAACCGACTCGGCCCCTGGAACAGGCCGGCGCGCGGGACTTCCTCCGCATCCAGTTCGCACGCAAGCGCGTTGCGGAACTTCATGTCCGGGAGTTGGGCGGGATCGAAGCTCGAGAGGTCTTGAATCTTCCTGTCGGGCGCCAGCCACCGGGCTCGGAGCCGCCTGAGAAAACGATCAACGCTGTGCCGGTAGACCGTGCTGTAAAACACCGTCTGTTCCAGGCCGCGGGCCACGAATCGTACCCAGCCACGCAACAAGATATGGCCGGATTCAATGTACACCAGCCCATCGAGCGGGATTCGCCGGTGCGGCTCCCCTGCGCACGGGTGAGTGTCAATCCTCAGCGTGTCTCCCACCAGGCTCAGGACTCGAGGCGGGTAGCGTGAGTGCCCGAACCGGTCAGGCTGGTCCCCGGGGAGAAAAAGCCCGGCTTGAAAACCGTCCAGTGGGTCGGCAATCAGGAAGTCCGGTGGGAGCTCCTCGAGGGAGCCGATCAAGTAGGTGGTCACGTACCGCCGCGAATCCACGTCGGAGGGCAGCATCTTCCTTCTCAGGGCGAAATTCGAGCGCGTCCGCCCGGCGTGCTTCGCCGCGCATTCCCCTCTGCCACTGTCCCTCGCAGGTGCAGCCCGCCAGCTTGAGCGTGATCCGCCCAATGGATCGAGCTGCACGGAGGCTCCCGCCGGGTGATCCGTCGGCTGGCGAGCAGCCCCGTCACCTCTGCGCGCAGGCGGGCGATGTCGTCCTTGAGCGCCTCGGCCCGGACCGCCGTTAGATCCGGCCAGGAGTTATCTTCCCCAGCGGGGCACTTAACGGCCAACTCCAACGCCTCTTTACATTCTGCTCTCGCCGCGGAATCCGAGTCAATGCACCCCCGTCCTTGCCCCTGATTCCGCAACCACGTTAGAGCGACCCAGGGAATGGGTTGAAAGTCGCACGTTTGCCGCAGGGAGGGCTGCTGAGGGCCTGGGCCATGAAGGTCCAGTAGGGTGGCCGGGGTCGCGGGGTTGGGCGTAGGGCCGGCCACTTTCCGCGCTCAAGCCTGGCCGGCTCCCGGAGCCACCGGCTGCGGCGGAAGGTCCGAACCGGCCGCTTGTCTGCCGGGCGCTGCGGGGGTATGATCAGAGCGGTTCCTCCGCCCGGCGGGGAGGTTCCAGGAGGATCCCATGAACGTCAAGCGGTTTCTGATGGCTTCGCTGGCGGTGTTCGTGGTCGGTGTGGCGTTTGAGTACCTGGTTCACGGCGTGGCGCTGATGCCGGTTTACCGTGCTCTCAAAGACGTCTGGCGGCCGGACATGGAAGCCCTGACGTGGATCATGTACCCGGTGGGCCTGGTCTGCTCGCTGTTGTTCGTCTACATCTTCATCAAGGGCTATGAAGGCAAGGGCGTGATCGAGGGATTGCGTTTCGGCTTGTTCCTCGGCGCCTATGTCTCGGTGGGGATGGCCTTCGGCTCCTACGTCATGGTGAAGATCCCGTTGTCTCTGGCCATCCAGTGGCTGATCGCGGGGGTGCTGGAGCTGATGCTCCAGGGCGCCGCGGCGGCGGCGATCTACAAGCCGGCGGGGGCGTTCGTCCGGCGGGTGGCGTAGCGGCCGGCGGAGACTCCCGCTGATCGGCGCGCGGGTTGCACGCGGCGGGCGGCCCGTGCGTCACTAATGACGTGGGAAGGTTGTGCCTGTTGGCGGCGCTGGCGGCCTGCCGGCTGGCGGCCGGCGAGTATGCCGTGCTGGCCGGGGGCGGCCTGCTTTATGCCGATCGCCACGAGGCCGCCGGCGGGAGCTGGCGCCTGTACCGGGGCGAGGGTTTCATCGAGCTGCCGCAGGAGCTGGTGATAGGGTTCGAGCCGGCCCCACCCTCGGCCGAAGCGCCGGCCGAGCCGCCCCGGCCCTCGCCGCCGCCCGATCCGCGGTCGCTGATCGCACGAGCGGCCGCCCGCTACGGAGGGGAGGATTTCGCCCGCCTGCTCGACAGCGTGGCGCGAGTCGAATCCGCCTACCGGCCGGACGCGGTTTCGCCCAAAGGGGCGCGCGGGCTGATGCAGTTGATGCCCGAGACGGCCCGGCGGCTGGAGGCCGACGCGGACGATCCGGCGGAGAACGTCGAGGCGGGCGCGCGCCTGCTGCGGGATCTGCTGCTCAAGTATCTGCACGACCGCGATCAGGTGCGCCTGGCGCTGGCGGCCTATAACGCGGGGCCGGCGGCGGTGGAGCGCCACGGCGGGGCGCCTCCCTACCGCGAGACGCTGGGCTACATCGAGCGGGTGCTCGAACACTACCGGGGCGGAAAGCTCACCCGAGTCGCTTCAGGCGGTCGCTGACGTCCTGGGCGAAGCGGCCGATGAAGCCCTGGACGTAGTCGTGCGGGTCGGGCGCCTCGTCCTGGATCAAGGGGGTGAGATCCATGGCGAAGTTGATCAACTGGGCCACGTCCACGGCGTGGCTTTCGTGATAGGTGGCGTGGGCCCGGCGGCGGCCCATGGTGGCCAGGTCGTAGCGCTTGCCGCCGGCGATCTGAGAATCGAAGATGCCCACCAGAGCCAGGGCGATGTTGTCGTGAGCATCGAGCCGGAAAGCGATCTTGTCCTGGTCCGCCATCCAGTCCAGATCCCGCCAGACCTCGCAGCCGTAGAGGCGGCGGGGGCGCAGCGAGGCGGGCAGCTCGCGCAGGGCGGCGATGGTGCGCAGGGCCACGGCCACGTGGGTGTCGTGCTTGTCGGCCAGGTTGTGGGTGTAGATGACCTCGGGGCGGGCGGCGGCGATGAGGGTCTTCAGGTCCTCCTTGGGCGCGGCCTCGGCGGGGTTCTTCACGGCCGAGCTGGGATGGTTGAGCAAGACCGCCGCGGCGTACTCGCCGACCATGGCGGCCTTCTTCTGCTCCCGGCGGCGGACGGCCTGCATTTGCTGGTCGCTGTAGGCCGCGTAGAGGCCGTCGCGCGGGCTGCCGGCCCCGTCGGTGACGATGACCGCGGTGAACCAGCGCTCGGGATTGCCGAAGCCGGCCAGGATGCCGTCCAGCGCCATGATCTCGGTGTCGTCGGGATGGGCGGAGACCGCCATGTGGGTGGTGCGGGCCAGGGCGCGCTCCTCCGGCTCGCCGTCGGGAACCCAGATCTCGGCTTGGGGACGAGAGAGCTTCATGGGGATTGCGGTCCTCCTTTGGGAATCACCGGCAGGCTGGCGGCGGCGATGGCCTGGCCGACCCGCCGGCTGGTTTCATCGGGCAGCGCCAGGCGCAGCCGTTCGGCCAGCTCGGGGAACTCGCGTTCCAGCACCTGGCGAGCCTGCTCTAACATCAGCTCGCCTCCGGGGCCGCTGGTCACCCGGCCCAGCACCAGCACGTGCTTGAGCTCGTAGAAATCGGCGTAGTGCGCCAGGGCGTAGCCCAGATAGACGCCCAGCGTCCGGTAGACCTGCTCGGCCGGCCGGTCTCCCCGGCGCATCCTCTCCTGGAGCGCGACGAGCTTCTCGGGCAGGCCCAGTCCCGGCTCGAAGCTCATGCCCGCGCCTTCGGCCACACGGATGGCGCCTACTTGCGAGAAGTATTGCACGCCGCAGCCCGCCTCGCCCGACCACTCGTCGGCCGGCGCATCCGGGCGGTAGTCCACCGGCGCGAAGGCCAGCTCGTTCAGCCAGCCCGTGATGTTGCCCTGCGCGTTGACGTAGCCGGCCGCCTGGCTGGATCCCATCGCCAGGCCCAGCACCGGGTTGTCCCCGATCGCCATCGAGCCGGCCAGGGCCGTCACCTCGCCGTCGTTGACCACTTCCAGGGGCACCCCCAGTTCCCGGCCGATGCGCAGGAACATGGGCGCAATCTTCTCGGCGAACTCCTGGGGCGGCACGGCGCGGAACAGGGAGGCCACCCGGGCTCGGTTGTGGATGTAGATGCCCGCGGCGCTGCCGCCCACCGCGTCCAGCCGGGGCAGATGGCGGGCGGCGCTGCGGATGGAGGCCATCACGCCCTGGTAGTGGTAATCCGGGTCGGAGGCGTTGCGCGGATCCCAAGGCACCTCCTCGCTGTAAAGCACCTCGCCGTCCCGGACCGCGCTGGCCTTGCGGTCGCTGGCGCCCAGATCGAAGCCCACCCGGCAGCCGTCCAGATGCCGGCCCAGCGGGATGCTGGATTCGCGCGCCTCGGGAACCGCTTCCGGAGGAATCGCCACCACCTCGAAGGGCCGTTCGTAAACGCCGCTCATGAATTCGGCGTCGAAGGCGCGCGCGCCGCCCGGGGCATAGACCTGTTGCAGGTGACGGCCGATCTCGGCCGGCCCGCCCACGTAAATCTTGCAGCCGCCGCGCTGCCAGAGCAGGAACTTGACGATCCGCTCGACGTAAAACAGCGTGGCCGGCAGCCGGCCGGCGGCGGGCGGAATCACCACGGTCGAGTAGCGCGAGATCGAGCCGTCGGCGCGCTCCAGGGCCAGCTCCAGCGGCGCGGCGCCTGCGGCAGCGGCCAGCTCGCGGTAGCGGCGGTTGAACAGGGATGCCGGCAGGAAGGCTTCATCCAGCGGGGCGATCACCGCCGGGCGTATCTCCAGCTCGGGTAAGATATGGCTCATCATTCCCCTTCGTCGGCTCCTGTCCCGCTGAAGCTTCGATTATCGGGAATGGCTCGGGCGGGCCGCAACCCGTCGGCGCCGTCCTCCGGCGATAATGGCGGAGGAAAGTGCGCAGCGTCTTTCTCTGTTACTCGATCGCCGACGCGGCCCTGGTGGAGGAGCTGGCGGAATTCCTGCGCCGCGGCGCCCGGGTGGAGATCTTGCAGGCCGAGGGTGCGCTGGAGGAGGGCACGGATCTGCTGGCCAAGGCGCGGGCGGGCTGGATGGCGGACGTCGAGCTGGTGGTGCTCTCACCCGATTCGGCGCCGGCGCGCTGGAGACGTGAGCAGTGGATGCCCGTCCTCTGGGAGGAGCCGCAGCAGGCCGGGGTGGCGGTCGGGATCTTGTTGGCGCGGGATTGCCACCTGCCGGAGCTGCTGCGGCGCACGAACTTTTTCGATCTGAGGGCCGACCGGCAGGCGGGCTTCCGCGCCGTGAAGCAGTGGCTGCTCGGGTTGGATGCGGCCTTCGAGAGGCCTGCTTTCCTGCGGCCCAGGGGCTTCGCCGGACGGGAGGGGGAACTGGAGTGGCTGCGCCGCCGGCTGGGGGATGAACCGGGCTGCGCCATCGTGAAGGGGTGCGCTTCCGGTAGCGGCAAGACCGCCCTGGCGCTCGCCTTTCTCGCGGAGGCCGCGGGGGATTTCGAAGCTGTGTGCTGGGTGGATTGCGGCGGCCGGAGTCCGGCCGGTGCGGCAGGTGACATGGCGGCGCAGCTCGGCCTGCGCCTGGCGGGCCCCGAGGAGGAAGACTGTGCGAGGTTGCGCCGCTTCTGCGCGGAGCGCAGGATTCTGGCGGTGCTGGACGATGTCGAGCGGGAATCGCACTTGCAGTTGGTGGCCGGGGGGTGGTCTTCGGCGCTGATCACTACCCGCTGCCGGGAATTGAAGGCGCCCGGCGCGGCGGAGCTCGAGCTGCCGGCAGCTTTTGCGGCGCCGCATCCGAGCGGGCCGGGCCCCACCGAGCGGCGCCTGCTGGCGGCGATGGCGGCTTGCGCGCCGGGCTGCACGCTGGAGTTTGCGGCCGCGGTGGCCGGGCTGGCGCCGGCGGAGGCGCGCCGGGCGGCGGATATGCTGCTGGAGTGCGGCGCGGTTCTGATGGTGGAGAGCGACAGGGCTTGCTTTACGATGGCGGCGGGGGTGCGAGAGGCGGCGCGAGATCCGGAAGCGGCGCGACGGCAGGCCGAACAGGCCGGCCGCAGCCTGGCAGCCGGGCTGGGCCAACTGGAACGGGCGCTCGAGTGGGCGCTGGGCGGTCCGGGAGAAGAATCCTGGCGCCTGGCTTGCTCGCTGGCGCGCCAGGGCTTCCGCCAGGCCCAGTCCGCCGGGCGGCCGGCCGAGGCCTATAGGTTCCTGCGCGCGGTCTACAAAGAGGCCCGGCGCCGCGGGGACGCCCGTGCGGCCGGTGAGTGCGCCCGCGAACTGTTCTGGATGGCGCAGGATTGGGGGCGGGAGGCGGAGGCCCGCAGCTACCACTGGCAGACTCGCACGGCGTCGGGAGATCAACTGGTGCTGCCGCTGTGGAGCGAGGAGGGCGGCGGCGCCTCTGGTATACTGGATTGAGCGAGCGCCGTCCTGTGATGCCTAGCCGCTGGAAAGGCCTGATCCTGGGCTTCTCGATCTGCCTGGCCGCCCTGTTGCTGGTCGGGGCGGTCCTGGACAAGCCCGCCTCCGACGTACCCTACAAGCACCTGGCGGTGTTCACCGAAGTGCTGCGCCGCATCAAGAGCGATTACGTCGAGGAGCCCGACCTGAAGAGCGTGACGCTGGGCGCCATCAACGGCCTGCTGCAAGCCATTGACCCCTTCGCCAGCTACCTGAACGCCGAGCAATACAAGGAATACGTCAAGCAAAAGGATGCGCTGAAGGGCGAGGTGGGGCTGGTGCTTTCCTGGAAGTTCGGTTACCTGGGCGTGGTGGGCGTGGTGCCGGGCTCGCCGGCGGCCCGTGCCGGATTGGTGACGGGCGACATGGTGGAGACCATCCGGGGCATCGCGACCCGTGACATGCCCCTGGCTTACGCCGAGCTGTTATTGCGCGGCAAGCCGGGAACGACCGTGGAGATTTCGGTGCTTTCGCTGCGCCAGCAGGAGCCGCGCCGCATCACGCTGACTCGAGCGCTGATCGAAGTGCCGCCGCTGGCCTGGAAGCTGCTGGCCGATCAGGTGGGCTACCTTCAGGTGACGACGCTGATGCCGGGCAAGGCGGCCGAGGCGGCCGGCGCCCTGCGCGATCTGGACAAGCAGGGGGCGGCCCGGCTGGTGCTGGATCTGCGCAACTGCGCTACGGGCGGGCCGGAGGAAGGCATCGCCCTGGCCAACTTGTTCTTGGAGAAAGGTCTGATCAGCTATCTGGAAGGGCAGCGGGTGAGCCGCCAGGAGTTCAAGGCCGACCCGGCGAAGGTCCTCTGGCGCAAGCCGCTGGTGGTGATCACCAACCGCGGGACGGCGGGCGGGGCGGAAGTGGCTGCCGCGGCCTTGCTCGATCACAAGCGAGCTGAAGTGGTGGGCGAGCCGACCTATGGAAACGCGGCCGTGCGCAAGCCCGTCAATCTGGACGACGGAGGGGCGATCATCCTGGCGGTGGCCAAGTACTATTCGCCGTCCGGCAAGGCCATCCAGGACGCCCGCGTCACCCCCTCCGTGCAGATGATCGAGTCCGAGCCGGTTCCGGAGAGCGAGGAGGAGGAACCCGGCCCGCCGCAGCCCGAGCAGGCGCCCAAGCCGGAGGAGGATCGGCTGCTGCAGAAGGCCATCGAGGTGCTCACCAAGGGCAAGCCGGCCGCGCAGGCGGTGGCCTGGCGCGGCGAGGGCGCCGCTTCCTCTGCACCCGCTCAACCCGCTGCGCCTGCGCCCTGAACGGGCGCGGCCGGTTCCGGTCTTCCGGCCGGCAAAGGGAGGTTTGTTTCGACCATGCCTCTTTACGAGTACAAATGCCAGGCTTGCGGAGAAGTCTTCGAGGTCATGCAGAAATTCGCGGACGAGCCGCTGAGGGTGCACGAAGGTTGCGGCGGCTCGCTGGAACGGCTGGTGTCGCCTCCGGCGTTCCAGTTCAAGGGCAGCGGCTGGTACATCACCGACTACGCCCGCAAGGGGGACGGTAAAGGCGATTCCAAGCCTCCCAAGGAAAGCGGCGGAGACGCCAAAAGCGCTGCCGGCGAAACTGCCTCAACCAAGCCTGCTTCCTCCTCCGGCAAGTAGTCTCAGCCTCTCGCCGGCGGCCGGCGGTTCTCGAGCCACACTGCCAGGCCCAGTGCGGCCAGGGCCGCCGCCAGGCCGGCCAGTGCGTCCGCCAGGTAGTGATAGCGTCCGTAAACCACGGCGGTGGCGATCAACACCGCCAGCACCGCCAGAAACCTCCCCACCCAGGGACGCTCGCCGAGCAGACGCAGCATGCCGAAGGCGGCGGCGAACCCGCCGGCCACGTGCGCGCTGGGAAAGACGGCGGTGTGGATGCCGTAGCCTCCCAGCAACCGCCAGTTCCAGCGGCGAAACACGGTCTCCACGGCAGGAAAGAGGTCGCCGGGGAAGACCGTGCGCGGCGGCTCGGAAGGAAAATAGGGGAACAGCGCGTAGCAGGCCAGAATCGCCAGCAGGAACTGGGTGAGGAAGCGGTCGGCGCGCTCCCGGCGCCGGTAGGCGTAGAGCATCGCCAGGGAAAATAGCGGCGTCGCGTACACCAGCAAGTAGGAAAGCTCGAGCACGGCCGGCAGCACCGGCCCCAGCGACTCAATGGCCGCCCGCAGGCCCCAATCGTTCAGCAGCGTTCGGTCCCAGAGGACCCACGCGCGTTCGAGCTGGTGGCTGTGACGCGGCGGGGCGAACCAGCCCATCTGGCGGTAGGCCAGCAGCATCAAGGGCGCCGGATACCAATCGCGCAGCACGCTGAACAGCAGGCTGCCGCGCAAGGACTCCCCCCAGGCCAGCACCAGGAAGCCCCCCATGACGGCGAGGTTCAGGGCGGCCGCCAGCAGCGGAATCGGCGGTCGTACAGGCAGAATTTGGGCCAGGATCGCCGTGTAGGCGAAGTAGGCGATGAGGATCCATTCCGAGCGGCGGAGCCGCGCGGCGAGCCTCCGGCCGAGCTCGAGCGACGCGGGATACGGCAATTGCCCCGACAAGGCCAAGCTCACAGGGTACTACAGGGCCGCGCCCGTCTCGGCTGGGGGCGGGATACAATCGAGCCATGTGGCTGGTAGCGTGGTTGCTCGCGCTGGTTGCGGCCTCGGCGGCCGAGGAACTGCCCATCGTCGGCCTGGCGTCGGTCGCCTTCCGGGTGCGGGACCTGGAGGAGGCGCGCCGCTTTTACACGGGCCTGCTGGGCTTCGAGCAAGCTTTCGTGGTGAAAGCGGAGGCGGGTGCGCCGGAGCGGGTCTTCTTGAAAGTCAACGACGAGCAGTTCATCGAGCTGTGGCCGGGTCTGGCGCCGGAGCAGCAGGTGCGGCTGGCGCACGTGGCCCTCCAGACCTCCGACGTGCGCCGCCTGCGCCGCTGGCTGCAAGCGCAGGGACTGGCGCCCTCCCCGCTGGAGAAGCGCGCCGACGGCAACCTGGGTTTCCGCCTGCCCGATCCTGACGGGACGCCGCTGGAGTTCCTGGAGTACTCGCCCGGGTCGCTTCAGGAGAAGGCGCGGGGCAAGTTTCTCGGGCCGCGGCGGGTCTCCGAGCGGCTCTGGCACGCCGGCGTGACGGTGAGCGATCTGGAGCGGGCCATGGCCTTCTACCGCGACCGGCTGGGGCTGGTCGAGATCTGGCGAGGCGGGCCGAGCCGGATGGAATTGCGCTGGGTCAACATGCGGCTGCCCGGGCCGCGCGGCGACTATCTGGAATACATGCTGCACAGCGGCCCGCCCAGCCGCCAGCAGCTCGGCTCGATGCAGCACATCTGCCTCCAGACGCCCGACGTCGAGGCCGCCTACCGGCAGTTGCTGGCCCAGGGCCTGCCGGATTCCGAGCGCTTTCGCCCCCGGGTGGGACGCAACGGGCGCCGCCTGGCGAACCTGTTCGATCCCGACGGCAGTCGCACCGAGCTGATGGAGCCCGATCCGGTGCGCCCGGCCGCGCTAGAGTAGAAGTCAATATGGCGAGCACTCGACGGAGTTTCCTTCAGGCGGCCGGGGCGGCGGCGCAGGCCGCCTCCGCGCAGGCGCCGCGCAAGTTCGCGGCCAATGACGTGATTCAGTTCGGCCTGATCGGGGCGGGCGGCATGGGCATGAGCGACGCCCGCATGGCCCTCTCGGTGGGCGGCACGCGCCTGGTCGCGGTGGCCGACGTCTACGACGGGCGGCTCACCCGGGCCCGCGAGCTGTGGGGCAAGGACTTGTTCGTCACCCGGGACTACCGCGAGATTCTGGCCCGTCCCGAGGTGGACGCCGTCATCATCGCCACGCCCGATCACTGGCATGCCCGCCAAACCGTGGATGCGCTGGAGGCGGGCAAGGACGTCTACTGCGAGAAGCCCATGGTCCAGAAGATCGAGCAGGGCCGGGCGGTCATCGAAGCCCAGAATCGGACGGGGCGCATTTTGCAGGTGGGCAGCCAGTACGTCACCTCGATCATTTACCAGAAGGCCCGGGATCTGATCCGGGCCGGGGCCCTGGGCGAGATCAACATGGTGGAAGCCTGGCTGGACCGCAACACCGCCCTGGGCGCCTGGCAGTACTCGATTCCGCCGGACGCCTCGCCGGACAACATTGATTGGGACCGGTTCCTGGGCGACGCCCCCAAGCGGCCCTTCGAGCCGATCCGGCTGTTCCGCTGGCGCAATTACCGCGACTACGGCACGGGGGTGGGGGGCGACCTCTTCGTCCACTTGTTTTCCGGCTTGCACGTGGCCACCGGCGCGCTGGGTCCCTCGCGCGTGTTCGCCACCGGCGGCCTGCGCTACTGGAAGGACGGGCGGGACGTGCCTGACGTGCTGCTGGCCTTGCTGGACTATCCCGGCTTCAACGTCGCCCTGCGGGTGAATTTCAAAAGCAGCGTGGCGCAGGAGCGGTTCGGATTCCGCTTCGTGGGCAGCGAGGGCGTCCTCGAGACCGGCCCCGCGGTGATCCTCACCAAGCCGCCCCGGGAGACCGAGCCCGGCTACACGATCTCAACTTTCCCCAGGGCGGTGCAAGAACGGTTCCTGGCCGAATACCGCAAGAAGTACCCGGCTTTGCCGCCCAGCCCGGAACGCATGCGCCGGGAGGAGGAGATGCGCTTGCTGCCCCCGCCCGGCTACGACGCGCACGTCGAACATCACAGGGTGTTCTGGACGGCGGTGCGCGAGCGCAAGCCGGTCTTCGAGGATGCGGTCTTCGGGTTCCGGGCGGCCGGCCCGGCCCTGCTGGCCAACATCAGTTACTTCGAGAACCGTGTCTGCCGCTGGGACCCGGCGGCGATGCGCGAGCTTTCCTGAGAAAGGCGCGCCCAGCCGCCGCCGGGCGTCCCTAAAAGATGCCTCCGCCCATGATCAGGCGGAGGCCCCCCAAAAGCACGGCGATTGCACAGAGCACCAGGCCGGCGACGGCCGCGCCCTTGCGGGGCTCCCGAGTGGTGGCCACGACGATGATGCTCAGGATCAGGCCGATCAAGGAAAACGGGATATTAATCCAGTTCAGCGCGCCCAGGCAGGGGAAGAATGCCACGAACATGCCGAGCACGGCCAGGATCCCCCATACCAGGCAGAGAACTTGCATGAGACGCCTCCTTCCTTTCGCGGCGCGTCCCCTGGGCCGCTGGGACCTATCCGCCGCCGATGCGATCAGGCGGGCGCTCGCCGCCCCCCGGTGTCGGAAGGCGGCGCCTGGGGTCCCGCACCCGGTGCGTGCCCGCCTCTTCCGATAAACGGAACAAATGTACTTCAGTTCGCCGGCGCCGGGCAAGCGGACGGCTGATTAAACACCCTCAACGCCGCCGCTTGGCGCGGCGGCAAAGCCGGCCCCGGGGTGCGAATCGTCCGGCGGTTGCGGGATATCCAGCTACGGGTCTGGGGGTTTTCACGCACCCGGGAGGGGGTTGCGCGGCGAAGGATTCCGAGCGATCCTTTCTCTGGAACAGATTGGCGGCCGAGCCGGCGGCCCTGAGGCTGGCATGGCTCTTGCACGCAAGCGGAGGGGGCGACCTGCGGCTCGATGCCGGAGGCGATGGTTGGCCGGCGGAGAGTCGCGCGGCCCAAGAATCGGACGGAGAAGTCCTATACTGGGAAGTTGCCGGTACCCTACCGGAGCCGCGGCGGCCGAACCGGCCGGACCGCGCACGAAGACGCAAGCCGACAAGCTTGGAAACGGGCGGAAGGGAAATGACACGAAACAAAGTCACCATTGATGGAAACGAGGCCACGGCCTACGTTGCCTACCACGTCAACGAGGTCTGCGCCATCTACCCGATTACTCCCTCCTCGCCGATGGGCGAGTGGGCCGACGAATGGGCGGCCAAGAAGATCCCCAACGTCTGGGGGACGGTGCCCAAGGTCGTCGAAATGCAAAGCGAGGGCGGCGCCTCCGCCGCTCTGCACGGCGCGCTGCAAGGCGGCGCGCTGGGGACCACCTTCACGGCCGCGCAGGGCCTGCTGTTGATGATTCCCAGCATGTACAAGATCGCCGGCGAGCTCAGCCCGGCCACCATCCACGTTTCGGCCCGCACGGTGGCCACCCACGCGCTGTCCATCTTCGGCGACCACAGCGACGTGATGGCCGTGCGGCAGACCGGCTGGGCCCTGCTGGCCTCCAACTCGGTTCAGGAGGCCCAGGATTTCGCGCTCATAGCCCAGGCCGCCACGCTGGAATCGCGCGTGCCCTTCCTGCATTTCTTCGACGGCTTCCGCACCTCGCACGAAGTGGCCAAGATCGAGCAGCTCGCCCTGGAGGACATGCGGGCCATGATCCCCGAGGAACTGGTTCGCGCCCACCGGGCCCGCGCGATGACGCCCGACAAGCCGGTGCTGCGCGGCACTGCGCAAAACCCGGACGTCTTCTTCCAGGCGCGGGAAGCCTGCAATCCTTACTACCTGGCCTGCCCCACGATCGTGCAGAACGCGATGGACAAGTTCGCCGGGATCGTCGGGCGGCAGTACCATCTGTTCGACTACCTGGGCGCGCCGGACGCCGAGCGCGTCATCGTGCTGATGGGCTCGGGCGCGGAGGTGGCGCACGAGCTGGTCGAGTACCTGACGGCGCGCGGGGAGAAAATCGGCATCGTGAAGGTTCGCCTGTTCCGGCCTTTCTCGGCCGAGGCCTTCGTGAAGGCGTTGCCGCCGACGGTGAAGGCCGTCGCCGCACTGGACCGGACCAAAGAGCCGGGCGCCGTGGGTGAGCCGCTCTATCAGGACGTGATCACTGCGCTGAATGAGAGCTTCGCGGCCGGCGCGGCGCCCTTCGAGAAGATGCCGCGCATCATCGGGGGCCGCTACGGGTTGTCCTCGAAGGAATTCACGCCCGCCATGGTCAAGGCGGTCTTCGACGAGCTGGCCAAGGAGCACCCCAAGAACCACTTCACCGTCGGCATCAACGACGACGTCACCCACACCAGTCTCGAATACGATCCGGAATTCTCGACCGAGGACCCGCAGACCTTCCGGGGGCTGTTCTACGGGTTGGGCGCCGACGGCACGGTGAGCGCCAACAAGAACTCGATCAAGATCATCGGCGAGGAGACCGAGAACTACGCCCAGGGCTATTTCGTTTACGACTCGAAGAAAGCCGGTGCGGTAACGATTTCGCACCTGCGCTTCGGGCCCAGGCCGATTCACTCCAGCTATCTGATCAGCCAGGCCAACTTCGTGGCCTGCCACCAGTTCTCCTTCCTGGAGCGCTTCGACATGCTGAAGGCCGCCCAGCCGGGGGCCACCTTCCTGCTGAACAGCTACTACGGGCCCGAGGAGGTCTGGGACCACCTGCCGCGCACGGTGCAGCGGCAAATCTTGCAGAAGAAGCTGCGCTTCTATGTGATTGACGCTTACAAGGTGGCCGAGCAGACCGGCATGGGCAGCCGGATCAACACCATCATGCAGACCTGCTTCTTCGCCATCAGCGGGATCCTGCCGCGCCAGGAGGCCATCCAGGCCATCAAGGACGCCATCAAGAAGACCTACGGCAAGCGCGGCGAGGCGGTGGTGCAGAGAAACTTCGCCGCTGTGGACGCGGCCCTCGCGCACCTGCACGAAGTCCCCGTGCCCGAGCGCCTCACCGCGACGTTCGATATCCGCCCGGCGGTGCCGGCCGAGGCGCCCGAATTCGTCCACCGCACGCTGGCCGGCATCATCGCGGGCGAGGGCGATTCGCTGCCGGTGAGCGTCTTCCCGCCGGACGGCACCTTCCCCACCGCCACCGCCCAGTGGGAGAAGCGCAATATCGCGCTGGAGATCCCGGTCTGGGACGAGGAACTGTGCATTCAGTGCGGCAAGTGCGTGCTGGTCTGCCCGCACGCCACCATCCGCGCCAAGGTCTACGACGCCGCCCTGCTGGCCGAAGCGCCGCCCGCCTTCAAGCACGCGCCGGCGCGCTGGCGCGAGTTCAAGGAGATGAAGTACACGCTGCAAGTGGCGCCGGAGGATTGCACCGGCTGCGGGCTGTGCGTCGAGGTCTGCCCGGTCAAGAGCAAGACGGAGGTCAAGCACAAGGCGCTGAACATGGCGCCCCAGCCGCCGCTGCGCGAGCAGGAGCGGCGCCACTGGGAGTTCTTCCTGAAGATCCCGGATCTGGACCGCCGGCTGCTCAGCCCCGCCCAGGTCAAGGACAACCAGTTGTTCCGCCCCTTGTTCGAGTTCTCCGGGGCCTGCTCGGGCTGCGGCGAGACACCCTACATCAAGCTGATGACGCAGCTTTTCGGGGACCGGGTGGTGATCGGCAACGCCACCGGCTGCTCCTCGATCTACGGCGGCAATCTGCCCACCACGCCTTACTGCGTGGACCACAACGGGCGCGGCCCGACCTGGAACAATTCGCTGTTCGAGGATACGGCCGAGTTCGCCCTGGGCCTGCGCCTGGCCATCAACCAGCAGACCGAGTACGCGCGCTGGCTGGTGATGCGCCTGGCCTCCCAGATCGGCGACGAGCTGGCCGCCGCCCTGCTGAAGGCCGACCAGTCCGGCGAGAAAGGCATCGCCGAGCAGCGCGAGAGGGTGGAGCTGCTGCGCCGGAAGCTGGAGGGGATCCAGACGCGCGAGGCCCGCGACCTGCGGGCGCTGGCCGACGCCCTGGTGCGCAAGAGCGTCTGGGGCGTGGGCGGCGACGGCTGGGCTTACGACATCGGCTACGGCGGGCTGGACCACGTGCTGGCCTCGGGCGAGAACGTCAACCTGCTGGTGCTGGACACCGAGGTGTACTCGAATACCGGCGGCCAGATGTCGAAAGCCACGCCGCTGGGCGCGGTGGCCAAATTCGCCTTCGGCGGCAAGCCGCAGCCCAAGAAGGACCTGGCCATGATGGCCATGACCTACGGCAACGTGTACGTGGCGCGGGTGGCCTTCGGCTTCAACGACATGCAGACCGTGAAGGCCTTCCTGGAGGCGGAAGCCTACGAGGGACCCTCCCTGATCGTGGCTTACTGCCACTGCATCGCGCACGGCTACGATCTGATCCACGGCCTGGAGCAGCAGAAGGCGGCGGTGCAATCCGGCTACTGGCCGCTGTTCCGCTTCAACCCGGCGCTGGCCCGGCAGGGCAAGAATCCGCTGCAACTGGATTCGAAAGCTCCCACGCTGCCGCTGGAGAAGTACATCTACAACGAAACGCGCTACTCGATGCTGCGGCATAGCCAGCCTGAAGCGGCCAAGCGCCTGCTGGAGGCGGCGCAGGAGGCGGTGCTCGATCGCTGGCGGCAATACGAGTATCTGGCGGCCAGGCCGGTCGCCGCGGCCGAGCCGGTCGGGGCGGCGAACCCGGCCCCCCAGCCCAATCCGTCCCCCAAGGAGGACTAAGACCCATGGACCTGACCACCACGTACCTCGGCTTGAACCTGAAGAATCCGGTGGTCTTTTCGGCCTCGCCCTTGTCGGAGGAGGTGGACAACATCCGCCGCATGGAAGAGGCGGGCGCCGCCGCGGTGGTGCTTCACTCTCTGTTCGAGGAACAGATCGTTCTGGAAAGCCAGGAGCTGGATCGCCGTCTGAGCGAAACCGCGGGGGGCTCGGCGGAGGCGCTCTCCTACTTCCCGGACCTGACCCACTACAACCTGGGTCCGGAGGGCTATCTGGAGCACATCCGCAAAGCCAAGCGGGCGGTCTCGATTCCGGTGATCGCCAGCCTGAACGCGGTCTCCGGCGGGGCCTGGATCCGATTCGCCAAGTCCATCGAGGAGGCGGGCGCCGACGCTGTGGAGCTGAACATCTTCACGCTCCAGACCGACCCGGGCTTGAGCGGCGCGCAGGTCGAGCAGGCCTATTGCGAGCTGGTGCGCGAAGTGGCGGGGGCGGTGCGCATCCCGGTGGCGGTCAAGCTAACCCCCTATTTCACCGCCATGGCCAACATCGCGCGGCGGCTGGAGCAGGCCGGGGCCCGGGGCCTGGTGCTGTTCAATCGCCTCTACCAGCCGGATTTCGACCTGGAGGCGCTGGAGGTCAGGCACACGCTCCAGCTCAGCACGCCCTACGAGTCGCTGCTGCGGCTGCACTGGGTGGCGATCCTCTACGGGCGGGTCGGGGTGGACCTGGCGGTGACGGGTGGCTTCCACAGCGGCGAAGACGTGATCAAAGCGATGATGGCGGGCGCCAAGGTGGCCGAGATCGCTTCGGCCGTCTTGAAGAACGGCATCGGGCACGCCAGCCGCATCCTGTCCGACATGCGGGACTGGATGGAGCAGCACGAGTACGAATCCGTCCGGCAGATGCAGGGCTCGATGAGCCAGCGCTCGGTGGCTGACCCGAACGCCTTCCTGCGCTCGAACTACATGAAAGTGCTCAGCTCTTACACGCTGCGCGCTTCGGCCTGAGGGGTAGGGCGGCGAACCGGCGCCCGCGGTCTTCACGGCGCCAGGCGCAGGGTCCCTATGAGGTCCTGCACCCGCGCCACCTTCTGCTCGGCCAGGAAGCGGTCCAACTCGCGCGCTACCTTGAACGGGGCGGCGGGATCCCAGAAGGTGGCCGTGCCCACCTGAACCGCCGTGGCGCCGGCGATGAGGAATTCCGCGGCGTCTTCGCCGCCGGCGATCCCGCCCAGGCCGACCACCGGAATTCTCACCGCTTGCGCCGCCTCCCAGACCATGCGCAGGGCAATGGGCTTGATGGCCGGACCGGACAGCCCCCCGAAGCCTGCGCCCAAGCGCGGCCGGCGGGTGCGCGCATCAATCGCCAGGGCCCGGAACGTATTGACCAGCGAGACGGCGTCCGCCCCGGCCTGCTCGGCCGCCCGGGCCAGGGGCGGGATGGCGGCCACGTTGGGCGAAAGCTTCACCATCAGAGGCCGCCGGGCCAGGGGCCGCACCGCCTCGACCAGCTCGGCCAGCAGCGCCGGGTCGCTGGAGAAATACATGCCGCCCTTTTGGGTGTTAGGGCAGGACACGTTGAGCTCGTAGCCCGCCAGCCCTTCGGCCTCCTCCAGGGCGCGCACCACCTCCTGGTAATCCTCGATCGTGTGGCCGAAGACGTTGGCGAAGACCGCCGTGCGCAGGCGCCGCAGCCCGGGCAGCTTCTCGCGGATGAAGGCGCGCACGCCGATGTTCTGAAGGCCGATGGAGTTGATCATTCCGGCGGCGCTTTCGTAAATCCGCGGCGGCGGGTTGCCCGGCATGGGTTCGCGCGAGAGGCCTTTCACGACGATGCCGCCGAGCTGGTCCAGATCGGCCTGGCCGGCGAACTCCAGACCGTAGCCGAAGGCGCCTGAGGCCGCCAGCACCGGATTGCGCAGCCTGAGGCCGCAGAGGGTGACGGCCAGGCGTTCAGAGTTCATCGGCGGCCCTTTGAACGGTCTCCCAGGCCCGGCGCACGTCCTGGCGGGTGGTGCCTAGGTTGCCGATGGCCAGCCGCAGGACGTACCGCCCGCCCAGTTCGGTGTGCGAGAGGAAGAACTCGCCGCCGGCGTTGACGCGCTCCAGCAGGCGGCGGTTCCGCTGGTCCTCGCCCCGCAGGCGAAAGCAGACCACCGAGAACGGCACGGGCGCGACGCGTTCGAAGCGCGGATCGGCCTCGATCCAGGCGGCCAGCTCCTGCGCCCAACCGATATGCGAGCGCAGCGCCTCGATGACGCCCTGCCGGCCCATGCGGCGGAGCACGAACCAGAGCTTCAAGGCCCGGAAGCGCCGTCCCAGAGGGACGCCGTAATCCATCAGGTTGACGGCCCGCGGGTCCTGGGCCGTGCGCAAGTACTCGGGCGTCAGGCAGAAGGCGCGCCGCAGGATCTCGGGACGCCGCGTGTAGAAAGCGCTGAGGTCCAGAGGCGTGAACAGCCATTTGTGGGCGTTGACCACGATCGAGTCGGCCCGCTCCCAACCGGCGAACAAGGGGCGTTTCTCGGGCAGGATGGCGGCCGCGCCGGCATAGGCGGCGTCCACGTGCAGCCATAGACCGTGGCGGGCGGCGATGTCGGCGGCGGCCTCCAGCGGATCCACGCTGGTGGTGGAGGTAGTGCCGGCGGTGGCCACCAGGCAGAAGGGGCGCAGGCCGGCGGCCAGGTCCTGCCGGAGGGCCTGTTCGAGCGCCTCCGGGCGCAGGCGGAACTCCTCGTCCACCGGAATCTTGCGCACGTGACGGCGGCCGATGCCCAGCGCCAGCGCGCCCTTTTCGATCGAGGAGTGGGCCTGCTCGGAGCAATACAGGGTCAGCCCCGGCCGGGCCCCGCGCTCGCGCGCCTCCGGATCCGCCATCTCCCGCGCGGCCGCGATGGCGTGCAGGCTGCTCACCGAAGCCGTGTCGAATATCTCTCCGAAGAACTCCTCGGGCAGGCCGAGCCATTGCCGCAGCCAGCCGAGCGCCACCTGCTCGAGCTCGACCACGGCCGGCGACGTCAGCCAGTGAATGCCGTTGGTGTTCAGGGCCGCGGCCAGCATCTCGGCGATCACCGCCGGCGGCGAGCCCGTGCAGGCGAAGTAGGCCAGGAAGCCCGGGTGGTTCCAATGCGTCACCGCCGGCACGACCAGCCGCTCGAAATCGCGCAGAATCGCCTGGTAGGATTCGCCCGTTTCGGGTCCGGCGGCGGGCAGGGCCTCGATGAGCTCGCCCGGCCGGATGCGCGGCAGCACCGGGTAGCGCCGCGGATCCTCCAGGTAGGCCGCGATCCAGTCCACCGCCTCGCAGGCGGCGCGGCGAAACTCCTCCAGCTCGGCTTTCATCGGATGCTCACCGCCCCGGTGGCCAGCATCTTCTCGGCCGCTTCAGGGGGAACCTTCCAGTGCCGGTCGAAGCGCCCTTCAGCCACCACGTTTTCCAGGGATCCTTTGAACAGAATGAAATCGCCGAAACTCTGGAGGAGGCGGCAGGGGGGAGGGATGAAGCCGAAGCCGGCCCGTTTGGCGCGCTCGGCCCCGGTCCAGAAGGGCAGGCCCGAATTGACCACCGCGTAGCGCTCGCCCACCGGCGCGATGAAGACCAGGCCGTAGTCGGCCGCACCCGGGTTGAGTTCGAGCGGGAACCGGTCGGCCAGGCGCGCGATCAGCAGATTGGTCTGCCGCGTGCCGAACAACACCAGATGGCTGGTGCGCAGGTCGGCTTCGCTGACCTCTTTGTCGGCCAGCACGCGGAAGGCGACCAGCAGGCGCACGCGGGGCGCCGACCAGTCGGCGGCGCGGGCCGCCAGGGCGCGCCGGCTCTCGATCTCCTCGGCGGAAGCCGGCGACGCGGCGCCGTAGACGTAGATGTGGCGCGCGGCCACGGCCTCGCCGATGGGCCCCTCCAATCCCGGCCGCTTGTCGCCGGGCGGCGGTTGATAGCGTCCCAGCGCCCAGCGCTCTCCGCTTTTCCAGAACGAGAGTGCGGCCCCGCGCGGCACGGTGAGGTTCGATCCGTCCACCTGGACCGCCAGGGGCTGAGCGGGATCGAAGCCGGGGTGGCCTTCGAGCTTCAGGCTGAAGCCGTCCAGGCCGCTGGTGCGAATCTCCAGGCGATTGTGCGCCCTCAGGCGCGCGTCAATCGAGGCCAGCTCGCCGGGAGTCAGCCCGTCCAGCTCGACCCAATAGGCGCTGCGGTGCTTGTAGGCGTCGGTCGAGAAGCGCACTCGCTCGGGAAAGCGGTTGCGGCGGTGCTGGGCGAACCAGCGGAAGATGGCGGCGTCCTTGTAGGCCGAGTCCCAGGCGTTGTGCCGCACGCCGGGATACTCGATGTACTGGGCGGGGACTTCGAAGCTCAGCAGCAGCTTGTGCCATTTGCGCGACACCCCGACCGGGACCAGCGGGTCCAGATCCCCGTGGAACAGGTGAACGGGCAGGTTCAGCGCATTGCCCGCCAGGCGCTCCAGGCCCGGCGGAACCGCCGGGCATACCGGCGCGATGGCCGCCCACAGGTCCGGGCGCGTCAATCCGAGCCAGAGCGTGCCGCCGCCGCCCATCGAGAGGCCGGTCAGGTAGACGCGGTCTTGGTCAATCGGGAAACGAGACTGGACCTCGGCCAGCACGTCGTAGACGTCCTTTTCGGCCAGGCCCTGGTAGCCCATGGTGCCGCGAGCCAGCGGGGTGGCCACGATGAAATCCACCTCGGGCAGGGGCGGAAAGCGCCGGCTGGCTTCGGCGTCGCTCTCGCCCGGCAGGTTGCCCCGGCCGAAGACGCGCCGCAGGTTCAGCCGGTGATTGGACCAGGCGCCGTGGAGGCTGATCACCAGGGGGTAGCGTTTCTGGGGGTCGAAGTTCCTGGGCAAGTACAGGCCGTAGGGCTGGTCCGAGTCGTCGGCGTCGGAGAAAAAAGTCAGTACCTGCGGCCCAGGGGTGAAAAGCTGTGCCGCGGCAAGGGACAGCGCGGCCGCCAGCAGGAGCAGCCAGGTTCTTCTAAGCATGCCCGCACTCCTCGAGCACTTCCGGCAACCAGGCTTGGAACCAGCCGCGGAACTGGCCCAGGCGGCGCTGCTCCTCGGCCGAGAGCGGCACGGCGTGCGGTCCCGCGTTCAAACCCCGCACCGCCAGGGCCTCCCGGATGCCCACCGGGGCCGGAAAGCTGTCAATCCAAGCGATGAATTCGTGCAAGCGCGCATCCAAGCGCTCGCGGCGCTCGATTTCGCCGCTGAGGACGGCGCGATCCAGAGCCAGCATCAGCTCCGGCAGGGCGCAGGCGCAACCGGAGATGACGCCGTCGGCGCCGGCCATGCGAGCGGGCGTGAAAAGCACGTCGTTGCCCACCAGCAGGCTGAAGCCGTGTCGCTGCCGGGCGCTTTTCAGTCTCACGAAATTCTCCCAGCGCCCGCTGGAGTCTTTGATGCCCGCGAACAGCCCGGTGGCCAGCAGTTCGACGGCGGTCTCGGGCGTCAGTTCATTGCTGAAGAAGGGAATGTTGTAGAGCAGGATGGGCGCGGCGCCTTTCAGTTCGGCGGCGAACCGCAGCAGGTATTCCTTGACTTCGGCCTGCCGGTAGCGGAAGAAGTAGGGAGGCATCAGCAACAGGGCGGCGGCTCCGGCGGCCGCCGCCGCCCGGCCGAGCGCCACCGCGCCCTCCAGGGTAGAATGCCCCACCGAGGCGATGACCGGGGCCTGGCTGCGGCGCACCGCCAGTTCGACCAACCGGCGGCGCTCTTGCGGATCGAAGTGCGTGAGCTCGCCGGTGGCGCCCAGCAGGACGACGGAGCGCAGCCCTCGGGCGTTGAGGAAATCCAGCAACTGGAAGGCGGCGTCCAGATCCACCCGAGTGTCGCCGGGACGGCGGGGCGTCAAGGCGGCGGCGTTCACGCCGCCGAAGGCAACCGTCTGTTGTGTGGTCATGGGACTGGCCTGCCGGCTCGATCCCGCCGGCGGCTGGGCCAAGCCGGGAGCTTACATTGTATCCACATGAGTATGCAGGTGGGTGCCGGCCGCCAGCGCCGCCACCGCCTCCAGGTGATGGGTTTGCGGAAACAGATCCACCAGCGCCAGGCGCTCCAGCCGGTAGCCGCCTGCGACCAGCTCCGCCAAGTCCCGCGCCAGCGTGGCCGGATCGCAGGAGACGAGGGTCAGGCTCGGCGGCTTGAGCCGGAGCAACTCCGCCGTCGCTCGCCGGCCCAGGCCCGCCCGCGGCGGATCGGCCAGCACGAAATCGGGCGGCGCGTTCAGGCCCGCCAGATACCGTTCCGCCGCCGACCGCTCGACGCGGATCAGCCGCCCGGCGCGCGCCGCGTTGAACTCCAGATCGCGCGCCGCCGGGCCCGCTTCCACGGCCGTGACATGCCGGAAGCGCCGCGCCAGAGGCAGGGAGAACAACCCGACGCCCGCGTAGAGATCCAGGGCCGTCTCGCCCTGGGCGTCTTCCAGCGCACAGGCCGCCAGCGGCTCGATCAGGAAGCGGTTCACCTGGAAGAACGACCGGTAGCCCACCCGGTAGGTCTCCCCGCCCGCTTCGTAGTCCAGCGCGCCATCGCACACCCCCGGGATTCGCTCGGCGCACCACTCGAAGAACCGGCGGGCTACTACGCGCCCGCCCGCCGCGGCGGTCACGTTCAGTTGCACCTGCCGTTCGTTGGTGAACACCTCGAGCGAGCGGAGGAAGCGGGGAAAGCGCGTGTCGGGGAGCATCTCGGCCAGGGCGGCCAGAGTCCGGTTGATGGCCGGCGAGGCGATCAGGCAGCGGGCGATCGGGCAGAGGCGATGGCTGCCCGGCTGGAAGAAGCCGATGCGCCGGCCGTCCAGGTGGAACTGCACGCGGTTGCGATAGTCCCAGGGCGGGCCGGCGAGGACGGCGATCGGTTCGGGCGGAGAGATTTTCCCGATCCGGCGCAGGGTCTCGGCCAGGATGGCGCGCTTGAGCTCCAGTTGGAGCGCATAGTCGGCGTGCTGGAGCATGCAGCCGCCGCAACGCTGGAAATACGGGCAGGGCGGCGCAACGCGCCCGGCCGCGGGCTTCTGGATCTCTTGCAGGCGGCCGAGCAGCCGGCCGGGGCGCTCGCCGGCGATGCGCAGGCGGACGGTCTCGCCGGGGAGTACGAAGGGCGCCAGCACCACGCGCCCCTCCCAGCGCGCCAGCCCCAGGCCGCCGTGCACCAGCTTCTCGATGGTCAGCACCGGCTGCGCCCCGCCCGGTCCGCTCGCGGCATTTGTCTGGCTGCTCGCCATCTCGTAGGATAGAGATTCATGCCGCCCGCGCGCCCGCCGGACGGGCGCCGCGGGCGGCCCGTCCCAACTAGCATGAAACCACGAGTCTTCTCCGGAATGCAGCCCACCGGAAACCTCCACATCGGCAACTACCTCGGGGCGCTCAAGCAGTGGGTCAAGATGCAGTATGACTACGAGGCCATCTTCTGCATCGTGGACCTGCACGCCGTCACCCTCTATCAGGAGCCCGGGGAGCTGCGGCGCAAGATTCGCGAGCTGGCCGCGCTGTACCTGGCGGCCGGCATTGATCCCGGGCAGTCCGCCATCATGGTTCAATCCATGGTGCCTGCGCACGCCGAGCTGGCCTGGATGCTGAGCTGCGTGACGCCCTTCGGCTGGCTGGGCCGCATGACGCAGTTCAAGGCCAAGGCGGCCGAGCAGGAAACGGTGGGCGACGGCCTGTTCCAATACCCCGTCTTGATGGCGGCCGACATCCTGCTCTACCAGGCGGCGATCGTTCCGGTGGGCGAGGATCAGGCCCAGCACCTGGAGTTGACCCGCGACATCGCCCAGCGCTTCAATTCGCTTTACGGGCCGACCTTCGTGGTTCCCGAGACCCGCCTGCCCATGGTGGGGGCGCGCATCATGGGCCTGGACGACCCGGAGAAGAAAATGAGCAAGTCCGCCGCCGGCGCCGGCCACGCCGTCGCGTTGCTGGACCCGCCCGAGGCCATCCGCCGCAAGATCATGCGCGCCACCACGGACTCGGCGCCCGGGGTGGATTTCAAGCTGCTGGGAGCGGGCGTGGCGAACCTGCTGAACATCTACCAGGCTTTCACCGACTGGAGCGACGAGCAGATGCGCGCGCACTTCACGGGCATGCGCTACAGCGAGCTGAAGAAGCAGGTGGCCGAGGCGGTCATCGCCGGTCTGGCGCCGCTCCAGCAGCGCTACCGCGAAATCGCCGCCGAGCCCGGTTACGTGGACCGGGTGTTGCAGGAAGGCGCCGCGCGCGTGGCGCCCATCGCCCGGGCCACCGTCGAGCTGGTCAAGCAACGGATGGGATTGTACACCGCCGAAGCCCCGGCGCCGCCGGAAGGAAGCCGCTGAGCGGCCCATGCGGCAGGCCACAGTCTCCCCGGCCGACTACTGGCGCCTGGTTCGCTCTAACCGCAACTTCCGCCTGCTTTGGCTGGCGCAGATCGTCAGCGAGTTGGGGGACTGGTTCTACGCCATCGCGATTTACAGCCTGCTGTTGGAGCTGACCGGCAGCGCGAAATCCATCGGGCTGGCCTACGTGCTTCAAGTGCTGCCGCAGTTCTTTGTCTCGCCGGCGGCCGGGGTCCTCAACGACCGGATGAGCCGCAAGCGGGTCATGATCCTGAGTGATTGGGCCCGGGCGGTGATCGTCTCAGGCATGTTGCTGGTGCGCAGTCCGTCGCTGGTCTGGCTGGTCTACCTGCTGCTGTTGCTGGAGACGATCGGCTGGGCCTTCTTCGAGCCGGGACGCAGCGCGGTGGCGCCGGTGATCGCGCGGGAAGAAGAGTTGCTGGCGGCCAATGCTCTGTCCTCGGTCACCTGGTCGGTCAACCTGGCCATCGGGGCCGGCCTGGGCGGCCTGTTCGCCGCCTTTCTGGGGCGCGAGGCGGTCTTCCTGCTCAACGCGGCTTCCTTCCTGGGTTCGGCCGCCCTGATCAGCGCGATGCGTTTCCCGGAAGCGCACCTCAGCCAGGCCAGGCCGTTCCGGCCCCGCGATTTGGCCGATTTCTCGCCCTTTCTGGAGGGCGCGCGCTACATGGTCAAAGACCGGCGCCTGCTGTCCACGCTGCTGGTCAAGGGCGGCCTGGGGTTGATGGGGACCAACTGGGTGCTGCTGCCTCTGTTCGGCGAGCGGATCTTTCCGGTGGGTTCGGATCAGTTGGGCGCGCGCCGGGCGGGCATGCTCGGCATGAGCCTGCTGATGGGTTCGCGCGGCGTGGGGGCGCTGCTGGGCCCGCTGATCGGCGGCTACTGCCTGGGGCGTCGGTCGCGAGGCCTGCGTCTGGGCATCTTCCTGGGCTTCCTGGCGGGCGCGGCCGGTTATCTCTGGCTGTCGGCGGCGCCCAGCCTGCTGTGGGCCTCGGCCGCAGTGATCCTGGCGCACGCCGGCGGCTCGACGATCTGGGTGTTCTCGACTACCTTGCTCCAGGAACAGACCGAGGACCGCTACCGGGGTCGGGTCTTCTCGGCCGACTACGCCCTGCTGTCGCTGACGGTCTCGCTGGTCAGCTACCTGGCGGGCGTCTGGATTGATCTGGGCGCGGGCGTGCGCACCCTGGCGGCCTTGACGGGCGCGGTCTCGCTGGCGCCGGCCGCTCTGTGGGTCCTGGCGCAGCGCTTCTGGCGCGAGCCGGCGCCGCCTGCCTCCTGAGGCCCGCGCAGGACTCAGGAGACCGCCTGTCGGAGCGCTTCGGCCAGCAGGCGGCAGTTCTCGCGCACCTGCTCTTTGTGCTTGGGAAACATGCCGATGACCACGCAGTCGTTCGGCTTGGCGTAGCGGAAGACCAGGCGCAGGGCGTCGCGCATCTGGTCGGGCGAAGCGCACAGGCGCGAGGCGGCGTAGACCTTGAAGATCAGGCAGGGCTTTCGGGTCTGCCGGACGCGCTCGAGCATCTTCTGGCGGTCGGGGTGGTGGAAGAATTCGCCCTCCAAGGGGCCGCCGGCCAGAGCCTCCGCCTCGGCGCGCGGCCGGCTCAGGTTGTACAGGCAGGTCATGTAAAAATCCAGGTCCCAGTCCTTGGATTCCACGTAGTCCACCACCTCGGGGATGTGGGTCCCCAGGCCGACCAGCACGCCGCGGTCGCGGATCACCTTGAGCATCTCGCGGGCCTGCTCGATCTTGCCCGCCGCCCAGAAGCGGTCGGTTTGCGAGCCGTGATGATAGATGCCGATGGGCTGGTAGGCGGCGATCTCGCGGATGTTGCGGGCGATGTCGGCGTGCTCGGAGGCGGTCTGGGCGATCCACTGGATGCGCCCGCCTTCCAGCCGGTACTCATGGAGCAGGCGCATGATGTGGCGATCGCCGCGCGATTGCCAGGTATTGATGCCCGCGCGCTCGCACTCGGCCAGCAGGCGCTTGACGTTGGCGGCGGTGAAGTAGTCGGTCATCTCGCGGCTGAGCGCCGGCGAGACGTGCGAGTTGCCGCTGATCGGGTTGCCCCCCACGATCAGGCGGGAGACCGCGTGCGGGCCCAGCTTGACCCGGGGCGGCTCGGGCGCCGGCGCGGCGGCCGCCAGGGCGCTCAGCACGGCTTGCCGGCGAGTGATCCCCATAGCATCCGGCATGATAGCAAGTTCCCGCCGCGCCTTGTGACCAAAGTCATCGCGCGGCCCGGCCGCCGCCGGTAGGCTGGAATCGTATGAGCGAACTGATTGACAACCGGGCCCAGCGCGTCCGCACCCTGAAAGAGATCATCATGGGCCTGCACGCGGGCGAGGCCCCCGAGCGCGTCCAGGCCCGCCTGCGCGAGCTGGTCCGCCAGACCGAGCCCTCCGAGATCGTGGCCATGGAACAGCAGTTGATGGCCGAAGGCATGCCGGTCTCCCAGATCCAGGCGCTCTGCGATCTGCATTCGCAGGTGACGCGCGAGGTGCTGGTGCAACTGGCGCCGCGCGAGGTTCCGCCGGGTCATCCCCTGGACACCTTCCGCCGCGAGAATGCCGCCCTGCGCGAGGTTCTGGGGCGCGCGCGAGCCGTGCTGGGGCGCCTGCGGGATCTGCCCGAGGAAGCATCGGCGGAGGCCGAGCGGCTCGAGCTGCGCCGCGCCGTCAACGAACTCATGGACGTGGCCAAGCATTACCAGCGCAAGGAGCACGCCTTGTTCCCGCGCCTGGAGCGGCACGGCGTCACCGGACCCTCGAAGGTCATGTGGGCCAAGGACGACGAGGTGCGCGCCCTGCTGAAGAGCCTGGAGGAGGCGCTGCGCGCGCAGGCCGGGCGCGCCTCTGAGCTGAAGGCGCTGGCTTCCGGGCTCGGGCAGCGCGCCCTGGCCGCCGTCGAGGAGATGATTTACAAGGAGGAGAACATCCTGCTGCCGCTGTCCTTGAGCACGCTGACCGAGGAGGACTGGGCCGAGATCTGGGAGTCTTCGCCCCGCTACGGCTGGTGCCTGGTGGAGCCGCGCACCGGCTACCGGCCGCCTGCTCCCGCGCGGCGGGAAGGGCTCAAACTGCCCGGCGCGGCCGCGGTCGAGCTGCCCACGGGCGCGCTCAGCCTCGAGCAACTGGCCGCCATCTTCAACACCCTGCCGGTGGATCTGACCTTCGTGGATGCCGAGGATCGGGTGGCTTTCTTCTCCGAGGGACCGGACCGGATCTTCGCGCGCAGTCGCGCCATTCTGGGCCGCAAAGTGCAGCACTGCCATCCGCCCAAGAGCGTGGAGGTGGTGGACCGCATCCTGGAAGACTTTCGCAGCGGCCGGCAGGACGTAGCCGAGTTTTGGATCCGGCATCAGGGGCGGTTCGTGCACATCCGCTACTTCGCCGTGCGCGACGGCGAGCGCCGCTACCTGGGCACGCTCGAGGTGACGCAGGATCTGACCCGCTTGCGCGCGCTGGAAGGCGAGCGGCGCCTGCTTCACTACGATGAGCCGGTCGCGGCCGCGCCCTCGGCCTGAGGCTCTCTGGCCTTGGGCCGCCCGCTGCGCCACAATAGCAGCATGGCCCTGTTGGATCTGGTCGAGCAGCATATGCGCGAGGCGATGAAGGCGCGCCAGGAGGCCCGCCTCAGCGCCCTGCGCCTGATCAAGACCGCGCTCATCAAACATCGCGCCGATACCGCCCGGCCCCTGGACGAGAAGGCCGAACTGCAAGTGCTCAACACGCTCCTCAAGCAACGCAAGGAGGCGGCGGAAATGTTCCGGCAGGGCGGCCGGCCGGATCTGGCCGAAAAGGAGGAGGCCGAACTGCGCCTGATCGAGTCCTACCTGCCCGCCGCGGCCACCCCGGAGGAAATGGACGCGGCCGTGGAGGCGGCCCTGGCGGAAACCGGCGCGACCACCCTCAAGCAAATGGGCGCCGTGATGAAAGCCGCCCAGGCCCGGCTGGCCGGCAAGCGGGTGGAGGGCAAGCTGCTCAGCGACAAGGTGCGCGCCCGGCTGAGCTGAGACGCCCTTCGGCCCGCTCAGCGCCGTTCTACAATAGGCTCGATGGCCGAGACGCCCGAGCCCAAGCCGCCCGCTTTGAGCTTCGAAGCCTGCCTGGAAGAGCTCGAGAAGACGGTCAAGGAACTGGAGAGCGGGGAGCTGCCCCTGGAGCGCGCCCTCGAGCTGTACGAAAAGGGCGTGGCGCTGGAGGAAGCCTGCCGCAAGCAGCTCGAAGAGGCCGAGACCCGCGTGGAGATCCTCATGAAGCGCGCGGGTCGCATCCAGCCCGAACCGTTCCGCCCCGAGAAGACATGAGCGCCCACCGCCACCACAGCCGGGCGCCCGCGCCGCCCGGAGCGGACCTCGACTTCGGCGACTACCTGGCCGAGCAACGCAAGCGCGTGGAAGCCGAGCTGGACCGCCGCCTCCCGCCCGAGAATCAGCCGCCGGAGACCTTGCACCGGGCGATGCGCTACAGCGTGTTTGCGGGCGGCAAGCGCATCCGCCCGATCCTGTGCCTGGCCGCCGCGGAGGCGATTGCGGACCGCGCTCCGGGCGTCGAGGCGGCCGCCTGTGCGCTCGAGCTGGTCCACACCTATTCGCTCATCCATGACGATCTGCCGGCGCTCGACAACGACGACTTCCGGCGCGGGCGCCCCACCTGCCACAAGCAGTTCGGCGAAGCGATCGCCATCCTGGCGGGCGACGCCCTGCTCACCCTGGCCTTCCAGGTGCTGGCGGGCGCCGAAGGGCCCGACGAGGCCACCAAAGCCCGCCTGGTCGAGGAACTGGCCGGCGCCGCCGGCACCCAGGACGGCATGATCGCCGGGCAGGTGGCCGATCTGGAAGGAGAAGGAAAGCCGCCCACGGCCGAGTTGCTGGAGACCATCCACCGCGCCAAAACCGGAGCGCTGTTGAGGGCCAGCGTGCGCATGGGCGCGCTGTGCGCCGGCGCCGGGGACCAGGAGCGGGAGGCGCTGAGCCGCTACGGCCGGCACATCGGTCTGGCTTTCCAGATCGTGGACGACTTGCTCGACGTCGAGCAGCCCTCGGAGGCGCTCGGCAAAACCGCCGGCAAGGACGCCCGCCAGAACAAGATCACCTTTCCGGCGGTTTACGGCTTGGCCGCCTCGCATCGCATGGCCGAACAGCAGCTCGCCGCCGCCCTGCGCGAGCTGGAGCCGTTCGGCCCGCGCGGACGCCGCTTGCGGGAGCTGGCCGAACTGATCGTCCGCCGCCAGAAGTGAACCGGCGCCTGGATCAATTGCTGGTGGAGCGGGGCCTGGCGGAGACGCGCGCCAAGGCGCGCGCGCTGATCCTGGCCGGCCAGGTGCTGGTGGGCGGCCGCAAGGGCGCCAAGCCCGGAGAAATGGTGCCCAGCGACAGCCCCCTGGAGGTGCTGGCCCCGCCCCCCTACGTCAGCCGCGGCGGCCAGAAGCTCCAGGCGGCGCTGGATCACTTCCGGATCCCGGTCCAGGGCCGCGTCTGCCTGGACGTGGGGGCCTCGACCGGCGGCTTCACCGACTGTCTGCTCCAGCGCGGGGCGCGGCGCGTCTACGCGGTGGACGTGGGCCGGGGGCAGCTCGACTGGAAGCTGCGCAACGATGCCCGGGTGGTCCTGTGCGAGGGAGTCAACGCCCGCTATCTGGGCCCCGAGCACGTGCCCGAGCCGGTCGAGTTGGCGGTCTGCGACGTGAGCTTCATTTCCGCCACGCTGATCCTGCCGCGCCTGGCGAGGCTGCTCGCCCCGGCGGGGGAAATGGTTATACTTGTCAAGCCGCAGTTCGAGCTCGGACGCGGGCAGGTAGGCAAAGGAGGCGTGGTGCGGGATCCCGAGCTGCACCGGGCGGCCTGCCGCAAGGTCGCGGAGGCGGCGGCGGGGTTGGGTTTCCGTTCCGAGTGGATGGAGAGTCCCCTGCGCGGGGCGGAAGGCAACCGGGAGTTTCTGCTGTATGCCCGACGTTAACGTGGTAGGCGTCATGTCCAAGCCGGGCGTAGCCGAGGCGGCGCGGATCGTGCCCGGGCTGATCGAGTGGCTGCGCGGCCGCGGCCTCCAGGTGCGTTGCGACGCGCCCACCGCCGCCTACCTCGGCTGGGGCGAAGGGCTGCCGCGCGAGCAGGTTCCGGAAGGCTGCCAGCTCGTGATCGTGCTGGGAGGCGACGGCACCCTGCTGGCCGCCGCGCGCGCCTTGGGCGGGCGCAACGTGCCCTTGTTCCCGGTGAATCTGGGGGGCCTGGGCTTTCTCACCGCCATCACGATCGAGGAGCTGTACCCGGAGCTGGAGCGCGCCCTGCGCGGCGGCCACCGCATCGGCCGGCGGCGCATGCTGCACTGCGAGCTGGTGCGCGGCGAGCAGACGGTCTCGGCCTACGAGGCGCTGAACGACGTGGTGCTGACCAAGGCCTCCATCGCCCGCATGATTGATCTGGACGCGTACGTGGACGCGCACTTCGTCTGCGCCTACAAGGCCGACGGCTTGATCGTGGCCACGCCCACCGGCTCGACCGCCTATTCGCTTTCGGCCGGAGGCCCCATCATCTTCCCGCGGGTGGGCGCGCTGTGCCTGACGCCCATCTGCCCGCACATGCTCACCAACCGGCCGGTGATCGTGCCGGATACCAGCGTGATCAAAGTGGTCAACCGGGCGGCCGACGGGGATACCTACCTGACCATTGACGGGCAGGTGGGCGAGCCGCTGCGCCGTCTGGATCAGGTCGTCTGCCGTTCCTCCCCCCATTGCCTGCAACTGATCCGGCCGCCGCGTTCGCTGTTTTTCGACGTGCTGCGCCAGAAGCTGAAGTGGGGGGAGCGGTGAGGCGGCTGTCGTTGACGGCCTGGATTTTTCTGGGCATGGGCGCGGGCATCGCGCTGGGCGTGGCGGCGCCTGCCTGGGCGGTCAAGCTCGGGCTGGTGGGGGCGATTTTCCTGCGCCTGATCAAGTCCATCATCGCGCCCCTGCTGTTCGCCACGCTGGTCAACGGGATCGCCGGGGCGGGCCACCCCAGGCAGATGGGGCGCATCGGGCTGAAGGCCATCGTCTACTTCGAAATCGTCACCACCATCGCCCTGTTCCTGGGCCTGGGGGCGGTGAACCTGGTGCGGCCGGGCGCGGGCCTCCAGCTCAGCCGGACCGCCGAAGAAGCCGCCCTTCGCCAGCCGCCGCCCACGCTGGCCGGGGTGCTCGAACACGTCTTTCCGGCCAGCATCATGGAAGCCATGGCGCGGGGCGAGGTGCTCCAGATCGTCGTCTTCGCGCTGCTGTTCGGCTCGGCCTGCGCCGCCCTAGGCGCCAAGGCCCGCCCGGTGGTCGAGTTCACCGAGTCGCTGGCCGAAGTCATGTTCCAGTACACGCGCTACGTGATGTACCTGGCGCCCCTGGGAGTGGGCGGCGCCATGGCGGCCACGGTGGGCGGCAAGGGCTTCGCCGTGCTGGTGGGGCTGGGCAAGCTGGTGCTCACCATGTACGCCGCCCAGATCCTGTTCGTTGTGGGCGTGCTGGGCCCGGTGGCCTGGCTGGCGCGGGTTCCGCTGGGGCGGTTCTACCGGGCCGTGCGCGAGCCCTTCCTGATCGCCTTCTCGACCGCTTCCAGCGAGGCGGCCTTGCCCCGCGCGCTCCAGAACATGGAAAGCTTCGGCGTGCCCAAGCACATCGTGGCCTTCGTGATCCCCACCGGCTACAGCTTCAATCTGGACGGCACCACGCTGTACCTGTCGCTGGCCTCGATCTTCGTGGCGCAGGCGGCGGGCGTCGAGTTGACCCTGGGGCGGCAGTTGCTGATGATGCTCACCCTGATGCTGACCAGCAAGGGCGTGGCGGGGGTGCCCCGGGCCGCCCTGGTGATCCTGGCCGGGACGGTGGCGAGCTTCGGGCTGCCCATGGAAGGAGTGGCGGTGCTGCTGGGCATTGACGCGGTCATGGACATGGTGCGCACTTCGGTCAACGTGCTGGGCAATTGCCTGGCCACGGCCGTGGTGGCGCGCTGGGAGGGCGTGCGGTTCCAGCGGGCGGAGGCGCCCCAACCGGCCTGAGCGCCCCGCGCAAGGCGGCCCCGGCCGCGTTACGCTGCATAGTTGGGGTATGTCGAGCTCGCTACCGATGCCGGGGCGTCCGTTGCCCGAGCCGGCCCGCCCGCGCATCGTGGTGGTGGTCGGGTTGCCCGGCTCGGGAAAGTCCACCTACCTGGAGCAGCACGGCCTGCCCACGCTCTCCTCGGACGCCGTGCGCAAACTGCTGGCCGACGATGAAAGCGATCAAAGCATCCACGGCAGGGTTTTCCTGACGCTGCGCCATCTGCTGTGCCAGCGCATCGCCATCGGCCGGCCCCTCACCTATATTGACGCCACGCACCTGACGCCCCAGGAGCGGCGGCCCTACCTTCAGATCGGGCGGCTGTTCAACTGCCCGGTCGAGGCGCTCTTCTTCGACGTGCCCCTGGAGGTCTGCCGGGAGCGCAACCGCCGCCGGCGGCGGGTGGTGCCCGAGGAGGCCCTGGAACGCATGGCGGCCAGGCTGGTTCCCCCCAGCCGGGAGGAAGGCTTCGAGTCGGTTCGGGTCGTGCGCGGCTGAGCCCGCCGGCCGGGGGAGGTTTGCTAGAGTGGCGGCGATGGCCTTCTGGCTGCTCTTGCTCTGGGCCTGGTGGGCGGCAAGCGCCGGCGACGACGCGGCGCGCCTCCTTCACCATCGGGTGACCTCGCGCGGCAGTCCGGCCCCGGAGCCGGGCGCCGAGCGCGAGACGATTCCTTCCCTGGTCGCCGGGCTGCGCTCGGCCCGCGATTGGTACGGCAAGCGCCGGCCCGAGTTGCTGGCCCTGTGGACGCGCATCCTGGGCAAGCTGGAGCCGAAGGGCCGGGATCGCCGCTGGTTCGGCGATATTCGCCGGGCGCGCCTGATCGAAAGCCGCGAGCTGGAGACCTACACCCGCATCCGGTTGGATCTGCCCATTGAGAAGGATTTCTACCAGAATCATCTGCTGTTGCTGCCGCGCGGGCAGGGCCGTGGTCCCTTTCCGGCCGTGATCTGCTGGACCTCGAGCACGCCCGATTTCACGGCGCCCGAGCAGTGGTGGGGGAGCTGGCTGGCCTCTCGCGGCTACGTGGTCTTGACGAGCTGGGCGTTCATCCGGCATTACCGGGACGGCACGACCGCCCGCACGGGCGCGCCCGAAAAGCTCTACGAGCGCTTCGGGCACTGGCTGCCCCTGGCCAAGATGGTCCATGACGCGCGGCGCCAGGCCCAGTACCTGCGCAGCCGGAAGGAGGTGGACGGCCGCCGCCTGGGCTTCATCGGGTTTTCCCTGGGCGCCAAGGCGGCCGTCTACGTGGCCGCCTTCGCTAGCGAGTTTCAAGCCGTGGTGGCCTTGGACCCGCACATTGCGGTCAACGGCGGCACCAACTGGTACGCGCCCTGGTATCTGGACTGGCTGCGGCCCTTTCCGGACATTCCCACCCCGGAGCGAACCGTGCTGAGCCTGCTCAATCCGGACCCCGCCCGGCCGGGCTTCGAACACGACCACCACGAGTTGCTGGCGCTGGCGGCGCCGCGCCCCTTCCTGCTGATCGGCGGCGCCGGGCACTGCGAGGATTGCGGCGGGGATTCCGACGACCGCCAGAGCTGGGGCTACGTCAACCGGGCCCATGAAGTCTACCGCCTGCTGGGGGTACCCGAGCGCCTGCGGTTCGTGCTGACCCGCGACGGGCACAAGCCCAACGGGCCGGAGATTGATCCGGCCTGGCAGGAGTTTTTCGAGCGCTGGCTGAAGGGGAGGGCGCAGGGTGCGGCCCTTGCGGCCGGGACCCGAATGAGATAAAATTGCAAACAGGAATCCGATGCAGAGCGTCGCCGCCGCCGTCGCCCGCCTCGAGGCCCTCTGCCGCCGGCAGGGCCTGCCCCTGACCGTGCAGCGCCGGGCGGTCCTCGAGACTCTGCTCGGCCGGGCGGACCATCCCACGGCCGAACAGATTTACGGGGCGCTCGCCCAGCGCCTGCCGGGCGTCTCCCGGGCCACCGTCTACCGCATCCTCGAGGTGCTGGTGCGGGCGGGGGTGGCGCGCAAGGTCTTCGCCGGGGGCGCCGCAGCCCGCTTCGAGCTGCCCCTCCGGCGCCACCACCATCTGATCTGCGTGGTCTGCGACAAGGTGGCCGACTTCCGCGATCCGGCGCTCGACGGGCTGAGCCCGCGCCGCGGGGGCCGGCAAGGCTTCCAGGTCATGGATTACACCGTACAGTTTCTGGGCGTCTGCCGCCAGTGCGCCGCCGGCGCCGCGCGGGGCGCCCGCCAGCCATCTTCAAGGAGAGTGCGACATGCAAGGAAATAAGGACGTCATTGCCAGCTTGAATCAAGCCCTTCACAGCGAGCTGACCGCCGTGCACCAGTACATGCTGGACGCCGAGATGTGCGAGAACTGGGGCTACGGCCGCCTGGCCTCCCTGATCCAGAAGCAGGCCGTAGACGAGATGAAGCACGCCGAGCGGCTCATGGAGCGCATCCTGTTCCTGGACGGCTCGCCCGAGATGGGCGGCCAGTTCGCCATCCCGCCGGCGTCCGACGTAAGGGCCCTGTTCCAGCGCCAGCTTCAGCTCGAACTGGATGCGGTCAGGGAGTACAACGCGGCCGTGAAGACCGCCGCCGGGGCGGGCGATCAAGGCTCGAAAGAACTCTTCGACGAGCTGCTCAGGGACGAAGAGCAGCACGTGGACTTCCTGGAGACCCAGCTCGAGTTGGTCCGGCAAACCGGGCTGGAGAACTACCTGGCCCAGCAGATCCGCTCCTGAGGCGGCCGCCTCAAGGCAGGCGCGGGCGCACGCGCAGGCCGTCGCGCAGGGGGCGATCCGAGCCCAGGGCCACGCGATCGCCCTCGCGCAGGCCCTCCAACACTTGGGCTCGGGTGAGCGTCGAGGCCCCCAGCTTCACCGCTCGCCAGCTCAGGCGATCGCCCTCGCCCAGCACGTAGACGCCGGCCCGCTCGCCCTCCCGGCGGACCGCCTCCTTGGGAATGATCAGCCCGTCGTTGACCGTTTGGGTGCGGATCTCGGCATTGACGTTCGCCCCGGGTAACAGGTCCAGGCCCGGATTCTCGATGGTGAGCAGGACCTCGCCCACCTGCCGCGTGCCCAGCGCGAAGACCTCCACCGGCATCCGCTCGATCCGGCCCTGCCAGTCCCGGCCGGGCAAGGCGTCCCAGGTGATCCGGACGGGCATGCCCGGGGCCAGCCGCCCCAGCTCGGGCTCGTCCACGTACAGGCGGACGCGAATCGGATCCAGCTTGCCCACGCTGGCCGCCGGATCGCCCGGGCGCAGATAATCTCCCGGCCGCACGCGAAGCTCATAGACGATGCCCTCCAGCGGGGATCGCAGCAGGCACTCATCCAGCCGCTGAGCGGCTTGCCGCAGCGCGGCTTCGGCCTCCTTCAGGCGAGCTTCGGCCGCCGAGCGATCGGGCGGCGAAACCAGAGCGGCGCGCTTGTTCTCCAGGCCCTGGAGGTCCGCCCGCGCCCGGCGCAGGCGAGCCTCGGCGGCCTCGACTTCGGCGCCTGTCGCCGCCTGTTTGGCCAGCAGTCGCCGGAGCGCCCCATGCTCGCGTTCGGCCGCTTCGAGCTCGAGGCGGGTGCGGGCCAGCGCGCTGTCAATTTCGGCCAGCTCGGCCGCCCGTCCGCCGGCGGCCAGGATCTCCAGCGCGGCTCGAGCCTGGCGCAGGCGGGCCTCCGCGGCGGCCAGCTCGATGCGCGCCTCGCTGGGGTCGAGTTCGACCAGAACCTCGCCGGATCGCACGCGGCTGCCGCTGGGGAGGGCCACGCGCTGCACGACCCCCTCCCGACGGGCTCGCACGGGGGCGAACAGCGCGGGCTCCGCCTTGCCGTTGCTGGCCAGAGAGCTCACCAGCGTCTCCCGCTTGGCCTGCGCGAAGGCGATCTCGGGCGGGGCGGACAAACTGCGGCGCACCGTCCAGAGCAAGGCCGCGCCCGCCGCCAGGCCTGCCGCCGCCAGCACCGCTCGCGCTCTCATAGCGTCCCCTCAATTGTGCCAGATTGCAGGCGCATGGCTGTAACGGCGGCGCGGGTGCGCCTGCGGCGGCGGCCGGCGGTGCGCGACAATGTGGAGCGATGCCGGTCTACAGGATCCACCGCCTGAAGGAGGCGCAGCAACAGCAATTTCGCTGGGCCCCGCATGTGAGCGGCGCCAGCCTCGTGCGGCCCAGGGATTACCAGGAGGCGGGTTCGGTCGAGGCGGCCACGCCCTACGCCGCCTGGTTCCTGCTGCGGGAGCGGGGAACGCCGCTGCGCGTGGGCGATCTGTTAGAATGCGAGTCAGGCGAACTGCGGATCTGCAAATACGTGGGATTCGAGGAAGCGCGCTGGGAGGCGCCGCAGCCCCGCGAGGGCGCCGAGGAGACGGCCTCCTCGGCTGAGGAGTCCCGGCAGCCGGGTTCGCAGTGAAACGGCATGGAGAGTTCCCAAGGCCCCGCCCAGTCGGCCCCCGGTAATCAGATCGCAGGGAATCCGCCCGGCGGGGATGCGCCCCCCGAGCGGGAAGCGGCCGCCGGCCCCTGTCCGCCGGGCGACGGGTCGCAGCCCGTCAACCGGTTCGCGCTGGTGGCCTATATTCCCGGCCCGCTGGGCGCCTTCCTGGACGAGTTGCGCCGCGAACTGGTGCCCGACTGCATTCCCCGCGCGCACGTCACCGTCCTGCCGGCCCGTGCCTTGAGCCTGCCGGCCGAAGAGGCCTGGAAGCTGATCTGCGCTCGCGCGGCGGAATTCCCGGCCTTCGAGGTCGAGCCGGGAGACGTGGAGGTGTTCGAGAACACGGCCGTAGCCTACATCGCGGTGGGCAAGGGATGGCGCCAGTTGGTCGAGCTGCACGACGCGCTCAGCCAGGGGCCGTTGTTCTTCGCCGAGCCCTTCCCCTACCATCCCCACATCACGGTGGCCCAGGATTTCGCGCCCGACCAGTTGGGGCGGATCGCCGCGCAGGCGCGCCGCCGCTGGGAGCAGTTTCCGCACCGGCGGTCGTTCCTGGTCGAGTCGGTGACCTTCGTCCGGGGCACGGCCGACAATCGCTGGCTGGATCTGGCGGCTTGCCGTTTGGCGGCGCCCTGCCGGCGCTGAAGGGGCCGCCTCACTCGAACAGCCCGATCTGCTCTTCCTTGCGCCGGCGGGGGGCCTTGTGCGGGCGCAAGGGGCTGCCCACTACGCCCAGCACCAAGATTTCCGCCAGCGCGCTGCGCGGGACGAACACCCGCTGGCGCCGCGAGGAAGGATTGGGCGGGACGACGGTGAAACCTTGCGGCTCCCATTGCAGGAGGTTGTGGGGCAGCAGGCCGTCCATCAGCTCGCCGTCGCGGAAACGCATGCGCACCCACAGGCCGCTGATCTTGGGCCGCGCCTGAAAGACGCGCGGCTCCGGGGGCGGGGCGTCGCTTTCGAAGTCGCGTACGAAATCCACCGCCTTGACCTCGTCGAAGGGCACCAACAGGACGGCGCCGCCGAGGCTGAGCAGCTCGACGCCGCCCCGCTCCAGGTAGGTCTGCGGGTTGACGTAGCCGGCCAGCGGCTCCCGGTCAAAGCGCCGGATGATCACTTTCTTGTTGGTCGAAGGGGCCACGGGGGGCGTCCCGGCGGAAACATTCTCGCTGGTATTGTAGTGTAATTGTTTACCGCCTCCGGGGGCCTTGTCAAGCCCAATCGGTGTCGGCCTCGGCTTCAGAGAAGCAGGGCGGCTGGGCCTCCCGGAGCCGCTGC
>Ga0209018_1000272_pt1 | contig 49125 bp, 39 predicted proteins | sample YNPBryBLVA2012_FD_185814 | JGI IMG/M metagenome (GOLD analysis project Ga0209018, IMG submission 185814) | Anoxygenic and chlorotrophic microbial mat microbial communities from Yellowstone National Park, USA - YNP Bryant BLVA 2012 (SPAdes)... ...
CACCGTGGCCATCAGGCGGGCGCGGGCGGCGCGGGTCGCCCAGGCGATGTGGGGGGTGACGATGCAGTTCGGCGCCGCGAGCAGCGGGTTGTCCGGACTCGGCGGCTCCACGGACAGCACGTCGAGGGCCGCGCCGGCGATGGTTCCCTTGCGCAGGGCCTCGGCCAGGTCGGCCTCGTTCACCAGCGGTCCCCGGGCGGTGTTGATCAGCCACGCGGTCGGCTTCATGCGCTCCAGGGCGGCGCGATCGATCAAGCCTCGGTTCGAGGCCGTGAGCGGGCAGTGCAGCGAGACCACGTCCGACTCGCTCAGCAGCCGCTCCAGAGGCACCATCGGAACGTCGGCCTCGGCGACCGACGGGTCGTGGGCCAGCACGCGCATCCCGAACGCCGTGCCCAGGGCGGCGGTGGCGCGGCCGATCCGCCCGTAGCCGATCAAGCCCAAGGTCAGCCCCTCCAGCTCCACCAGCTCGCCCTCCCAGAAGCAGAAGTCGGGGCTGGCGGACCAGGATCCGCCCCTCGCGAGGTCGCTGTGCCGGCCGACACGGTGCGCCAGCTCGAGGATCAGCGCGAACGCGAACTGCGCCACGGAGCGGGTGCCGTATTCGGGAACGTTCGTCACCGTGATGCCGCGTCGCTCGGCCTCGGCCACGTCCACGATGTTGTAGCCGGTCGCCAGCACGCCCACGTAGCGAAGCTCGGGCAGACGGTCGAACTCGGCGGGGCCCAGCGGAACCTTGTTCGTCAGCACGGCCCGGGCGCCCTGGCACCGTGCGACGGTCTCCTCGGGGGCGGTGCGGGGATGCACCGTGAGCTCGCCCAGCGCTTCCACCGGCTCCCACGACAGGTCGCCGGGGTTCAGCGTGTGGCCGTCCAGCACGACGATCCGGATCGCCACGGCTCAGGACCTCTCGAAGGAGACGCCGGCAGGCGAAACGTGCGTGGAGATGCTCGCCTGCTGGGCGAGCCGCCCCGCGATGTCGCGGAACGCCTTGGCCTGCGGCGAGTCGGGGAACCGAACCAGGCTGGGGGTGCCGTCGTCGGACGACGCGCTCACGGCCGGGTCCAGCGGGATCGCCCCGAGGTACGGCAGGTCGTAGCGGAGCGACAGCTCCTCCCCCGATAGCCCAGAGAAGATCTGGGTCACCGTGCCGCAGTTGGGGCACACGAAGCCCGCCATGTTCTCGAGCACGCCGATCAGCGGCGCGTTGAGCCTTCGGAAGAGCTGCACCGACTTGGCGGCGATGTTGGCGGCCACGTGCTGGGGCGTGGTGACGATCACGACGCCGGTGAGCGGCACGGTCTGGGCGAGGGTCATCGGGGCGTCGCCGGTGCCGGGGGGCAGGTCCACCAGCAGGTAGTCCAGCTCGCCCCAGTCCACGTCGGCCAGGAGCTGGCGCACGGTGCCCGCGACCATCGGCCCGCGCCACAGCACGGCCTGGCCCTCCTCCATCAGGAAGCCGATCGACATCATCTTGACGCCGTGCCTCTCGATGGGCACGATCTTCTGGTTGCGGGCCTCGGGGTGCTCGTTCGCGCAGCCCATCATGAGCGGGATGCTGGGACCGTAGACGTCCGCGTCGAGCAGCCCGACGCGCGCGCCGCTCTGGGCGAGGGCGATGGCGAGGTTCACCGAGACGGTGCTCTTGCCCACACCCCCCTTCCCGCTGGCGATGGCGATGCAGTGCGCCACGCCGGGGATCGGGTTGTCGAGGTTCGTCTCCCGCCCGACGACGCGGGCGGTCATCTGGACCTCGACCCCGGTCACCCCGGGCAGGGCCAGCACCGCCTCCTCGGCCTGCCGCTTGAGCAGGTCCTTGACGGGGCAGGCGGGCGTTGTGAGCTCGATCTTGAACGCCACCGCGCCGCCGCACACCTCGAGGTCCTTGACGAAGCCGAGCGAGACGATGTCCCGGTGGAGGTCTGGATCGCGCACGGCGCGAAGGGCTTGCAGCACGTCCTGTTCGGTGACCGGCATGGTTCCTCCATGGTACCTACGCGCCCTGTGGACGGCCGGTGCGCCGGATTGGGTCCCCGCCGAAGCCGGCGGAGGCCCGCCGATTTGCTAGAATGGGCCATGCGCATCGCAGGATGGGCCTTGCTGGCCGCGTCGCTGTTCGCCGTCGGGTGCCAGCCCGAGCCGAACCAGATCCAGCCGCCGAAGGTCGCCAAGAAGGTGGTTAGCCTCAGTCCGAGCCTGACGGAGATCGTGACGGTCTACGGAAGGACGGATATCCTGGCCGGCCGCACCGCCAGCTGCAACTACCCGCCCTACGTGGGCAAGGTGCAGGTGGTGATGTCGGGCATCAAGCCGGACTACGAGAAGGTGGCCTCGGTGAAGCCGGATCTGGTCGTCTACGACGCCGAGATCCTCTCCGAGGCGGACATGGCCAAGTTCAAGGAGCTGGGCATCCCAACGTTCGGCCTGAAGGCGAAGGACATTCCCGAGTTCGAGCGCGAGCTGTTCCGGCTGGGGTCGCTGGTCGGCACGGAGTCGCGCACCAGCGACTACGTCGACAAGATCGAGGCGGCGCGCGCCCTGGCCAGGGTCCAGCGTCCGAAGGCGCCTCCCACCGTGGCCATCATCCTGCCGGGCTCCGGATCCGAGCACATGGTGTCCGGAACGGCGAGCTTCCTCGCCAAGGTGTTCGAAGAGTGCGGCGCCAAGGTGCTGGGGCCGGAATCGGACCGCTTCGAGCCGCTCAACGCCGAAACCTTGGTCGCCCGGGACCCGGACTTCGTGTTCGTGGCCGGGGAGCCGACGCTGTTCCTGCAGGACCAGCGCTTCAAGAGCCTGAAGGCGGTCTCCGGCAAGCACGTGTTCGGCCTGAACCCCGACGTCGCCCTGCGCAAGGGTTCGCGCGTGGACACCCTCATCAAGAGCGTTTCGAACCTGCTGACCGGAAGATGAACATGATGGAACCGAGAGCCGAGATCGGCGTTTTCGGGGGTTCGGGCTTCTACAGCCTGCTCTCCGACGTGCGGGAGGTGAAGGTGGACACGCCCTACGGTCCGCCGAGCGACAAGATCGCGTTGGCCAGCGTCGGCGGCCGCAAGGTGGCGTTTCTGCCTCGCCACGGCCGCGACCACTCGATCCCCCCGCACCTCATCAACTACCGCGCCAACGTCTGGGCGATGCGCGCCCTGGGCGTGCGGGCGGTGATCAGCCCCTGCGCCGCCGGATCGCTGCAGGCCCACGTGAAGCCGGGCGACTTCGTGGTGTGCGACCAGTTCGTCGACCGAACCACAGGTCGCAAGGACACGTTCTACGAGGGCCCGATCGTGACGCACGTCTCGCCCGCCGACACCTACGACCCGGTTCTGCGGAAGCTGGCGATCGAGACGATCCGGGACCACGGCATCCCGTGCCACGAGACCGGCACGGTGGTCGTCATCCAGGGCCCGCGCTTCAGCACCAAGGCCGAGAGCATGTGGTTCACCAGCATGGGCTGGCAGGTGATCAACATGACGCAGTACCCGGAGGCCTACCTCTGCCGGGAGCTGGGCATGGCCGTCGTGAACATCTCGCTGATCACGGACTACGACTGCGGCGTGGTGGCGGACGCCTCGGCGGTGACCGCGCACGACGTGCTCGAGGTGTTCCGCACGAACTCCGAGCGGATCAAGGCCGTGGTTCTGGACCTGATCTCGCGCATGCCGCAAGACCTGAGCACCCTCGGCGCCGCGCAGGCGCTCCAATACAGCAGAGGGGACGGCGGATCGGCCGATCCTCTCGACATCCGCCTGTTCGAGATTCTGGACTGAAACCGATGTTGGCTCTCGCAACCCTCGCCGCGGCCGGGACTCTCGCCCAGGGATCCTCGGTTCCGCCCCTCGCCGTCGACGTGCGCATGGGAGGCAGGGAGGTGAGGGTCGAGATTCCCGAGGGCGGTTTCGATCCGCTGCCCGGGGCGGCCGTGCTGAGTGACGGCGGTTGGCGCTATCTGCTGGGGGAGGATGGGCTCCCGTTCGCGCGGGTGGCCGACCGCGGAGGGTGGTCCGACCTGGCCGAGCTCTATCGCCGGGCGCAGCAGAAGGCCGTGACGGACCCGGCGGTGTGGCGGGTCAAGGCGTTCGTCTTCCGCCGGTGGGACGACCTCGTGGAGACCAAAGCGATGCTCGTGCAGCGGCGGGCGACGCTCGAACCGAGCCGGCTGCAGTTCGCGCTGCAGAGCCTGGGTCGGTTGGCGGTCGCGGCCGAGGCGTTCTCGGGGGGCCGAATCCGGCTCGCCCTGGATGTGGAGGTTGAGGAGCCGGCGGTCGATGCGGCCTTCCTTCAGAAGGAGGCGGGGCGCTTCGTGGCCGCCCGGACGAACCGCGGGACGTTCGATGCGGAGGACCGCGTGTTCCGCGGACCCTACGACCAAGTGCTGCTGATCGTGCCCAAGCCGGGGGGCGCCCAAGAGCCCGCCATCCGCGTGCCCGGAGCCACCGTGGTGCGCGTGGCCGACGAGGCCGAGCCGGGCGAGGATTCGCGCCTGCTGCGGGACCTGCTGGAGGCTTGGGCGGCGAAGCTCGGAGAGGCCGCCGAGGCCCACGGCTGGGCGAGCGTTTCGTTCGCATCGCTGACGGTGGACACGCCGGCCGGACCTCACTCCGAGCTCCCGGCTCTGCTCGCTCTCGGCCCGTTCGCGCGGTGCCTGCCGACCGCGCCACCGACCACCGAGGCCTATCTGGCGAACCTCGCCGGCGACTGGCCGCTCGCCGGAGCAGGATTGCGCCCGGGCGAGGGCCATGAGGTGCCGTGGTGCTCCGTTGCGCTGGCCTCGGCGCACAGCGACTCGTTCCCGGGCTTGCGGGTCGCCGCGGCGAAGGGGGCGCGGGCCGTGGTGACCGGCGACGGAGGGCTCCGCGATTGGATCGCCGCAGCCCGGCCGCAACCGAACGGCGGGCCGGTGGGCTTGCCCGTGCGAGCCGCGGAGGTTCGGCCGCCCGCAGAGCCGGCGCCGGAGCCGTCGAAGGAGCCGGAGGCGTCACCCGCGGCTCGGGCGGCCTACGCCTGGCGCATCGCGCGGACGGGGGAGGCTCAGCCCGGCGACGCCGCCCTGCTGACCCGGTGGCTCGCGGAGCGCGACGACACCCTGAGGCTCAACGCGTGCCGGGCCCTGCAGAGGGTGCGGACGCCCGAGGCTCTCCCGCAACTGACCGCGCTGCTGCTGGAGTTCAACCCGCGCGTGGCGGACGAGGCGGTCAAGGCCATCGCGGCGATCGGCATGCCGGACGCGATGGAGGCGCTCCGCCGGGGGGCGATGTTCGGACGGTACGACCACACGCGGGAAGCCTGCGCCCGCGAGCTGGGCAGAACGGGCGATCCGAAGCACGCCTCGGCCATCAGCACGCTGCTCTCCACGCGCAGCTGGCGGTCGCGCGCCGTGGGCGCCTCGGTGCTGTCGAGGCTGCGCGACCCCATGGCCCAAATGATGGCCCTGGCCTACTTGAACGACGTGGACCCGATGGTCCGTCTGGCGGTGGTGGAGGGCGTGGACCCGGGCATGGACCAGGTCTGCCGGCGCCTGCTTTGGCTGAGCGTCAACGACCCCAGCGACGAGGTCCGAGCGCGCAGCATGCTCCGGCTCATGGCCTCCGGCAAGCCGGAGTTCCAGAACGAGGGGGTCAAGGGGGTCCGCGACGAGAGCCGCGGGGTGAGGCTCGCCCTGGCGCAGGCGCTGGCCGAGGTGCCGGAGTCGCTCCGCGTGCGCGTGGCCCAGTATCTGCTGTCGGACTCCGATCCGACGGTGCGCGCGGCCGCCGCGGCGGTCGCCCCGGCGCAGGCTCTGGAGTCCGCGTGGAAGGATCCGGACCCGCGCGTGCAGCTCGCGCTGGCGCAGCGAGCCAAGGCCGACGGGCTGAAGGTGCCGGACGAGGCCCGCGAGGCCTGGTCCCGCAGCCCCGACCCGAGAGTGGCGGAGGCGGCGCGTTGAGGATCGCGGTCGGCACCGACCACGCCGGGTTCCCGCTGGCCGTTCTGGTGGCGGAGTGGCTCCGCCAGAAGGGGTTCGAGGTGGAATGGCACGGGGCAGACTCGCCCGCCAGCTACGACTATCCGGACGCCGCACGATCGCTTTGCGACTCGCTGGCGCGGGACCCCGCCATCCTCGGGGTTTTGGTGTGCGGATCGGGGATCGGTATGAGCATTGCGGCCAACCGCTTCCGAGGCGTTCGGGCGGCTCTTTGCTGCAGCGAGGAGATGGCCGAGCTCGCGCGGCGGCACAACCACGCGAACGTGCTCTGCCTCGGCGCGCGCCTGTTGGACGCCGACACGGCCCGCAAGATCCTGGATCGCTTCCTCGCGACCGATCCCGATCGGGACGAAAGGCACGCCAGGCGCGTCGCGAAGCTGGATGACGGCGTTGAACGTCTGAGAACCGACCCATGAAGATTCTTCGAACCACCGTTTCCGTGCTCGCCCTGACGGCGGTCGCCGGCTTCGGCCTTTGGCAGGGGATGCACCGCCGAACGCAGGTCGACGCCGTGGCGGCCATCACCGAGTCCGCGCTCCCGGGCAGCCTGGTCGCCTCTCGGCAACCGACGCCGATCGACGAGACCACCTACTTCGAGAGCATCGCCCAACTGGTGCAGGACACCTACGTCGAGCCGAGCGTGGACCCGCACAAGCTCGCCATCGGCGCGGTGCGCGGCATGGTGGCCGCCCTGCGGGACGTCGACTGCAGGTTCTTCGACCCGAACCAGTACCGCGTGCTTCGCAACGCGCAGCGTGGGCGCTACGAGGGCATCGGCGTCGAAGTGGTGTTCGAGGATTCCGGCGGAACGAACGCCGCAGGAATCGGTCAGGATTCCGAGAACGAGGGCATGCCGCCCAACCCGATCCCCAGGGCGGTGATCGGCCGCGTGGTTCCCGGGAGCGCCGCCGAGAAGGCCGGAATGCGGCCGGGCGACGTCCTCGACGCGATCGACGGCAAGTGGGTCGTGAGCGCCGACGAGCTGCAGGCCCTGCAGGACCTCCAGAAGAAGGTGCTGGAGGGGAAGGCCACCCCCAAGGAGCTGAACCTTCGCAGGGAGGAGCTGCGCAAGCGCCTGCAGAGCGCCATGATGCCGCTCCGCGCGATGGATCGGCTGATGACGGGCACCGAGGGCGTCGTGGACGTGCGGTGGCGGCGCGAGGGCAAGCAGTACTCGGCGAAGATCGAGAAGGGGACCTGGTCGATGCCGGTGGTCTCCCAGCGGCCGGACGGGACGATCGTGGTGCGCTTCGCTCCGGGCTGCGCGGAGATGCTGAAGGAGGTCCTCGGGTGGCGCGCGCAGGCCACGCTCGATCTGCGGGGCGAGTCGAACGGAGACTACGCGGCGATGCGGCAGGCGTTGGCGGTGGTCGCGCCCTCCGGCGCCTACGGCAAGCTGGTGCGGACCAACCCACAGCAGAAGGCGACCGATTTCACGGTTCAGAACGGCAACGCCAAGGCGCCCAAGCTGACCATCCTGGTGGATCGGCACACGTCGGGGGCGGCGGAGATCTTCGCGCTGGCGCTCAGCCAGAAGGGCGCGACGCTCAAGGGGAGCCAAATGGCCGGCGACCCTCGTGTCATCGACACGGTGCCCCTGCCGGACGGCGGGGCCTACACGCTGGTGACCGCCAAGTTCCAGGTCGCCGCGGGCAAGGGAGGCGCGAAGTGAGGATCGTTCTGCGTCTCGCGGCCGCCGCGGCGGTGTTCGCCGGCTTCTTCGTCGTGGGCTTCGCCCTGCGCGACTTCCAGCAGGGCCGTCTGCCCTCGGGTGAGAATCTCCTGATGGCCGTGGGCTTGGCCCAGCCCAAACCGTTCGAGCCGACGCAGCTCTACTCCAGCTCGTTCCAGAAGATCTCGTCGCAGTATTACCGGAAAGTCGAGCGGAGCGATCTGAAGTACGCCTCGATCGCCGGGCTGATGGCGTCTCTGGGCGACCCGCACACCGCCTTCCTCGAGCCGAAGATCGCCAAGGAGTTCGCGATCGAGACCTCCGGCAACTTCGTCGGGATCGGGGCGAGGCTCTCGGCGGACCCGCTCGGAGCGAAGATCGTGAGCGTATTCGAGGGCAGCCCGGCGGAGAAGGCCGGCCTGAAGCCCGCGGACGTGATCACCGGCGTGGACGGCAAGTCCGTCGCCGGCATGGAGCTGGACAAGATCGTGTCGAAGATCCGCGGCGAGCCCAAGACCACGGTGACGCTCACCGTGATCCGGGGCAGCGCGGACAAGCCGATCCAGATCAAGGCTGTGCGCGCGCCGATCGTGGCGCCCAGCGTCGAGGGCAAGATGCTCGGCGACACCGGGGTCGCCTACATGGAGATCACCAACTTCGCCGAACCCACCGCGGAGCAGTTCGACCGGGTGTGGGCCAAGCTGGCCAAGCAGGGCCCGGTGGGGCTCGTGATCGACGTGCGCGGCAACCCGGGAGGCCTGCTCCAGTCCGCGGTCGACGTGCTCTCGCGCTTCGTGGAGAACAAGGTCGTGGTGAAGATGAAGATGCGCGGCGGGCAGGAGGAGACCGCCAAAACCTCCATGGGCCGGCTGGCGGGCATCGACGTCCCCTTGGCGGTGCTGGTGAACGAGGACTCGGCCAGCGCGGCGGAGATCTTCGCGGGGGTCCTGCGGGACTACCGGCTGGCGACGCTGGTGGGCGAGCACACCTACGGCAAGGCCTCGGTCCAGAACGTGTTCCAGCTGATCGACGGGGCCAGCGCGAAGATCACGATCGCGCGCTACTACCTGCCGTCCGGCGAGTACATCGGGCGCAAGGTGGACGAGGACGGCCAGTATCTGTCCGGAGGGCTGATTCCGGAGCACCGGATCGACCTGGACTGGTCCACGGAGCCGGAGCTCGGCAACCTCGCCAAGGATGCCCAGCTGCAGAAGGCCGTCGAGGTCGTCCGCAACCTGCGCTGAGGGCCCTCTCCGGCCCTCCCGCAGGTCGGTCCCGGGCGGTGTGATGCCGCTCGGGACCTTGTGCCGATTCTGCCCTCCCCAGGGCCGGCCTTTGGGCCCGGATGGAGGGTTCAACGGTGGTTTGAAAAACACAATGGGGCCATGGAATCGGCCGAGGCCCTCCGCCGCCGACGGTTCGCCAAGTTCGCGACGTTCCTTCTCGGGTTCACCCTGCTCGTGATCGTTTGGGGCGCCTTCGTGCGCGCCAGCCTCTCGGGCGACGGTTGCGGGGCGCACTGGCCCCTGTGCAACGGCGTGTTCGTTCCGCTGGGCGGCGAGACCAAGACGTTCGTCGAGTTCTTCCACCGGGTCAGCAGCGGCCTCTGCCTGCCGTTCGCGCTGGTCCTATACGGATGGGCGCGGCGGATCTCGCCCAGGCGCAGCCCGCTCCGCACGGCCGCCGCTTTCTCGGTTCTGTTCATGGTCACGGAGGCGCTGGTCGGAGCGTGGCTGGTTCTGAAGGGCCTGGTGGCGCAGAACGACTCGATGTTCCGGGCCATCTGGATGGCGACGCACCTGGCGAACACCTTCCTGCTGCTGGGTTCGATCGGCATGACGGTGTTTCTGGCCCGGGGCGGCCCTGCGCCCAAGCTGCGGGGCCAGGGAGCCTTGCTGCCGGCGTTGCTCCTGGCCCTGGCGGCGACTCTGATCCTGGGCGTCTCGGGTGCCGTGACGGCGCTCGGCGACACGCTGTTCCCCGCGCGGTCCGTGGCCGAGGGCCTCAGGCAGGACATCTCGCCGACCGCCCACTTCCTGATCCGGCTTCGGCTGTTCCACCCGCTGATCGCCACGTCGGTCGGCCTGTATCTGGCGCTGGTGCTGGGGGTCGCGGGATCGCTGCGGCGCTCGGCCCTGCTCGGCAAGGCCAGCAAGTGGGTCCTGATCCTCTTCTGCGCGCAGATGGTCCACGGCTTCCTGAACGTGCTGACCCTCGCGCCGATCCCGATGCAGCTCACGCACTTGGTTCTGGCCGACCTGCTGTGGCTCTCGCTCCTGTGGGCGGTTGCGGCCGCGCTGGGCGAGGGCGTGCCGCAGATCGAGACGGAGGGGGCGCACCGGGCGCCGGAGGCCGAGGCCGAGCCGGCTGGATCGCGGGCGACGGTCGGTGCGTACGTCGCGCTCACGAAGCCGCGGGTGATCAGTTTGCTGCTGTTCACCGCGCTGACGGCGATGTTCGCGGCCGCGGGCGGATGGCCCGGGCTCGGCCTGTTCCTGGCGGTGGCGCTGGGAGGCTACATGGCTGCGGGGGCGGCGAACACGATCAACATGGTGCTGGAACGCGACCTCGACGCGAAGATGACGCGCACCTCCAAGAGACCGACGGTCACCAGGGCGATCTCGAGCAGGAACGCGCTGGCCTTCGGCTTCGCGTTGGCGCTGGGCTCGTTCGCGTTGCTCTGGTGGGCCGCCAACCTGCTCAGCGCCGTGATGGCGCTCAGCGGGCTGGTGTTCTACGTGATGGTTTACACGCTGCTCCTGAAGCGGCGGACCTGGCAGAACATCGTGATCGGTGGGGCAGCCGGAGCGTTCCCGCCGCTCGTCGGGTGGACCGCCGTGACGGGCCAGCTGCACCCGCTCGCCTTGACGCTGTTCGCGATCGTGTTCTTCTGGACCCCGGTGCACTTCTGGGCACTCAGCCTGCTGATCAAGGACGACTACGCCCGGGCCGGCGTGCCGATGCTCCCCGTCGTGCACGGCGAGAGAGTCACGCTGGTCCAGATCGCCCTGTACGCGGTGCTGACCGCGCTGATCTCGGTGATGCCCCTCCTCCAGGGGCAGGTGGGCTGGGTCTATCTGGCCACGGCCGCGCTGCTCAACGTGGCCCTGCTCGCGCGCGCCGTGGGGCTGTTGGTGCGGTCGGACAGGCCGCGCATCGTGTCGTTCTACAAGTTCTCGATGGCGTACCTCGGGCTGCTCTTCCTGCTGCTGGCGGTGGACCGCTCGTGGCTGGGCTGAAGTCCCAGGAGGGGATCAACCCGGCTTAAGTCTTTCGGCCCGGTTTGAGCGTCTTGGTGGGGATCGGATGGGGGCTTGCAGATATCCTGTCGGGTGGCGCGAACGGAACCAACTCGGGTTAAGTTCGCGGCCGGCGTTCGATCTGAGGGATTCCTTCTATGGCTAGGCTGTTCTCTCCCGTGGCGAACACGATCGCCCGCGCGAGCCTCGTGGCGGCGGTGGCGCTGCCCGTCGGCGCGATCGTGATGGGTTCGGTGGTGAGCCGGTCGCCGGCCAACACGAACGTGGGCGTTGCCTTCGAGCAGCCCGTGCCGTTCAGCCACGCGCACCACTCGATCGAGCTGGGCATCGACTGCCGCTACTGCCACACCTCGGTGACCAAGTCCTCGTCCGCGGGAATCCCCTCCACCGAGACTTGCATGTCCTGCCACTCGCAGATCTGGACCGACAGCCCCCTGCTGGAGCCGGTGCGCCAGAGCTGGGCCGAGGGCAAGCCGATCCGCTTCGCCTCCACCGGCGAGGTGGGCTGGAACCGCGTGGCCAAGGTGCCCGAGTTCGTCTACTTCAACCATAGCATCCACATCGCCCGCGGCATCCAGTGCAACGAGTGCCACGGCAACATCCAGGAGCAGCACATGACGGCCAAGGGCAAGCCGTTCTTCATGAAGTGGTGCCTGGACTGCCACCGCAAGCCGGAGAAGGCGCTCTACGTCGACGAGCAGCAGCCCGCTCTCACCCCGCAGGAGAAGGTGTTCGCGTTCTACCGGAAGATCCAGGAGGGTGCGAAGCTGAGCGCCCGCGAGCTGGCGCTGAAGAAGGGCCGCGACTACCAGCCCAGCACCGAGGAGCTCCGCAAGGGCCAAGAGCTCGTTCAGCAGCTGAACATCAAGGTGAAGACGCTCGCCGACTGCTCCATCTGCCACCGCTGATCAGGGCCGACGCACATGGAAGAGACGAAGACGCAAACCGGTTTGGACATCGAGGAGATCCGTCGGCGCCTGCGCGGCGAGCGCGGCCAGCGGTACTGGCGCAGCCTGGAGGAGGTCGCCGAGACGCCTGAATTCCAGCAGTTCCTCGAGGACGAGTTCCCCAACCGCTCGTCGCTCCTCGATCTGGACCGGCGCTCCTTCCTCAAGGTGATGGGCGCGTCGCTCGCGCTCGCGGGCCTCTCCGGCTGCCGCTTCCTGCCGAAGGAGAAGATCGTTCCGTACGTGAAGGCGCCGGAGGAGGTCGTGCCCGGCAAGCCGACCTACTACGCGACGGCGATGCCGTTCGCGGGGTCGTCCATCGGCCTGATCGCCAAGGCCGTGATGGGCCGCCCGATCAAGCTGGAGGGCAACGAGAGCCATCCCTGGAGTCTGGGGGCCAGCGACGTGTTCTCGCAGGCCGCCATCCTCACGCTGTACGACCCGGACCGCGGGACGACGGTCAAGAACCGGGGCTTCGTGGCGACTTGGGAGGAGTTCCTCGCCGAGGCGCGCAAGGTCCTGCCGCAGGCCAAGGGCGTGCGTCTGGTGGTGGGCGACGCGGCCTCCCCGACGCTCGAGAGGCAGCTCGCCGAGTTCCAGAAGGTCTATCCGGGCGCCAAGATCGTCCGGCACGACCCGGTGAGCCGCACGAACGCCCTCGAGGGTGCGAAGATCGCCCTCGGTCGCGAGGCCCTGCCCGTGCACGATTTCTCGAAGGCCCGCGTGGTGCTGGCGGTTGACGCGGACTTCTTGGCCTCGATGCCCGGCTCGGTCCGCTACGCGCGGGAGTTCGCTGGAACCCGGCGGGTGGACGAGAAGAACCAGTCGCTCAGTCGCCTGTACTGCGTCGAGCCGGCGCCCACGCCGACCGGCATCCTCGCCGACCATCGGCTTCCGATCGCGCAGGCTGACCTCGAGGGCTTCCTCCAGCACGTCGCGTACCTCGTGGGTGCAGCGTCCCAGCCGGGTGCGGCGAACCTCGCCCCAGAGTCGTTCTGGAACGGGTTGGCGAAGGACCTGCGGTCCGCCGGCGCGCAGGCCGCGGTGGTGGTGGGCGACGCCTGCACGCCGGCCGCGCACGCCCTGGCGATCGCGATCCAGGCGAAGCTCGGGTCGGTCGGCTCGACGGTGCGGTACGTCGCGGCTCCCCGGCCTCGGAGCGACCTGCGTCTTTCGGCGCTGCTGGAAGAGCTCGAGTCCGGTGCGGCCGACGCGGTGCTGTTCCTGCAGGCAAACCCCGTCTACTCGTCCGGGCTGGGCGAACGCCTGGCCAAGGCCATCGGGAAGGCCAAGCTCTCGGCGTGCTTCGACCTGTATGAGACCGAGACGGCGGCGGCCTGCATGTGGTATCTGCCCGCCCCGCACTTCCTGGAAGACTGGAGCGATGCCCGCGCTCTGGACGGAACGGTCTCCATCGTCCAGCCGCTGGTGGAGCCTCTGCACGACACCCTGTCCGTTCACTCGCTGCTGCCCGCGCTGATGAACCGGCCCAGCGAGCCGCTGGCGGAGGTGCGCAAGACTTGGTCCGTCGACGACAAGACGTGGCGGACGTGGCTGAACGAGGGCGTGTCCTCGGTGCCGAAGGCCGCCGAGGTGCCCGTGCCCCCGACGCTGCAGGTTCCCGCCGGAGGGGCGCGCCGGGTTGATGGCTTCGAGGTGGCGATCCGGCCGGACCCCACGGTTTGGGACGGGACGTTCGCGAACAACGGCTGGCTGCAGGAGCTGCCCAAGCCTTTCACCAAGCTGACGTGGGACAACGCCGTGCACCTGAGCTTCTCGGCGGCCGAGAGCCTGAAGGTTTCGAACGGGGACGTGGTGCGGGTGACGCTCGGTGAGCGCTCGGTCGAGGGTCCGGCGTGGATTCTGCCGGGCTTGGCGAAGAACACGGTGCTGTTGCACCTGGGCTACGGCCGAAGGGCCGGTGGGCGCGTGGCCGAGGGCGCGGGCTTCGACGTTTACCCGCTGACCAGCGAGGACTCCCCTTGGGGCGGCGTCGGAGCGAGGGTCGAGAAGACGGGCAAGAGGGCCGTGCTCGCCAGCGCCCAGATGCACTTCAGCATGGAAGGCCGCGACATCGTGCGCATGGGCACGATGGAGGAGTACCGTCGCAACCCCTCGCTCAAGCCCGAGCACGCGCACGGAGAGGCGCCGCGCGACCTGACGCTCTACAGCGATGAGGAGAAGCGCCGCGAGCAGGAGGGCGTGCAGCAGTGGGGCATGGCGATCGACCTGAACCTCTGCATGGGCTGCAACGCCTGCGTGACCGCGTGCCAGGCGGAGAACAACATCCCGGTCGTGGGCAAGGACCAGGTCCAGCGCGGCCGCGACATGCATTGGATCCGGATCGACCACTACTACGGGCCTCGGGCCGGAGACGGGTCGGGCGACAACCCGACGCACGTCGTCCAGCCGATCAACTGCATGCAGTGCGAGAACGCCCCGTGCGAGCCGGTCTGCCCGGTGGCGGCCACCGTGCACAGCCATGAAGGCCTCAACCAGATGGTCTACAACCGGTGCGTCGGGACCCGGTACTGCTCGAACAACTGCCCCTACAAGGTGCGGCGGTTCAACTATCTGAACTATCAGTTCGCGCAGAAGAACTTCGACCGCAAGGAGGACATCCCGCTCCTCAAGCTGCTGAACAACCCCGACGTGACGGTTCGCGGCCGCGGCGTGATGGAGAAGTGCACCTACTGCGTGCAGCGCATCAACGCGGCGCGCATCGAGGCCAAGAAAAAGGGCCGCGACATCCGGGACGGCGAGGTCGTGACCGCCTGCCAGCAGGCCTGCCCCTCGCAGGCGATCGTGTTCGGCGACATGTCGGACCCGAACAGCCGCGTGTCCCAGATCAAGCGCAACCAGCGCAACTACGCGCTGCTGGGCGAGCTGAACACCCGCCCGCGCACGACGTACCTCGCCCGCGTCACCAACCCGAACCCCGAGATCGAGGCGTAAACCATGGCCGAGACGCTGACCAAACCGCACGACGAAGAGCCCCTGATCGAAGGCAACCAGACCTACGCCTCGCTCACCGAGACGGTAGCCGGAGTCGTCCAGCGCCAGAAGGACCACCCCAAGGCGTGGTTCGTGGCGTTCGTGCTGGGCTTCGGCCTGGTGAACGTGCTGCTGCTCTCGATCACCTACCTGGTGTACATGGGCATCGGGATCTGGGGGAACAACCAGCCCGTCGCCTGGTCGTTCGACATCATCAACTTCGTCTGGTGGATCGGCATCGGCCACGCCGGCACGCTGATCTCCGCGATCCTGCTGCTGATGCGTCAGGAGTGGCGCACCTCCATCAACCGGTTCGCGGAGGCGATGACGATCTTCGCGGTGATGTGCGCGGGCATGTACCCGCTGCTGCACACCGGCCGCCCGTGGGTCGCCTACTGGCTCCTGCCGTACCCGAACATCCTGGCGATGTGGCCCCAGCCGCGCAGCCCGCTGGTGTGGGACGTGTTCGCCGTCAGCACCTACATGACGGTTTCCATCCTGTTCTGGTACACGGGCCTGGTGCCGGACCTGGCCACCCTGCGCGACCGGGTGAAGAACCGCTTCGCGAAGGTCCTGGCGGGGATGGGCAGCCTGGGCTGGCGCGGCTCGGCCAAGCACTGGATGCGCTACGAGCAGGCCTACATCATCCTGGCCGGGCTCAGCACCCCGCTGGTGCTCTCCGTGCACACGATCGTGAGCTTCGACTTCGCCGTCTCCATCCTGCCGGGCTGGCAGGCCACGATCTTCCCGCCGTACTTCGTGGCCGGCGCCGTGTACGCCGGTTTCGCGATGGTGCTCACGTTCATGATCCCGATGCGCAGGTGGTACCGCATCGAGCACCTCGTCACGATGAACCACATCGACTGGATGGCGAAGATCATGCTCACCACCGGGCTGATCGTCTTCTACGGGTACATCGTCGAGGTCTTCTACGCCTGGTACAGCGCCAACCCGTACGAGCAGTTCATGATGTGGAACCGCTGGCACGGGCCGTACGCGCCGGCCTACTGGCTGCTCATCTTGTGCAACGGCGTCATCCCGCAGCTTCTGTGGAGCAAGAAGAACCGGCGCAACCTGAAGCTGGTGTTCGCGGTTTCGCTGGTCGTCAGCCTCGGGATGTGGCTGGAGCGGTTCATCATCATCCCGGTCAGCCTGCACCGCGACTTCCTGCCCAGCAGCTGGGGGATGTACTACCCAACCATCTGGGACTTCGGGATGTTCTTCGGCACGATCGGCTTCTTCGTGATGATGATGTTCCTGTTCGTGCGGTTCATCCCGATGATCTCGATCTTCGAGGTGCGGGAGCTGTGGAGCCGCATCCGGCCCCAGCGCGCCGAGGTCAAGGAGGTGGAGGCGTGAGCCACGCCATCGAGGTTTCCCAGGGCCCCAAGGTTTACGGCTACATCGCGGAGTTCGAGGAGGCCGAGCAGCTGGTGCAGGCCGCCCGCAAGACGGCGGAGGCCGGCTACCGCGACTTCGACGCCTACTCGCCGTTCCCGATCCACGGCCTGCCGGAGGCGATGCGCTTCAAGGACGCCCGCGTGCCTTGGATCATCTTCTTCTGCGGGGTGATCGGGGCGATCGTCGGCTACGGGCTGCAGTACTACGTCACGGTGTTCGACTACCCGATGAACGTCGGCGGGAGGCCGAACCACTCCTGGGTGCAGTACATCCCGATCACCTTCGAGTGCACGGTTCTGTTCGCGGCGCTCGGCGCGGTGGTGGGCATGTTCGGCCTCAACGGCCTGCCTCGTCCCTACCACCCTGTGTTCGAGGCCAAGAACTTCGAGCGGGCGAGCGAGGACCGCTTCTTCCTCGTGATCGAGGCCAGCGACGGGAAGTTCGACGCGGAGGCCACGCGCAGGTTCCTGGAGAGCCTGGGGCCGACGGAGGTGAACCTGGTGGAGGCGGAAGAGGTATGAAGCTGCGATCGCTGGCGCTGGCGGCGGCGGGCATGGCGCTCGCCGGATGCCACACGGACATGTGGGTCCAGCCGAGGGTCAAGTACTACCAGCCCTCGGAGTTCTTCGCCGACCAGAGCGGCGCGCGCACCCCGCCGGCGGGCACCGTGCCCCGAGGCCAGGCCCGCACCGACGATCCGAAGTACACGGGGAGGACCCCCGACGGCAAGCTTGTCACCGAGCTTCCCGCCAGGCTGGTGCTGGACGGCCAGGAGGTCGACACGCGCACGGAGCTGGGCAAGGTGCTCCGCGTCGGCAAGGACCGCTTCACCGCCCAATGCTCCCACTGCCACGGAGCGGCCGGCGACGGTCAGGGGATGATCACCAAGAGGGGCTTGGTGCTGAGGCGCCCTCCGGCCAGCTACCACACCGATCGCCTGCGCAAGATGCCGATCGGCCACTTCTTCGACGTGATGACCAACGGATTCGGAACGATGTTTCCCGCGAACTACAGGCTCGATCCGGACGAGCGGTGGGCCGTGGCCGCCTACATCCGGGCCCTGCAGCTGAGCCAGGCCATGGACCCGGACGCGCTGACACCCGAGGAGCGCGCCAAGCTGGGAGGGGCGAACTGATGGCCGTCGTCCAAGCCTTCGCCGAGACAGGCCGCGTCCGCGCCGCGCTGAACCTGGTCGGGCTGTTGGCCCTCGGTGGCCTGCTCGCTGGGTTCTTGGAGCAGCCGACGCCCGCGCTGCAGTCGTACCTCTACGCGTGGATCGTGTTCGTCGTGCTGACCCTGGGGCTGCTGGGGCTGACGCTGCTCGGGCACGTGCTGAAGTCGCAGTGGACGCGCCCGCTGATGCGCATCTTCGAGGCCGGCGGCGGAGTGCCGATGCTGGCGCTGATGGCGGTGCTGTTCGCGCCGATCCTGCTGAACCTGCCGCGCCTGTATATCTGGGCCGACCCGGAGGTCGTCCGGCAGGACCATATCCTGCACCTCAAGCAGATGTACCTGAACGTGCCGTTCTTCCTCGGCCGGTTCGCGTTCTTCTTCGCGGTCTGGATGCTTCTCGCGGGGTTGCTCCGGCGCTCGTCGCTGAGGCAGGACCAAGCGGGCGACGCCAAGGAGCGGGATTACCGCACGAACCTCTCGAGCGTGGGGCTGGCGGCGTTCTGCGTTCTCGTCACGTTCGCCGTGACGGACTGGATCATGAGCCTGGAGCCGCACTGGTTCAGCTCCGTGTACGGCATCTGGTTCCTCACGCAGATGGCGGTGACCGGCCTGGCCTTCTCGACGGCCGTCGTGCTGGTGCAGGCCAACAAGCGCCCCTACGCCGAGGAGGTCACTCCCAAGCTGCTGAAGGACCTCGGGACCCTCCTCTTCGCGTTCTCGATGTTCTGGGCCTACATCACGCTCAGCCAATACCTGATCATCTACTCGGCCAACCTTCCAGAGTTCGTGCCGTTCTATCTTCACCGCAGCAAGCAGGGCTGGCAGGCGGTGATGTGGATCGTGGCGGCTCTGCAGTTCTTCCTGCCGTTCCTGGTCCTGCTCTCTCCGGCGGCCAAGAGGAACGCCCGCGTGGTGCTCGGGATCGTGCTGGTCGTGCTGGCCGCTCGGCTGGTCGACACGTTCTGGATCGTCATGCCGGCCCTTCGCCACGAGGGCTTCGAGTTGCGCTGGACCGACCCGTTGGCGCTCGTCGCGGTCGGCTCTTTCTGGTTCAGCGTGTTCCTGGGACAGTTGCGGAGGGGCGCGCTGATCCCCTCGTATCTCCCGATGAAGGAGGCGGATTCGCATGCATCACACTGAGAACTACGAGCCGGACGTGAGCCGGGGCCACGAGGCGGGCGATATCCGTCTGCGTCCGCTGTTGCTCGCGATCGTGGGCTTCTTCGCCTTCACCATCGTGTCCATCCTGGCGACGGTGGCGATCTTCGAGGTCATGGTGCCGGGCGGGTTCGCGTCGAGGTTCCAGCCGGACGTGGCGGTGCGGCGTCTGCCCCCCGAGCCCCTGCCCCGGCTCCAGAGCAACTTCACCGCCAAGAAGGACATGGCGGACGTGCGGCGGCGCGAGCGCCAGATCTTGGAGAGCTACGGGCCCTCGGAGGCGGCACCCGGCAAGGCGAGGGTTCCGCTGGACGTGGCCATGGAGACGGTCGCCCGCCAGGGTCTGCCGCGGTGGGACGCTCCGGCTTCCGCCAAGGAGGCGGCGAGGTGAGGCTGCCCGCTTCCGCGCTCGCCCTCCTGATCGCGGGCTCGGCCCTCGCCCAGACCGCCAACCTGAAGGATCAGATCGGCATCGACCAGCTGCTGGACGCTCAGGTGCCGCTGGATGCGCGCTTCACCGACGAGAGCGGCCGGCAGGTCCGCCTCGGCGACTATTTCGGCAGGAAGGCGGTGCTTCTGGTCCCGGTGTTCTACGAGTGCAAGGGCGTCTGCACCACGATCCTCACGAACGTCACCAGGGCGCTGCGCAGCATGCAGGCCGCCAACGTCGGGCGGGACTTCGAGGTGGTGACGCTGAGCATCCACCCGAAGGAGACCCCCAAGCAGGCCGCCGCGGCCAAAACCGACTTCCTGCAGGCCTACGGCAGGCCCGGCGCCGAGAAGGGGTGGCACTTCCTGGTGGGCAGCCTGGATCAGATCCGCAAGGTCACCGACGCCGTCGGCTACCGGTACCTGTACGACCCGGAGAAGGACGCCGTGTCGCACCCTGCCGGCATCCTGGTCCTGACGCCCGACGGGCGCGTGAGCCGCTACTTCTACGGCATCGAGTTCTCGGCCAAGCTCCTGATGCAGGCGCTGGCCGACGCGGGGCAGGGCCGCATCGGCAAGAAGACGGAGCCGATGTTCTGGGGCTGCGTCATGTACGACCCGAAGTCGGGCAAGTACACCGTGGTGGTCGACCGCGCCCTGAAGGTCGGAGGCGCGCTGACCCTGCTGATCCTCGGCACCACGATCTTCGTGCTCTCCAGGCGCGGATCGGCGACCGGCGCGGAAGGAGGCGCGCCCGGAGGAGCGGCCTGACCTCCGAAGGACGAGAGAAGCGATGAACTTTCCCCTGATGCCCGATCAAGCGTCGAACTTCGCACGGCCGTACGACGCGCTGTTCTTCGTGCTGACCGCGCTGACCATCCTTTTCACCGTCTTGGTGGGGGCCTTGGTGCTGTTCTTCGCGGTGCGCTACCGCAAGGGCAGCCGCGTCGACCGCTCCGGCGCCGTGGAGTCGCACCTCGGGCTGGAGATCACTTGGACCGCCATCCCGCTGCTGCTGGGCTTGGTGATGTTCTGGTGGGCCGCGAAGCTGTACGTCGAGACCCGCCAGCCGCCGAAGGACGCCATGGAGGTCTTCGTGATCGGCAAGCAGTGGATGTGGCACTTGCAGCACTCTAACGGCGTGCGGGAGAACAACGAGCTGCACGTGCCGGTCGGCGTGCCGGTGCGGCTCACGATGATCAGCCAGGACGTGATCCATTCGTTCTTCGTCCCGCAGTTCCGGATCAAGCAGGACGTGCTGCCGGGACGCTACACGCAGCAGTGGTTCGTCGCGAGCAAGCCGGGCAAGTTCAACCTGTTCTGCGCGGAGTACTGCGGCACCCAGCACAGCGAGATGGGGGGCTACATCTACGCCATGCCCCCGCAGGAGTTCCAGAAGTGGCTGGCGAGCGGCGGCGACAAGAAGCGGCCCAGCCAGCCGACGATGGCCGACCTGGGCAAGGCGCTGTACGACCGGCTGGCCTGCGCCAACTGCCACGGCCCGCAGGACACCGAGCGCGGCCCGTCGCTCTACGGCCTGTACGGAGCCAAGCGGCGCATGACCGACGGCACCGTCGTCGAGGCCGACGCATCGTACATCCGGGAGTCGATCAAGAACCCGTACGCGAAGATCAACGAGGGTTATCAGAACACCATGCCCGAATACCGCGAGCTGACCGAGGAGGATCTCTTGAACCTCCTCGCCCACATCAGGACGCTGGGAACGGCCAAGGCGCCCGGACCCGTGCTGGGCAACGCCGGCCCCGCCCAGATCGGAGGAGCCAACCGATGAGCACCGCAGCCCCCGTTCTCCACGGAGAATCGCCCAAGGCGCCGCCGAGCTACCTGCAGGCGGGTCACTCGATCAAGTCTTGGCTGCTGACCGGCGACCACAAGCGGATCGCCGTCTTGTACCTGATCTCGGTGTCGGTCTTCTTCTTCTTCGGCAGCCTGGCTGCGTCGATGATCCGCATCGAGCTGGTCTCGCCGCGCGGAGTGATGCTGGAGAGCGACACCTACAACAAGGTGTTCACGGCGCACGGCATCATCATGATCTTCTTCTTCCTCATCCCCGCCATCCCGGCGGTGCTGGGGAACTTCCTCCTTCCGATCATGATCGGCGCCAGAGACCTGGCCTTCCCGCGCCTGAACCTGCTCAGCTGGTACCTGTACGTGGCCGGCGGGCTGTGCGGCGTTCTGGCCATCGCGTTCGGCGGCGTCGACACGGGTTGGACGTTCTACACGCCCTACTCGTCGATGTACAGCAACACGAACGTGACGCTGACGATCATCGGCGCGTTCATCGCCGGCTTCTCGTCGATCGCCACGGGCATCAACTTCATCGTCACCGTGCACAAGATGCGCGCGCCGGGGATGACGTGGTTCCGGTTGCCGCTGATGGTGTGGGGCAGCTACGCCACGAGCCTGATCATCGTGCTCGGCACGCCGGTTGTGGCCATCACTCTGCTTCTGGTCGTGATGGAGCGGGTGTTCCACATCGGCGTGTTCAGCCCCGAGCTGGGCGGCGACCCGGTTCTGTTCCAGCACCTGTTCTGGTTCTACAGCCACCCGGCGGTGTACATCATGATCCTGCCGGCGATGGGCGTGATCAACGAGGTGATCACCTGCTTCTCGCGCAAGCGGATCTTCGGCTACCACTTCATCGCGTTCTCGAGCCTGGCGATCGCCGGCCTGGGCTTCCTGGTCTGGGGGCACCATATGTTCGTGTCCAGCCAGTCGATGTACCAAGGCATGGTGTTCTCGCTGCTGAGCTATCTGGTGGCGGTTCCCTCGGCGATCAAGGTGTTCAACTGGACGGCGACCATCTACAAGGGCTCGGTGCGGTTCCAGACGCCGTTCCTGTACGTGCTGGGCTTCATGGGCCTGTTCGTGGTGGGAGGCCTCACGGGCCTGTTCCTAGCCGCCATGAGCACCGACGTGCACCTCACGGACACCTACTTCGTGGTCGCGCACTTCCACTACGTGATGGTGGGCGGCACGATCATGGGGTTCCTGGCCGGACTGCACTTCTGGTGGCCCAAGTTCTTCGGCAGGATGTACCCGGACAGCTGGGGCAAGCTCTCGGCGCTGATCATCTTCGTCGGGTTCAACCTGACGTTCCTGCCGCAGTTCGTGCTGGGCTATCTGGGGATGCCCAGGCGCTACCACTACTACTACTTCGCGCCGGAGTTCCAGTTCTGGCACATCGCGTCCACGGCGGGCGCCTCCATCCTGGCCGTCGGGTTCCTCATCCCGGCGGTGTACCTGCTGTGGTCGCTGAAGTACGGCGCGCCGGCCGGGCCCAACCCCTGGGGCGCCAAGGGTCTGGAGTGGACCATCCCCTCGCCGCCGCCGACCACCAACTTCCTCGAGACGCCCGTGGTTCGCGAGGAGCCCTACAGCTACGACGCCGAGGCCGAGGAGCGCGAGGAGCAAGCCAAGGAGCCGACCAGAGCATGAAGACGGAAGCCCTGCACGCCGCCCACCAGACGGAAGAGCAACCGCTGCACCACCAGTTCGAGGAGGTGTCGCAACAGAACGAGTCCTACGTCGTCGGGATGTGGGTGTTCCTCGTCACCGAAATCATGTTCTTCGGTGGAATGTTCCTGGCCTACGTGCTCTACCGCTGGCGCTACCCGGTGGCGTGGTACGAGGCCCACACCCGGCTGGACGTGGCGATGGGCACCACCAACACCGTGGTCCTGCTCACCAGCTCGCTCACGATGGCTTTGGCGGTGCACTTCGCCCAGTTGCGGAACAGGAAGATGCAGCTGGCGATGCTGGGAACAACCATCGCCTTGGCCTGCGTGTTCTTGGTGATCAAGGCGTTCGAATGGAGCGCGAAGTTCCACCACGGCCTGGTGCCCGGGCCCGGCTTCCTGTGGGACGGCACGGTGCCAGCGCCGCAGGCGCAGCTGTTCTACAGCCTGTACTTCGGCATGACGGGCCTGCACGCCCTGCACGTGATCATCGGCATTCTGGTGATCGGCACGCTCGGGCTGCTGACGTTCCTCGACCACCCGCTGGTCAAGAACGACTTCATCCCGACGGAGCTGGTCGGGCTCTACTGGCACTTCGTGGACATCGTCTGGATCTTCCTCTTCCCGCTGTTCTATCTGATCCCCAAGTGAGGCCGTCATGAAGATCGACCACTCGCACGCGCACCCGATCGGCATGTACCTGCGCACCTTCGCGGCCCTGTTGGCCCTGATGGTGCTGACCGTCGCGATGGCCTTCGTTCACGTGGGTCCGGAGGGGACGAGCGTCTTCAACAACCTGATCGCGATGGCGATCGCCGCGACCAAGGCGGTGCTGGTGGTGCTGTTCTTCATGCACGTGAAGTTCAGCACGCAGCTCACGAAGTTCTGGGCGGTGCTGGGGTTCCTGTGGTTCCTGCTGATGTTCATCATGTTCGCGGACTACACCACGCGGCCTCGGGAGTACATCCGAGGCTGGGAGCCGGCCGCCGAGGATCCGAACGCCCCGGCCGCGATGCCTCAGCCTCCGGCCCGCTGAGCCGGACGGTTATTGGCACGAAGCGTGGGGCGCCGCTTGCGGCGCCCCACGCCCTTTGGCTTCTTCCGCTCAGGTGCGGAGCGGCGCGGAACGCGCGGCGCGTTGAGCGGGGCGGCGTCCCCCTCCTCCGCCCAGGCCGGGGTACCCCAGCGCGCTACGGGAGCGGCAGCCGGTCGCGCAGGTACGGCCGCAGGCGCCCCCAAGAGAGCTTGACGATGTACGTGCCCTCGGCGTAAGCGCCGACGGTGTAGGGCGAGAACACCCAGGTGATCCCGGCCGGCGTCGCAACGAACGACTCCAGGGCTTGCGCGTCGATGCTCTCGGCGGGGTCGACGTCCCTCGCGGCCTTGATCCGGTTCAGCTCAGGCAGCAGCTCGGTCGCGGCGAAGGCCTGAGGGCTCTGGCCGGGCCGCAGCAGATCGCTCAGCCGGATTCTCTTGGCGCCCTGACCGTCGGCGGCGAACAGATAGGTCTCATGGCGCGTGTTGGGGTGCGCGCCGCCTGTGAACTCGAACACCGTCAGCAGCACGCTGACGCGGCGCGAGGAGTTCAGGCTGACCGTGGGTTCGATGGACAGCTCGAACCGGTAGTCGGGCATGTCGGGCACCTTCTTCCGCAGCTCGCGCGTCTCTCGGACCGCGCGGGAGAAGTCGCGCAGGACCTCGTCGCACCGTTGTCGGATGGCGCGGGAGGCCGCGCGCTGCACCGGCGAAGGCCCGAGTTCGGGGACGACCACCCTCACGTCAGCCCGGAGGCCGGGGGGCGGCACCAGCGTGCGGAACCGAACCGGGTCTTCCCGGGCGGCCGCGAGCGCGGGCAGAGCGGCCAGCAGGAGCAGGAGACGCCTCACCATGACGCATTATGGAGCGCGGCCGCGACGGGCGTCAAGGCTTGGGAATCGGCTCCATCTCCAGCCAGTTCGGGCCGGCCTTGGCGTCGGCCTCGACGGGAACGTTCAGCTCCACCGCGCGCTCCATGGCCTCGCGGATCGGCTCGATCAGGTCCTCGTCGCCCTCAGGCATCTCGAACACCAGCTCGTCGTGGACCTGGAGCAGCATCCTGGTCCTGCGGCCCTCCAGGAGCCGCTCGACGTCGATCATCGCCTTCTTGATCAGGTCGGCCGAGGAGCCCTGGATGGGGGCGTTGACGGCCTGGCGCTCGGCGGCTTGGCGGACGTTCCAGTTCGGGGCGTTGATCTCGGGGAAGTAGCGGCGGCGGCCGAAGATCGTGCGGGTGAAGCCCCGCTGGCGGGCCTCGGAGACCGTCTGCTCCACGAACCGCCGCACGCTCGGAAAGCGCTCGAAGTACTGCTCGATGAGCGCTTTGGCCTCGGCCGCGCTGATCACCCCGCCCATCTGCTGCGCCAGGCCGAAGTTCGACACGCCGTACAGCACCGCGTAGTTCAGCAGCTTCGCCCGGTTCCGCTGACCCTTGGTCACCGCCTCCTCGGGCACGCCGAACGTGAGCGCGGCGGTGGCGGCGTGGATGTCCTTCCCCTCGTGGAACGCGCGGACCAGGTTCTCGTCGCCGCACAGGTGGGCGAGCAGCCGCAGCTCGATCTGGGAGTAGTCGAACGACACCAGCCTGGTGCCCGGGTCGGCGACGAACGCCCGCCGGATCTGCCGACCGAGCTCCGTGCGCACCGGGATGTTCTGCAGGTTCGGGTCGTTGCTGCTGAGCCGGCCGGTGGCGGCGACGGTCTGATTGAAGGTGGTGTGGATGCGGCCGTCCTGGCCGACCAGCCGGGGCAGGGTTTCGGCGTAGGTGGAGCGGAGCTTGGTCAGTTCCCGCCAAGCCAGCACGTCCGCCACGATCTCGTGCTGTCCTGCGAGGTCCTGCAACACCTCGACGCCCGTGGCCCAGCCGGTCTTGGTTCTCTTGCCCGGCAGCCCGAGCTTGTCGAACAGCACCTCGCCGAGCTGCTTGGGCGAGCCGACGTTGAACTTCTGCCCCGCGGCCTCGTGGATCCGCTCCTCGATCCGCTGGATCTGGACGCTCAGCGTCTTGCTGAATTCGCGCAGCATCGCGGTGTCCAGGCGGATTCCGGCCTCCTCCATCGCGGCCAGGATCGGCGTGAGCGGCTGCTCGAGGTCCCGCCAGACGGCCTCCTGCTCCTCGGCCTGCAGGCGGCGGACCATCGGCTCCTCCAACAGGTCGAGGGCGGCCGCGAGCGACATCGGCTCCCGCTCGAAGCGCACCTCCAGGTAGCCCTCGGCGAGGTCCTCCAGGCGGTAGGCGCTTCGGTCGGAGTTGAGCACGTAGCCCGCGAGCAGCGCGTCGAAGCGGACGGGCGCGCGGCAGCCGGTGCGACGGAAGAACGGCTTGGCGTCGTGCGTGCGGGCCAGCCCGGGGCGCTCGGCGACGAGGCGGTCGGTCCACTCGGCCGGAACCTCCGCCACCCGCCCCCCGGCCGAAACGAAGGAGCGCAGGCGGCGCTGGTCGAACATCGACTGCCGCTCTCCCTCCTCGATCCACAGCGCCGCGAACGGACCGTCGCCCACGAGGGCCCGAAGCGCGGCCTCGTCGCGAACCTCGGTCCGCTCCACGGCCAGCGACTCCTGGACCTCCTCGACGACCGCGGCCTCGGGCGCGTTCCCGTCCACGTAGGGCGCGAGAACCGCCGGCAGGCGCTTGACGAGCGTGCGGAACTCGTACTCCTCCATCACGCGCAGCGCCTCCTGCAGTCCGTGTGGGTCCAAGCGGTAGGGGCGGAAGTCGATCTCCAGCGGGACGTTCCGGTCGATCTTCGCCAGGCGTTTGGAGAGCAGCATCTGCTCCTTCGCGGGCTCGATCTTCTTCTGATACTTGGCGGGCAGCTCGGCGAACCGCTCGAGGATCTCCTCGGCGCCTCCGAAGTTCTGCACCAGCTCGGTGGCGCCCTTCTCGCCGATGCCCGGCACGCCGGGGATGTTGTCGCTGGAGTCGCCGGCGATCGCCTTGAAGTCGACGATGCGCTCGGGTCCGAAGCCGTAGCGCTCGCGGACGGCGTCCGGCGTGTAGGTGCGCATCTCGCTGACGCCCTTGGAGGGGGTGACGACGGTGACCCAGTCGTCCACGAGCTGCAGCGCGTCGCCGTCTCCCGTGACGACCGTGGTGCGGTACCCGTGCTCGCGGGCGATGCGCGTGACGGTGCCGATCACGTCGTCCGCCTCGTAGCCGGTCAGCTCGAGGGTGGGGATGCCGAGCGCCTGGACGATGCGCCGGGCCTCGGGCAGTTGGGCCTGCAGCGCCTCGGGCGTCTCTCTGCGGGTGGCCTTGTACTCGGCGTAGTCGGCATGGCGGAAGGTCTTGCCGGGCGCGTCGAAGGCCACCAGGATGCAGTCGGGCCGTTGCCGCTCGAGGATCTGCGCGAGCATGTTGAGGAAGCCGAAGAGGGCGTTCGTCGGCTTGCCGGCGGCGGTGCTCAGTGCGCTGGTGGCGTAGAACGCTCGGAACAGGAGGCTGTAGCCGTCGAGGATCACCAGGCGCTTGTCGGCCATGCCCGCAAGTTACCCCGGCGCGGCGCTCCCTCTTGGTCCGTGCGGAATGTTGGTACAATAGGACACCAGGAGGGGCGATGGTATTCGGGCCGGCCAAGGACCGTCCGGCCGTTTTCATCGAGAGGAAGCCAATGATCTATCGTCCTTTGCGCTACGAGCAGATGATGCGTGCGGCGGAGCATCTCGACGTCCGAGCGCGCCGCATGTCGACGGGGATGGGCGTCTTCACGGGCGAGAAGATGTTCGCCTTCCTCTACGGAGAGGAGATCGGGCTGAAGCTCTCGCCGGAGGATTTGAGCGAGGCGATGAAGCTTCCGGGCGCGGGGCCGGTCCAGCCCGACCCGAGCGCCGAGCCGATGCGGGAGTACGTCAAGCTGCCCAAGGAGATTCTGGACAACTTCGACCAGTTCCGCGCCTGGGTGGAGAAGAGCGCCAACTACGCTCGACGCCGCATGAGCCACTGAGCCTGGGCGGCTTCCCTGCGGGGTCCCCGGACGCAAGCCGTCCGAAGGTATCCTATGCCGGTTCGTCCGAGGCGGAGCCGTCGTGCCTGATCAGCCCGTTTCCATGGCCGTCGTCGCAGAGCCGGCAAGGCCCTTGCTGGCCGCTCCTTCGGCGCTGATCCGTGCGCTGGGCCCCCTCGGCACGCCCGAGGAGCAGGAACAACCCATGTCCAACGGTCAGTTCGATGCGGACGTCATCGTCGTCGGCGCAGGCCCCGGCGGCTACGTGGCCGCGATCCGCGCGGCGCAGCTGGGCGCGCAGGTCGTGTGCGTGGAGAAGGAGTATCTGGGAGGCACCTGCCTGAACTGGGGATGCATCCCCAGCAAGGCCATGATCGCCCCGGTCGAGCGCCTCCAGCACGTGCGCCACGCCGACGCCATGGGCATCCAGATTTCCGGAGAGCCGCAGTTCGACTTCGCCAAGATGATGGCCCGGAAGGACAAGATCGTCCAGACGCTCCGGGGCGGCATCGGCAGCCTGTTCAAGAAGAACAAGATCCGGCACGTGGAGGGGTTCGCGCGGTTCGTCGACCCCCACACGATCGAAGTCGAGAAGGACGGCCAGAAGACGCGGCTGCGCGGCAAAAGCTTCATCCTGGCGATGGGCTCCTCCGTGATCCGGCTCAACATCCCCGGGCTCGAGGGAGGCCGCGACGAGGGCGTCTGGACCTCGGACGACGCCGTGACCGCGCCGTTCGTGCCCGAGAGCATGCTGGTGCTCGGCGGCGGGGCCGTCGGCTGCGAGTTCTCCTACGTGTTCAACGGCCTCGGCTCGAAGGTGACTCTGGTCGAGATGATGCCCAACCTCCTGCCGCTGATGGACACGGATCTCGGCACCGAGCTGGGCCGCGTGCTGGGCAAGCAGGGCATCAAGGTCAAGACCGGAGCGACGCTCGAGAGGGTGGAGAAGACCGCCAAGGGCTGGAAGTGCTTCGTGAAGAAGGGCGCCGACACGGAGGAGGTCGAGGTCCAGGTGGTGCTCTTGGGAGTGGGGCGCAAGGCGAACACCGACGGCATGGACCTGGAGAAGACGGGCGTCCGGCTGCACCGCCGCGGGGTCGAGGTGGTGGACGACAGCCTTCGAACCCACGCGCCGCACATCTTCGCCATCGGCGACGTGACGGGGCGCATCCAGCTGGCGCACGTGGCGTCCGCGGAGGGCATCCTGGCGGCCACGAACGCCGTCACGGGCTCGGACCGCAAGATGGACTACAAGTGCGTGCCGAACTGCGTGTACACCGTGCCGGAGGTGGCCTCGGTGGGCCTGACCCAGGCCGAGGCCGAGGCCCGGGGCTACGACGTGGCCGTAGGTAAGTTCCAGTTCCGCGCGCTGGGCAAGGCGATGGCCACCGGCGACATCGACGGCTTCGTGAAGGTCGTCGCCGAGAAGAAGTACGGCGAGGTGCTCGGCGTGCACATGATCGGTGCGCACGTGACCGACATGATCCACGAGGGCGTGGTGGCGCTCAAGCTCGAGGCCACGCTCGAATCGATGGCGGAGACGATCCACGCGCACCCCACGCTTTCCGAGGCGATGCTCGAGGCGTTCGAGGACGCGCTCGGCCACGCCATCCACAAGTGAGCGCGCGCGGCCGCTAGGCTCGGATCTGGCCCTTCAGCAGCTCGGCGGCCTTCTGGAGGGCTTGATCCGCGGCCTGCGGGTTCTTGCCGCCGGCCGTGGCGAAGTCCGGCCTGCCGCCGCCGCCTCCCCCGGCCAGCTTGGCGACCTCGCGCACCAAGTTCCCCGCGTGCGCGCCGGCCTTCTGGGCGTCGGCGCCGACCTTGCAGACGAACGAGACCTTGCCGTCGCCGACCACCGCGACCAGGGCCACGCGGTCCGGGCGGTTCTCGACCAAGCGGTCGGCCGCGGCCGCCGCTTCGGCCTGCTCGCCGCCGTCGATGCGCTGGGTGGCCAGCTCCACGGGCCCCACGGCCACGGTGGACGCCGAGGCCCCCTTCAGCGACTGGGCGCGGAGCCGCTCCACCCTTCGGCGCTCTTCGCGCAGGGCCTCGAGCGTCTTCTCGACGGCCTGCACCAGTTCGCCCGCGGGGGCCTTCAGCAGCGCCGCCGCCTGCTGGATGGCGCGCTGTTGGGCCAGCACCCAGTCGTAGGCCCTCTCGCCGGTGACGGCCTCGATCCGCCGCACGCCGCTGGCCGCCGAGCCTTCCGACACGATCTTGATCAGTCCGATCTCGCCGGTTCGGCCGACGTGGCAGCCGCCGCACAGCTCCCGGCTGAACCCCTCCACCTCGACCATCCGCACGCGGTCGCCGTATTTCTCGCCGAACAGCGCCATGGCGCCCTTGGCCCGGGCCTCCGCGATGGGCAGGTCCTCGAAGACGTTCACCGGCCGGTCCTCCCAGACTTGGCGGTTGGCGAGGCGCTCGACGGCCTCGAGCTCCTCGGGGGTGAGCGCCTGCCCGTGGGTGAAGTCGAAGCGGAGGTAGTCCGGGTGCACGAGCGATCCGGCCTGGGCGACGTGCGTGCCCAGCACCGACCTCAGCGCCGCATGCAGCAGGTGCGTGGCGGTGTGGTTGCGCGTGATCGCCTTGCGACGGTCGGCAGGCACGGCCGCGAACACCTCCCGCCCGACCAGCGCGTCGCGCAGCATCGCGGCGGCCTCCTCCTCGGGGAGGCCCTTGGGGTCGGGGCCATCCTCGACCTCGACGTCGTGCCAGACCGTGCCGTCCACCTTCCAGGTGCGGAGGACGGAGAGCCGCAGGCCCTCGGCGGAGATCGTGCCGACGTCCGCCACCTGGCCCCCGCTCTCGGCGTAGAACGGCGTCTCCTCCAGGGCGACCCTCAGGCGGCCCGTCGCGGCGCCATCCTCGCCCAGGTCCACCTCGGCGCGCACGACCCGCGACCGGTGCTCCAACGTCCGATAGCCCACGAAGCGAGTCTGGGAGGGCGCTCCGTCCAGAGCCACCGCCAGCTTGCGGGCCGTCCCCTCGGCGTAGACGGCCTCCATGCCGTCGGAGGATCGGGAGCGCCGCTGGGCCTCGGCCATCGCCGCCTCGAAGCCGGCCGTATCGACCGAAACGCCGGCCTCGGCGCAGATCTCGCGCGTGACCTCCAAGGGGAACCCGTAGGTGTCGTACAGGCGGAAGGCCGTGTCTCCGTCCAAGGTTCCGCCCGCGGGGAGGTCGCGCAGGTGCTCGGCCAGCATCTGGGTGCCCTGGGAGAGGGTTCGGCGGAACAGCCTCTCCTCGCTCTGGAGCGTCCTCACGATGGTCTCGCGACGGTCGGCGATCTCGGGGTAGGCGTCGGCCATTGCCTCGGCGACGCCCTCGTACACCAGGTGGAAGAACGGCTCGGAGAAGCCGAGCGCCCTCTGGCCCTTGAGCACCGCCCGGCGGATCAGCCTCCGCAGCACATAGCCGCGCCCGGAGTTGCCCGGGAGGATGCCGTCGGCGATGCAGAACACGGCGGTGCGGATGTGATCGGCGATGATGCGCGCCGCGGTGTCCTCGGGCCCGTCGCCGCCCGCGTAGCAGTAGCGGCCGCCCGCCGCATCTTCCAGCCTTCGGAAGATCGGCTGGAACACGTCCGTCGCATACACGCTGGAGTGCCCCGCGAGCACCGCGGCGGTGCGCTCGAGGCCCATGCCCGTATCGACGCTTCGGAACGGGAGGGGGTCCATGCCCTCCTTCTCGTAGCCGTCGGCGGGGCGTTCGGGGTTGCGCGGCCGTCCGCGCCACTCGAACTGGATGAACACGTCGTTCCAGATCTCGAGCCAGCGGCCGGCCTTCTCGTCGCGCAGGTAATCCTCGCGGGAGTACGGCCCCTCGGGGGGATCTCCCGCGCCGGCGACCCAGTAGAACATCTCGGTGTTCGGGCCGCACGGTCCCGGAGGTCCCGAGCTGAACGCCCCCGCGGGCCAGTAGTTGGTTTCCTCGCCCAGGCGGAACACGCGGGTGCCGGGGTCGATGCCCACCGAGCGGAGGTGGCCCGACCAGAGCTCGAAGGCCTCGTCGTCCTCCTCGAACACGGTGAAGGCGAGCCGGCGCGGGTCCAGGCCGAGCCACTCGGGGGAGGTGAGGAACTCCCAGGAGAGCGCGATCGCCTCCTCCTTGAAGTAGTCGCCGAAGCTGAAGTTGCCCAGCATCTCGAAGAACGTGAGGTGCGAGTGGTCGCCCACGGACTCGATGTCGCCGGTGCGCACGCACTTCTGGGCGGTGGTGAGGCGCGGGCAGGACGGCTCGGCGGCCCCCCGGAAGAACGGCTTGAACTGGACCATCCCGGCGCCGTTGAACAGCAGCGACTCGTCCAGCTTGCCGGTGACGTCGTAGGGGATCAGCGACCCCGAGGGGTAGCGCTGGTGTCCCTTGGACTCGAAGAAGCGCAGGTATTTCTCGCGGAGCTCGCGCGCGGTCATGCCGATAGGGGAGGGTACCCGCTCGCCGAATCGCGGAATTCGGACGGCACGTTCTCCAGCGAACGAAACGTTGGGCTATAATCCAGCCAGCCCCCGAGGGAGGAGTCCGTTGGCTGGAGTCTCATTTCGCAACGTCACGAAGGTTTTTGGCAAAGACGTCAAGGCCGTCAACAACCTGACGCTCGACATCCGCGACCAGGAGTTCATGGTGCTCGTCGGGCCGTCCGGCTGCGGCAAGACCACGGCCCTGCGCATGGTCGCGGGACTCGAGGAGGCCACCGAGGGGGATATCCTCATCGGCGACGTTCGCGTGAACGACGTGCCGCCGAAGGACCGCGACATCGCGATGGTCTTCCAGAACTACGCGTTGTACCCGCACATGAACGTGTACGACAACATCGCGTTCGGCCTGCGGCTGCGCGAGCTGAAGGGCTTCGTGTGGCAGCTCACCCACTGGAACGAGGCCCGCGAGATCAAGAAGGACATCGACCGGCGCGTGCGCGAGACCGCCGCGATGCTGGGCATCGAGGGCTATCTGAACCGCCGGCCGAAGGAGCTGTCGGGCGGGCAGCGCCAGCGCGTGGCCCTTGGGCGGGCGATCGTCCGCAAGCCCAAGGTCTTTCTGATGGACGAGCCGCTCTCGAACCTGGACGCCAAGCTCCGCGTGCAGACGCGCGCCGAGCTGATCCGGCTGCACCGCTCGCTGGGCATCACCACCATCTACGTGACCCACGACCAGGTCGAGGCCATGACGATGGGCCAGCGGATCGCCATCATGCGCGACGGCGTGCTCCAGCAGTGCGACAAGCCCGAGGTGGTGTATCAGAAGCCGGCCAACCGGTTCGTCGCCGGGTTCATCGGGTCGCCTCCCATGAACTTCCTGGAAGCCAAGCTGGTTGAGGAAGGCGGGCAGGTGTGGGTCGACGCGGGCGAGTTCCGGTTCCCGGTGGTCGGAAACGGCGCCGCGAAGGACGCCGTCGGCAAGGACGTGCTGATGGGCATCCGGCCGGAGTCGATCTTCGACGCGAGCCTGGAGAGCCACGTGAAGCCGACCGACTTCAACACCTTCGTCGCGAAGGTGGACGTGCTGGAGCCCCTGGGGCACGAGTACGTGGCGTACCTGAAGTGCGGCAAGCACAACCTGCTGGCTTCGATCGAGACCGGAACGAAGATCGCGATCGACCAGGAGGCGCGCTTCGTCGTGAACCTGGAGCAGATCCACATCTTCGACAAGGAGACCGAGGTCGCGATCCGCTGAGCCGCCTCTTCCCGCAAACCGGGCCGTGCAGTAGACTGGCCCGCATGGATCCGGTTCTTTTCGAGGAGAGCGCTCTGAACGCCTTGGATCACGCCAGGCGTCACCTGCTGAAGCACCTGCGCGGCGTCACCGAGGAGCAAATCGACTGGAAGCCGTACCCCGAGTGCAAGTCCATCCGGGAGACGCTGTCGCACCTCGTCGTGGACGATCTCGCCGCCGTCCAGAGCCTGGAGACGGGCCGCGAGCCGGAGTACGGGTCGTTCGAGGCGCCCCAAGGCACCTTCGACGAGTTGCTGGCCCGACTGGAGGAGACGCATCGGGCCGTGCTGGAGGCCGTCGCCCAGGCGTTGCGCAAGTCCGGCTCACGGGGCTCGATCTGCGCCTTCGGCGAGTGGCGGCACCCGTGCGAGGCCGTGTCGATGCTGGCCTCGGAGGACTACTACCACGCCGGCCAGATCGCGTTCATCCGGATGGCGACCCAGCCCGGCTGGGACTACTATTCCTCGGTGTATGGAGACTGAGCGCTTCGCCCGCGTGCGGGCCGTCTTCTTCGATCTGGACGACACGCTCTGCGGGTACTGGGACGCGGCCAAGGCCGGGCTGAGGCGGACGTTCGAGGCGATGCCCCTGCCCGGCCTCAGCACGGAGGAGGCCGTGCTGGAGTGGGCGGCGGCGTTCCGCGAGTTCTGCCCCAGCCTGAAGAGGTCGGAGTGGTACGAGCGGTACCTGATCGACGGCCGAAGCACGCGGGTGGAGCTGATGCGCCGGACCCTGCTGCGGGTCGGCGTCGACGATCCGGCGCGGGCGGAGGCGCTGGCCGACCGCTACGGCGCCGAGCGCCGGGCCGCGCTGCGGCTGTTCCCCGGAACGCGCGAGGTCCTGGAGGATCTGGCGGCCCGATACCCCCTGGGGCTCATCACGAACGGCCCTGCGGACGTTCAGCGCGAGGAGGTGTCCGACCTCGGCCTCGAGCCGCTCTTCCGATGGGTGTTGATCGAGGGCGAGTTGGGTTTCGGCAAGCCCGACCAGCGCGTGTTCCGTCTGGCCGAGCAAGCCTCGGGACTCTCCGGCTCCGAGCTCGTCTTCGTCGGCAACAGCTACCGGCACGACGTGCGGCCCGCCTTGGAGGCCGGGTGGCGGACGGTGTGGGTCCGCAGGCCGAGCGACGTGCCGCCCAGCGCCGACCCGTCCGCGGTGCCCGAGGGCAAGCCCGACGGCGCGCCCGACGCGGACGCGGTGATCGGCGACCTGCGGGAGCTGCCGAGCCTGCTCCCCTAGAGGGCCGAGCCGCGGACTTCGTCCAGCGATCGCACGCCCTCGCGCTCCATGCGCTCCAGAAGGCCGCTCAGGATGCGGGCCACGGTCTTGGGGCCGCCGTACACCCATCCGGTGTACAGTTGCACGAGGTGCGCGCCGAGCGCGATCTTCCGCCAAGCGTCGTCGGCGTCGAACACTCCCCCCACCCCGACCAGCGCCAAGCGGCCCTTCGAGCCCCGCGCCAGGCGCGCCAGCGCGGCGTCGGCGAGCGGCTGCAGCGGCTTGCCCGAGAGTCCGCCTTCAATGCCGGGGTCGCGGCTGAGGCCCTGTCGGGAGACGGTGGTGTTGGTGGCCACGATCCCGTCGAGGCCTTCCTCCAGGGCCAGCTCGAGAACGGCGTCCAGCGACGGTTCGTCCAAGTCGGGAGCCACCTTGACCAGCAGCGGCCTCTTCGGCTCCACGGAACGGATGGCCCGCACGATGTCGCGCAGGGCCTCGGGCTCCTGCAGGCTGCGCAGACCGGGGGTGTTGGGCGAGGAGACGTTGACCACGAAGTAGGCGCCAAACGGCGCGAGGGTTCGGTAGAGCGCGGCGTACTCCTTCGGCGCGTCGGCGAGGGGCGTGTCGCGGTTCTTGCCGAGGTTGATGCCCACCGGCAAGTGCGGCCAAGAGCCCTCCAGGCGCACGCGCAGCGCCTGCGACCCGGCGTTGTTGAAGCCCATGCGGTTGATCAGCGCGCGATCCTTCGTCAGGCGGTAGAGCCGCGGCTTGGGGTTGCCGCGCTGGGGGCGCAGGGTGACCGTGCCGACTTCACAGTGGCCGAAGCCCAGGGCGTCCCACCACTCGACGGCCAGCGCGTCCTTGTCGAAGCCGGCCGCCAGCCCGATCGGGTTGGGGAAGGAGACCCCGAAGGCCTCGACGGCCAAGCGAGGATCGTGCGGCACCCGGCATTCGAACATCCCGGAAGCCACCCAGCCGAGGGCGATCTCGTGGGCGCTCTCGGGGTTCAGGAGGAAGGCGAGCGGGCGGACCAGCTTCTCGTACAGACCCACGGCCCATTGTAGAACGCGGGGCGGCTCCCGCGGATTCCGGTAGACGCAGGGTAACCTGTCTGCGTGATCGCGCGACTCCGCGGAGAGCTGCTCGAGGTGGGAGACGGCGTGGTGGTCGTGGAGGCCTGCGGCGTCGGCTACGAGGTGATGGTCCCGGAGTCGGTCCTGCTGTCGCTTCCGCCGGTCGGCGAGCGGGTCGACCTCCGGATCCGCCAGGTGTTCCGCGAGGACGGGGTGACCCTGTACGGCTTCGCCGACGCGTTCCAGAGGCGGCTGTTCGACCTCCTGCTGGAGGTCAAGGGCTGCGGGCCGAAGATCGGCCTGGCGCTGATCGGCCAGCTGGGGGAGGACGCGGTGGCGGGCGCGATCCAGGCGCAGGACACCCGCGCCCTTTGCCGCGCGACCGGCGTGGGCCCGAGGCTGGCCGAGCGCATCGCCCTGGAGCTGCGCGACAAGATCCAGGAGGAGGCGCTGGCGCGGAAGGCGCAGAGCTCGGCCCGCCGGACGCCCCCTGCGCCCGACAACGAGCTGGTCGACGCCCTGCTGAGCCTGGGCTACCGCCGGGCCGAGGCGGAAGCCGCCGCGGAGGCTGCCCGCGCGCAGGCCGAAGGGGTTGAGGAGCAGCTGCGCATCGCCCTGAGGAGCCTCGCCCGATGAGCCGCAACGCCGACCTGCAGCCCGAACCGCAGCCGGGAGACGTTCCGGTCGAGCAGTCGCTGAGGCCGCGCCGCTTGGCGGAGTTCATCGGCCAGCAGCGGCTCAAGGACAACCTGGCGGTCTTCCTGGAGGCCGCCCGCCAGCGCCGCGAGGCGCTCGACCACCTGCTGCTGTACGGCCCGCCCGGCTTGGGCAAGACCACCGTGGCGCACATCGTCGCCAACGAGCTCGGCGCGACGATCCACGTGACGAGCGGGCCAGCCATCGAGCGCCCCGGCGACCTGGTGGGCATCCTGACGAACCTGGACGACGGCGCGGTGCTGTTCATCGACGAGATCCACCGCCTCAGCCGCCCGGTGGAGGAGATCCTCTACCCGGCGATGGAGGACCGGAAGGTGGACATCCTGATCGGCAAGGGACCCGCGGCGCGGTCGATCCGGCTGGACGTGCCTCCGTTCACGGTGGTCGGCGCCACCACGCGGCAGGGATTGCTCACGGGGCCTCTCCGCGACCGGTTCGGGATCGTGCTCCACTTCGGCTTCTACGGGCCGGACGCTCTCCTGGCGATCATCGAGCGCTCCTCCCGGATCCTCGGCTACGCGATCGACCGGGAGGGCGCCGAGGAGATCGCCCGGCGGTCCCGCGGCACCCCGCGCATCGCCAACCGGCTGTTGCGGCGCGTGCGGGACTTCGCGCAGGTCGCCGGCTCGGAGACGATCACGCTGGAGGTCGCCAAGCGGGCTCTGGAGGCGCTGGAGGTGGACCATCTGGGCCTCGACCGCGTGGACCGCACGCTGCTGGAGGCGATGATCCGCAAGTACGCCGGCGGCCCGGTGGGATTGGACACGCTGGCGGCCAGCACCGGCGAGGACGCGGGGACCATCGAGGACGTGTACGAGCCGTACCTGCTGCAGCAGGGCCTGATCCAGCGCACGCCGCGCGGCCGATGCGCCACCAGCCTGGCCTATCGGCACCTCGGCATCCCCGAGCCGAAGCGGACGGAGCCGCCGGCCCTGTTCGACGAGTGACCTTCAGTCGATCTTCAGCAGACCCTCGTAGGCCTCGCGCGCGTACTCGCGGTCTTCCGGGGCGAGCTCCTCAAACGGCCTCGGCTTGTCCTGGGGGCGGAGCCCCTTCTGGTTGATCCGATTCATCAGGCTCCAGTCGCGCTGGGGCCGCTCCGGCTCCTTGGCGGGCAGGTCGTAGCGCGTGAGGTCGATGACCTTCCACGGGGTGCGCTCGGTCCAGTCGCGCAGGATGGCGAGGCGCAGGCGGCGGTCCATGTGCCACCGGATCTCCAGCTCGGCGTCCGAGCCGAACACCCCCGTCCCCCGCTGCAGGAACCGGTAGACAAGGCCGGAGTTGTCCTTGTGCTCGCGTCGGAACGCCTCGGCGAACTCGCCCATGGAGACGACCCTCAGCCCGTCCCACCGCGCGGCGGCCTCGCGCAGGAACTTCTCGAACTCGGGCGTGCGGTCGCCGAACTGCCCCAGCAGCGACGCCTCCCAAGCCAGCGTGCACCAGCCGAACCCGTTGAGCTGGAAGCCCCGGTCGTAGTGCGCCGAGGCGGTCTCCATCATCTCGAACAGGCCCTGGGCGATCGGCATGTTGCCTTGGTAGAGCGCCTCGATCGGCCCCAGCCCCAGGCGGCTGTTGAAGCCCGGCCCGGTGCCTGCGCGCCTCGCGGCGAGGAAGTCCACGGTCCAGCCGTCCAGGTTGAGGCAGTCGATGCGGTCGGCTTTGCCCTGCGCGGGCTTGAGGGAGTGCTCGGTGGAGGGGTAGTAGGGGTAGGCGATCGAGCCGTCGCTGTCCCCCAGGTCGATCGCGTGCTGGCTCCACATGTGCCCCTGGCAGGCGCGCACCCCGTGCTTGTCGGCGAGCGTCTTGAGGTTGGCCGCCGAGAGGAAGCCGGCGATGGCGAACCGCGGTTTGTAGGCGCCTCCGACCCAGTCGGCCAGCGCCGCCAGCCCATCGGCGATGTCGCGGTCCACCTCTTCGCGGGTGTTGTGCATGTTGGCGAAGAACCCGCCGATGGTGAGGGTCGGCTCGTCCCCCTTCTCCGCGTGGCACTCCAGCGCGTACTCCCGGATCGCGCGGTAGTTGGCCCTGGGATCGGTCAGCGCGAGCGGGCTGAACCCCCAGCCGACCTTCGCGCCGGGAACGGCCCGGGCGATCGCCTCGCGGAGCTTGCGGACGTTGTCCAGCGTGTGCCAGCGGCTCTCGTCCTCTCCCAGGTTCTTGCCTCGCCCGGCCTCGATCTGGTTCACCCGGACCAGCAGGTTGATCGTGAGGAACCTTCCGCCCGTCACGCCTCCAACCGGCTTCGGCTTGGCCTGCGGGCCGGGCCCCGGCAGCTTCGAGCCGAGGCCCAGCGTGAACGCCTGTCGGAAGAACTCGCGACGGTTCATGGCTCCACGAGCGGCAGGTCGAGCCGGTAGGCGCCCGAGCCGAGCGACAGGGTGGACCCGGTGCCCGCCGGCAGCGGCTTGCCGTCCAGCCGCACGGTGGAGGCGTCGGCCGGAATCGGAATCTCGGCCTGCACGTTCGGCGGGACCGTCACGCTCAGCTGGAGCCTCTTGCCGCGCTTGCGCCACGAGACGCCGATCGGGCCGTGGATGCTCTCGTAGGAGGCCTCCACCCAGGTCAGGCCGCGCACGGGGAGCGGCTCGATCCGGACGCGCCGAAACCCCGGCTCGGCGGGGCGGATGCCGGCCACCGACTCGAACAGGAACTGCCCGACCGAGCCGAACGCGTAGTGGTTGAAGGAGTTCATCCCGGGGTCCTGGAAGCCGCGGTCCGGCAGCCATCCGTCCCAGCGCTCCCAGATCGTGGTGGCGCCCAGCTTGACCGGCAGGAGCCAGCTGGGGAACTCCTCCTGGAGCAGGACCCTCTGCGCGACGTCCGCCAGCCCGGCCTTCTGGAGGGCCGGCAGAAGGATCGGCGTGCCGATGAACCCGGTGGCGTTCTTGAATCCGTGCTTGGCCATCTCCTCCCGGAACTTGGCGGCCGCCTTGGCGCGCCGATCGTCCGGCACCAAGTCGAACGCGAAGGCCAGGGCGTAGCCGGTCTGGCTGCTCTCCAGGATCGACCCGTCCTCGGCCACGAACAGCTCCTGGAAGCGCCTCTTCACGTGGTCCGCGCGCTCGGCCCACTGCCGGGCCTGCTCCTGGTGGCCCAGCTCGGCGTGCATCTGGGCGATCAGGCGCAGCATCTGGGCGTGGTAGGCGGTTCCGATCACCTCGGCTTTGGCTCCGCCGCCCAGGTTCAGCCAGTCGCCGTAGGCGCCGTAGCCGCGCACCCCGTCTTCGCTGCGCTGGGCCATGTACTCGGCGTACCGCTCGAAGGCGGGCAGGTAGCGCTCCAGCACGCGGCGGTCGCCGTACACGCGGTGGATCCGCTCGGTGCAGACCAGCGCCGCGTCCCCCCAGGCGACGTTCCCGGTGCCGAGGTTCAGGTTCGGGGCGATGTCGGGGAAGGCGCCTTCGGCGTCCTGCCCGTCCGTGACGAGGTCCTCGAGCCACTTGGAGTAGAACGGCGCGACGTCCATCATGTAGGCCGCGGTGCCCATGAAGAACTGCGCGTCGCCCGTCCAGCCCGCCCGCTCGTCGCGCTGGGGGCAGTCGGTGGGCACGTCCAGGTAGTTGCCCTTCTGTCCCCAAAGGATGTTGTGCACCAGCTGGTTGACGAGCGGGTGCGAGCACTGGAACCGGCCGGTGGTGTCGAGGTCGGAGTTCAGGACTACTCCCACCACGTCCGTCGGCTTGGGCCGGTGGGTCAGACCCGCGACCTCGACGTAGCGGAAGCCGTGGAACGTGAACGCCGGCTCGAGCGTCTGCGGGCCGCCGGCCAGGACGAACTCGTCGATGGCGCGCGCCGCGCGCAGGTTGGTCGTGTACACCGTGCGGTCGGGGTTCAGCATCTCGGCGTGCCGCAGGCGGACCACCTGGCCCGGCTCGCCCTGCACGCGCAGCTGGACCCAGCCGACCATGTTCTGCCCGAGGTCGAAGGTCCAGACGCCGGGCGCGGACTCCCAGCGCTCCTTGGCGGTGATGCGCTCCTGTCTGCGGATCGGTTCGCCGGGGTGGCAGCGGAAGACCGGCACGCCCGGAGAGTCGGCGACCTCGGGAGCCCGCCAGGATCGGTCGTCGTAGCCCCAGCGCGTCCAGTCGCCGAGGTCGACGCGCGTATCGGTGCGCGTGCCCATCAGCAGGTCGGCGTACTGCATCGGCCCGGTGGAGGCCTTCCAGGAGCCGTCCGTGACCAGCCGGTCCTTCGAGCCGTCGTCGTACTCGATCTCGACCTGCACGAACAGCTTGGGCACGCCGCCGAACCAGCGGTCCTTGCCGGTGAAGCACAGGTAGCTGCCGTACCAGCCTTCGCCGAGCAGCGCGCCGATCGCGTTCGGCCCCTCGCGCAGGAACGGCGTGACGTCGTAAGCCAGCGCGTAGGCTCGCTTGCGGTAGTCCACGTAGCCCGGCATCAGCTCGTCGTCGTGGATGCGGCGGCCGTTGATCCACACGCGGTAGGCGCCGAGCGCCGAGACGAACGCCGTGGCCCGCGCGACCCGCTTGGGCAGCGTGAACTCCTTGCGCAGGTGCACCGGCGGGCCGATGCGGTGGAACGGCACCGGCGTGAGGCCGTACCACGGATTCTCGCCGGCGGCGGGGCCCTCCGTGGCGGCGGCCCAACGGGAGTCGTCGTGCGCCGGAAGGAACCAGCCCTCGGCGAGGCGGCTGGCGACCTTCCACTCAGCGTTCGTGGCGACCGTCTTCAGGCCGGAGGGGGAGCGCAGCGCGAGGATCGCCACGAGCGCGCTAGGGCCTTTCGAGTAGTTGGCCACCTCGACGGCCAGCGTGTGGAACCCGCCCGCGATCGTGCCAAGATCGACCTTGGTGACGGCCTTGTGGCTGTCGCCCAGGCGGACGAACTGGCCGTCCAGGTACACGCGGAACGCGTCGTCTGCGGCCAGGTAGAGGTACCCGTGGCAGTCGCCCTCGGCGACGAAGGTGCGCCGGAAGCCGTAGCGGCCCGCGGCGGCGTTCATCAGATCCCCGAAGCCGATCCACCGCGCGCCCTTCAGCGCGGCGAGGTCGTCCTCCTCGGGGTCGGGCGCGGGCTTGGTGTCCAGGCCGATCCACTTGGCTTTCGCGTTCTCCGGCGAGAGCAGGCCCGCTCCCCAGAACGCGGCGCGGCTCCATGGGCCCTCGCGGTCCGCCTCGTCCCACACCTTGGCCTTCCAGAAGGCGCGCTCCCCCATCCCGAGGGGCCTGCCTCCGTAGCCGATGTGGCTGGTCTCGGCGGAAGGCACCTTGCCGGTGTCCCAAAGGTCGAACTCGCCTCGGACCAGCTTGGCCTCCGAGCTGGCGACGACGATGCGATAGGCGGTCTGGCGGCGGTCGCGGCTGTCGGCGGGCGAGGCCTCCAGGCGGAACGACAGGCGGGGCTGGGGATCCTCGACGCCCAGCGGGTTCCGGCGGTACTCACAGCGCAGGTCGATCGGCGTCAGGTGCATCGGTGCTTTCTCCAGTGCGAGCAGTGCGAGGATCGGGATCATGGTTTGGGGGAGGCGTACACGAAGTCGGCGATGCCGCGGGAGACCTCTCCCTCGCGGCCCACCATCACGACGGTGAGGACCGGCTCGCCGGTCCGTTCCCGGATTCTGCCGTTGATGCCGAGGCCGTACATCGCGTGCCCCGAGCCGGCCAGGATCACCATCACGGCCTTGGGCGATCGGCGCCAGCGGTCCATGGCCTTGAGGGCGGTGTCCGCCATGCCGACGTCCCACAGGACCTGCGCGGCGTAGATGTTCTCGCCCTGCGCCCCCGAGACGGGGTGGCCGCCCATCATCGCCTCGAACAGCCTGCGGTGATCCTTCCAGCCGAGGTCGATCCGCTCGGGGAGCTGCGCGCGCTGGTCCGGCTGGAGGGCCGAGAGCCCGCCCCGGCCGACGGCCCGGACCCAGTCGCGGGGCACGTTCAGCGCGACCATCGGCAGCCGGTTCCGGCGCACGGCCTCGAACACGGGACGGTACAGGGCGAAGTCGAAGCCCCACTGGGTCCTCCACTCGGACTCCCGGATGAACTCGTCTTCCGTCTTCCATCCGAGGGTCCAAGGGTTGAGGCGGTCCTGGACGGGGCGGGTGAACATCTCGAAGCCCACGATGACCTGCCGGCCGGCCTTCGCCAAGGCCTCGAGGACGTCGGCCTGGAAACGGTGGTGGGAGGCGTCGTCGTGCGACTCGCCCAAGATCACGAAGCGCCTGCCCTCGGCCGCTCGGACGACCGCATCCAAGCCTACGGTGGCGCCGGTGGCGGTCTCCACGATCCGACCCGCTTGAACCCGCGCGAATCCGGGAGGTCCGATCGGTAGACGCAACGGGTCGGGGGCGTCCTGCTGGAGCGCCGCGGCCACGAACAACGGCAAGCCGAACATGGCCCAGTATCCCACAGAAGTCCCGCGGTGGGAAGAGGTAGCCTAGGTTCGCGATGGCGTTGGCGGCTCGTTGGCTGGCCCTGTTGGCGCTGCTCGGTTCGGCCTGCGCGCGCACGGCGGGGCCGGCCGCGACGGAAGCGGAGGGGACCACGGCGGACTACGCCCGGCTGAAGGAGGTGGCCTTCGGCTTCGGGGCCGTCACGTCGATGCTGGCGGACTGCGTGGAGTCGGCCGACGGGGCGATCGCCAAGGCCAAGGGCAAGCCGGCCACGGAGCAGGCCCTGCGGGAGCTCCGGGATCTTCTGGACGGTGCGGGCCGCACCCTCGCCGAACACTCCGACGACCCGCCGCCCGCCGCAGAGCTCGAGTGGCAGCCGGGGGGCGTGCGGGCCACCCTGGAACGGGCCTTGGAGGCGCTGGAGGACGCCGCGACGGACCTGGAGGAGGCCCGGAACCAGACCCTGGACCTGCAGGAGGTCGCTCCGCCGAGCTTGGGGGAGTCGCTGGACGACCTTCGGCAACGGATCGAGGGTTGCCTCACGGAGCTGTCGGATCTGCGGGACCAGACCGCGCCGCCAGCGGGAGACGCCGAGCGCTAGGCTGGAAACGCCCCTAGGGACGGACCGCGAACGGCCAGTTCGCCGTGGCGGCCTTGCCCTTGCCGTCTCGGACCACCACGTACAGCCGGTAGCGGCCGGGGTCCCGCGGAGCAGTGAGGCGCACGCTGGGGCCGTCGGCCTCCTCGGCCTCGGTCGGCACCGGCTCGTCGAACTTCGCGTCCGGGCGGTCGGGAAGGACGAACCACCGGTAGGCGAGCCGGTCGTTTTCGGGGTCGCGGACGGTCACCTTGGCCGAGACAGGCGCCCCGCCGGCCAGCTCCTTGCCCGAGGCGTCGCACTCCGCGTCCAGAATCTGGGGGGCGCGGTTGGCCGGCGGCTTGCCCGTCCAGCACACGGTCATCGCGTCGACGGCCTCCAGCAGCTCGCCCGTGGGCAGAACCATGCCGAACCAGGTCGCCGTTCCCTCCGGCTTGTGACCCCACAGGAAGGCGTAGGAGCCTAGGCATCGGCCCTTCGGCTCGGCGACCGCCTCCAGATAGCCGTCGGCGTAGCGCTTGCCCTTTTCGGTGGAGTTCGGCTCGATCGGCGCCCCGTAGGACGTCTTCGGCGATTCCCACGGGCCCATGGGGCCGAACTCGGTGACCACGTAGGGCTTGGTCCATCCGGCCTTGGCCAGCCGGGCGGGCAGGCTGAGGATGCCGCCGTAGGAGTTCACCCCGAGCACGTCGATGTCCGGCGCGTACTTGCGGATCGCCGCGATCTTGGCGTCGTCGATTTCGGCGACGACGGTCATGGTGGGGTGGTTCGGGTCGAGGCGCTTCACGGTTCGGGCGATCTCGCCGACGGCCTTCCAGACCAGCTCCGGATCCGAGCCGTTCTCCATCTCGTTGCCCAAGCCCCACATCAGCAGGGCAGGGTGGTCCTTGTACTTCCGGACGTCCTGCTCGACGCGCCTCAGCTGCTCCGCGACCTGGTCGCGGTTGGCGTAGTCGAATCCGTGCTCTCGGTGCCCCAGCCAGATGCCGACGGTGACGGTCATGCCCATCCGATGGGCCTGATCGAGGAGGGCCAGCTGATTGTCCGATCCCCACGTGCGGACGCTGTTGGCACCGTGCGCTCTGGCGAGCGACAGGCTGAAGCTTCCGCCGATGCCTCGGACGAAGTAGGCTTTGCCGCCGCGCTCCAGTCTCCAATCCCCGGGACCGCCTGCCAGGCGAACGGGGATCGGGCCGGAGGCCTGCAGGCTCGCGGCCACCGCCAGAAGACCCAGAACTATCACGTCCCTAACTTACCCGCTCGGCCTTCGGGGCTTGGCGAGCGGCCCGACGCAGGAATTGCGCCCTGGCGGCCAGATCGCGCGGAAGCTCCGAGTCCGCACCGGGCGGGGCATAAAGGAGCCTCTCCAGGGCGGCGGCGAGAGCGGCGGCCTCTTCGGCGACGGGTCCGAGCCTGTGGCGGGCGCTTTCCGCGTACTCGGCGAGCGTCTCGTGCGGTCGGCGCGGCCGGTCCACTGCGCCCCGAAGGGCCGCTTCGAAGGCCGCCACGGCCTTGGCCAGCTCTCGGTCCAGAACCGGGCCTGCGGGAGCTTTCGGCCGGGGCCGGGCGACGAGGCCGAACAGCAGCCCCAGCACGGCCGTGCCGGCCAGGCCCCCCACGATGATCTTGCGGCCCTGCTCCGATCGCCACCAGGCGGGCGTCTGGCGGTCGGCGGAGGTGTCGCCGTTCTTTACCCGCGCGTAGGCCGTCGGATCGAACCGCACCCAGCCGACGCCGTCGAAGTACACCTCGGCCCAGGCGTGGGCGTCGGACTCCCGGACCACCAGCCAGCCGTCCTCGTCGCGCGAGTCCTTCTCCTGCCCGGCGAGGAAGCCCGTGACGTACCGCGCGGGCAAGCCCAGCGACCGGGCGCCGACCACCATCGCGCTGGCGTACAGGTCGCAGTAGCCCTCCTTCGACTCGAACAGGAACCAGTCGACGGCGTTTTCGCCGGAGGGAACCGCCGGCGCGTCGGTGTTGTAGAGCGCCTGCTCGCCGATGGCTCGCTCCAGCCGGAGCGCCGCGTCGTAGTCGTTCCTCGCGCCTTGGGCGGCCTTTCGGGCGAATTGGCGAACCCGCAGCGTGGCCTCGTCGCTGCGCCCGTAGACACCCCGGAACACGTCCTCGGGAAGGAACCGGGGAGCCTCCGTCGGCTGGAACTCCGGGTCTGGCGCGAGCGCCGTCGCCCGGAAGGTCAGGCTGCCCGGCGAGATGTCCGACGCCCGCCACCTCTGCCCCCTGGCCAGCAGCGGCTGCAGCTCGACGATCGCGCCGGGGGCCGGGAACGAGCCGCGCAGCATCCCCGTGATGCGGAAGTGATAGCGGATCTCGCGCAGGTGGGTGGCCGCAGGGCCGAGGTCCGCGCTCTGCTCCCTCAAGTTGGTGGCCATCGGGTTCCAGCGGCCGAAGCCCCCCATCGGGTAGAGCTGGCCGGTGTCCTTGGACCACCGGTTCCCGTCGAAGGCCTCGTAGCTGAAGGCTCGCAGGTAGACAGGGCCGGGATCGGAGAGGTCCAGCCGCATCAGCTCGGCCTTGCTGAGGAACACCGGCCCCTTGCCCACGCGGTACTCGGTGGACTCGGTGAGCGGGTTGGAGCTGGCCACGGTGGGCGTGGGAGTGACGACGGCCTTGGGCAGGGTCACACCGAGGTTGCGCGTCACCGGCTCCACGGTCTGCTGGATCACGGGCGCGCCCACGAGGCCGGTCAGAAGCACGCCGCCGGCCATGGCCGCGAACCACAGCGACCCGGCCTTGCCGCGCCACGGCCCCAGCTCGAGCCGCTGCTCGCTCTTCACCCCGGCGGCGTGCGCGTAGCGCAGCATCAGGCGGCGCTGGGCCCGGGCCAGCAGGGCGGCGGTGAGGACGATGTACAGGTAGAAGAGCCACTTGGCTCCGGCGAAGGTGTCCCAGGCGCCGACCATGCCGAACAGCGCCACGGACGGAACCGACTGGAACAGCATCGACGACTCGTTCCACGCGAAGAACGCGCCGAGGATCGCCATCCAGATCAGCACGGCGGCGATCACGAGCATCTCGGGGAATCCGCCGTCCGGCAGCATCCGGTTGAGGGCGGGCGCCAGGATCACCGCTCCCGCCGCCGCGCACACGTATAGGAAGCTCCCGCCGCTCCGCAGCGAGGGAACCAAGCTGGACAATAGGAAACCGACCAAGGTGCCTGCGGCGATCCCACCGACCGCGAACAGCGCGATCGAGGGCTTGTAGACGCCCATGCCCGCGGCGTACACCGCGCACGAGGCCGCGAGAGCGGCGAGCACGAAGTCGATCGGGCCGGGCTGAAGGGCCTTGCTGTTCATGGCTCGGGCACCTCGGGCAGATAGGAGGCGTCGGCGCCGGCCTGGCGCAGGTGGGTCAGGAACTCCGTGTCGCAGCCGCCGAGCCGGGGGTCTGCGGACGCAGGCGGAAGGGCGAGCGCGTAGACGGAGCAACCGCGGCTCCGCAGCAGGCGGACGGTGTGGGGCAGAGTGTCGTCGGCCTCCGCAAGGAACAGGTAGACCGACGACCCGGGGCGGATGGAGCCGATCTGCGCCGCGACCCGGGTTCCCAGCGGCTCGGGAGAGGGCTGAACCGCAGCCAGCTCGCGCAGGACTTCCATCAGGCGCATCTGAGGCGGCGTCCTCTTGGCCTGGGCGTCGAGGCCGGGCAGATGCACCTCCAGGCCTTGGCCCAGGAACGACTCGGCCAAGTAGGCGGCGAAGCCGCAGAGCAGATCCAGGGCCACGTGCCCCCTGACGCTCGCCGCGGTGCCGAGCGAGCTCTGGACGAACACCGTGGCGTCCGCGTACAGCCCCACCTCGAACTCTTTGACGAGCAGCCTGCCGGAGCGCGCCGAGGACCTCCAGTGCACGTGGCGAAGGCTGTCGCCGCTCTGGTAGTCGCGGATGCCCCTGGGGTCCACGCCGGAGCCTCGGGACGGCCCGTGGTCGGCCTCGCCGCCTCCCCAGCCCGCCGAGCGCGGAAGGCGGAGAGGGAACGGGATGGGGGCCGGCAGAACGGTGAGCGGTTCCGGATCGACCCTGACGAGCTTGGTGGCGCGGATCAGGCCGAGCGGGTCGCTCCCCGTGACCTCCACCGTGGACCACCGGAACACTCCGCGGCGCATGGGGCGAAGGCGGTAGCTCGTCACGCACCTCTCGCCGGGCGCGGGGGCGACGGGCACGCTGGGGCTGACGTTGGTCGCCCGCAACGCCTCCGGAAGCCTGTCTTGGACCATGACGAGGGGTCGGCGCATGTTGCGGTCGGACCAAACCTCGATCTCCACCTGCACGCTCTCGCCTTGGCGCACGGTGGGCATCGGCCTCCTCCGGAACCGCAGGCCGAGCGTCGAGAGGCGCGCCTGCACGTGGGCCACCCCCAGCAGACCGAGCATCGCCGAGGACATGGAGAAAAGCACCGGCGAGTTGAGGGCGATCGCCACCACGATGAGGAACAGCGCCGACGTCGTCAGCGCGATGTTCGAGACGTTCCGGAGTTCGGAGGTCATGCCAGGGTGCGGGTCACGGGGACGGGGACCGACTCGAGCGCTTCGCGGATCGCGTCCTCCGCGCTCGAGCCCCGCAGAGCGAGGTCCGGCTGCCCGAGGACGCGGTGCGCCAGGACCGGCACGGCCATCGCCTTGACGTCCTCCGGCCGGACGAACTCGCTTCCCTCCATGGCGGCGTGGGCCTGCGCGGCGCGCATCAGGTGCAAGGAGCCTCGCGGCGACGCGCCCAGCATCAGCCTCGCCGACTCGCGCGTGGCCTGGACGACGTCCACGATGTACGCCCTCACCGCCTCGGCGACGAACACCTCTCGCACGGCCTCTTGGAGCTCCACCAGCTCATCCGGGGCGATGGCCTGCCGCACCGTCTCCAGCGGGTGGGCGTGGCGCTGCTCCCCGAGGATGCGCACCTCGCTGTCCCGGTCGGGATAGCCCAGGGAGATGCGCGCGAAGAAACGGTCCAGCTGGGCTTCGGGCAGGGGGTAGGTGCCGGTCATCTCGATGGTGTTCTGCGTGGCGATCACGAAGAACGGCACGGGCAGAGGGCGGGTTTCGCCGTCGACCGTCACTTGCCGCTCCTCCATCGACTCCAGCAGCGCGGACTGCGTCTTGGGCGTGGCGCGGTTGATCTCGTCGGCCAGGATCACGTTGCCGAACACCGGCCCGGGGCGGAACTCGAAGGTGGCCTCGCGCTGGTTCCAGACGGACGAGCCGGTGATGTCCGAGGGCAGGAGATCCGGCGTGAACTGGATGCGGCGGAACTCGCCGCCGATGGCCGTCGCGATCGCCTTGGCGAGCGTGGTCTTGCCGACCCCGGGGATGTCCTCGATCAGAAGGTGGCCGTTGCTTAGGAGCGTCGCCACGGCGGTGCGCACGGTTCCGTGCTTGCCGACGATCGCCTTTTCGACTTCCTCCACGATGCGGCCGGCCCGTTCGGCCACGTCCGATGCTTGCATCAAGCCCTCCCTGCGCGGCGCGAGCCGCTCTGTTTCCTCTTACGCCGCGCGCGCGACCCCGGTCTCTTCACCGGGGCCGTAGTGCCCAGGCCGAGGCGGCGATGCGAAGACGCTCCCGCGGCTTCGGAAGGTTCGCGCGCGGGGCATACTGGCGGCAGGATGGATCGGCTCTCGCTCGTGGCCGCTTGGAGGCGCCTCGGCGTCGCTTCCGGGGATGCCGTGCTGGTGCACACGGCGCTCTCCAAGGTGGGTTGGGTCGAAGGCGGGCCGCTGGAGTTCGCTGCCTCGGTGGCGGCCGCTGTGGCGCCGGGCGGCGTCGCGCTGTTCCCTACGCCGTCCGACACTGGTTGGGCGAGCGCCGACAACCCGCCGTCGTTCCGCGCGACCGACCCTCCGGCACCGTGGGTGGGCGCGGTGCCGAGGGCCGCGCTGTTGCTCCCCGGTGCGGTCCGCAGCCTGCACCCGACGCACTCGGTGACGGCCGTCGGGGCGGACGCCGAGGCGTTCGTTGCGGGGCACGACCGTTGCCCAACCCCTTGCGCATGGGACAGCC
>Ga0209018_1000274_pt1 | contig 48990 bp, 39 predicted proteins | sample YNPBryBLVA2012_FD_185814 | JGI IMG/M metagenome (GOLD analysis project Ga0209018, IMG submission 185814) | Anoxygenic and chlorotrophic microbial mat microbial communities from Yellowstone National Park, USA - YNP Bryant BLVA 2012 (SPAdes)... ...
CCGGCCAAATCGCGGGTGCGCGGGGCAACAAACAGCGAAATTGCAAAGGCGCTCCGTCCCCTTGGCGAAATCCGCGAACTGCCCGTGTCAGGCTGTCCCTCTGAGGAGGGGGAGGAGGAAGCGGCCGGTCCAGGATGCGGCAGATTGGGCCACCTGCTCGGGCGTGCCGGCCACGACTACGCGGCCGCCGTGGTCGCCACCCTCGGGGCCGAGGTCGATGACCCAATCGGCGTGGCGGATCACCTCGAGGTTGTGCTCGATGATCAGGACGCTCGCCCCGCGCAATACCAGCCGGTCCATGGCGTCAAGCAGTTTGGCGATGTCGTCGAAATGCAGACCGGTGGTCGGCTCGTCGAACAGGAACAGGTGCCCGGCCACATCGCTTTGGGAAAGATGGCTGGCCAGCTTCACGCGTTGCGCCTCCCCGCCGGAGAGCGTGGTGGCGCTCTGGCCCAGCCGCAAATAGCCGAGCCCGACGTCGGCCAGCGGCTGAAGACGCGAGGTGATCCTCGCATGGCCCGAGAAGAACTGGAGCGCCTCCCTCACGGTCAGTTGCAGCACTTCGTGAATGTTCAACCCCTTGTAGCGAACATCCAGGATCTGCTGCTTGTAGCGCGTGCCGCGGCAGTCCTCGCACACCAGCTCTACGTCGGCGAGGAACTGCATCTCGACGGTCACGGTGCCGTCCCCCTGGCAGGTTTCGCAGCGCCCGCCGCTGACATTGAACGAGAAATACCCGGAAGTGTAGCCGCGCTTCACCGCCTCGGGTGTGGAGGCGAACAGCTCGCGGATCGGATCGAACGCCTTGGTGTAGGTGACCGGGTTGGAACGCGGCGTGCGCCCGATGGGCGACTGATCCACCAGCACCAGCCCGCGCACCAGCGCGGCTCCTTCCACGCGGCGGCAGGTCTGCCGTGACAGAGACGAGTCAAACTCCGAATCCTCTTGCGCTACCGAAAGGTCGCGCTGGTAGCGCCCCAGCAGGCTACGGTAGATGACGTCGTGCACCAGCGTCGACTTGCCGGAGCCGGAGACGCCCGTCACCACTGTCATCAGCCCGAGCGGGATTTCGACATCGATCCCCTTGAGGTTGTGCGCCCGGCAGCCGAGGAACCGCACCCATTGCCCCGGCCGGGGCGCTTTCCGCGAGGTCTTGTGCGAGGTGCGCGCCTCGCCACGGAGGTAGCGCGCCGTCAGTGTCTCCACGCGGCCGCTGCCGCCGTTTTCCAGCATCTCGCGCAGCGATCCCTGGAAGACCACCTCGCCGCCGAGTTCGCCCGCGCCAAGACCAAGATCGACGATGTGATCCGCCGCGCGCATCACGTCAGCGTCATGCTCCACCACCAGCACCGTGTTGCCCAGATCGCGGAGTTCTTCAAGAATGCGAATGAGCCGCGCCGTGTCGCGCGGGTGCAGGCCGATGGAGGGCTCGTCGAGCACGTAGATGGCGCCGGCGAGCCTCGATCCCAGGCAGGTGGCCAGCTGGATCCTCTGCGCCTCTCCGCCGGATAGCGTCATCGTGAGCCGGTCCAGCGTCAGGTACTCCAGCCCCACGTCTTCGAGGAAGCCCAGCCGCTGGCGGATCTCCTCCAGCACGCGGGAAGCAATGGAGGCCTGCTCCGGACGCAGCTCCAGCGCGCAGAAGAACCGCCGCGCCTCGCCGATGTTCATGCGCGACACCCCGGCAATGGTCTTCCCGCCGACGCGCACGTTCAGCGCCTCCTCCCGCAGCCGCGCGCCGCCGCATTTGGCACAGGTTGCATAGCCGCGGTAGCGGCTGAGGAACACGCGCACGTGGACCTTGTACTTCTTGCGCTCCACCTCCTGGAAGAAGGCGCGTACTTCCTCCCGCACGATGTCCTTCTCCTGCGGCGTCAGATCGGCGTAGGGCACGCGGAGGCGGACGTCGCGGCGGCGGCGCGCGGCGAAGTCCTCGAGCACCCACTCGTATTGCGGGCGGGTCCACGGCTCGATGGCGCCTTCGGCGAGGGACAGCGACGGGTCGGGCACCACGAGATCCATGTCATAGTCGATGGTGCGCCCGAAGCCCTGGCACTCCGGACATGCGCCCCACGGGTTGTTGAAGCTGAACAGCGACGGCTCCGGCGTGGGGAAGGCGCGCGCGCACTGTTTGCAGGCGAACTGCTCGGAGAAGCGCAGCCGCAGGGGCTCGCTCTCGCCCGCCTGTTCGAAGATGGCTTCGCCGGCTTCGCGATAGCAGATCTCGAGCGTGTCCACGATGCGCTGCTTCTGGTCCGGGCGGATCACCAGCCGGTCGGCCAGCACATAGAAGGGCTGGGCGAAATCCATTTCCAGCAGCGATTCCGGAGTGGAGAATTCGAAGACGCGCCCCTGCTGGTAGAGCCGCGTGAAGCCGCGCCGGCGCAGATCGGCCAGATGATCTTTCAGTGCATCCGTCTTCGCTCCCGGCGCCAGGCGTACGGGAAACAGGGCGTACCAGCGCGAACCCTCCGGCTGCGCCAGCATCTTCTGCGCCACGGGATCGACGGTGTCGCGTTCGACGCGCACGTTGCAAGCCGGACACCAGGTTTCGCCGGCGCGCGCGAACAGCAGCCGGAGGTAATCGTGGATCTCGGTGGCTGTGGCCACCGTCGAGCGCGGGTTGCGAGTGGTGTTCTTCTGCCGGATGGCCACCGGAGGGGCGATGCCGTCGATCTGGTCGATGGCGGGCTTCTCCATCCGCTCGAGAAACTGCCGCGCGTAGGCCGACAGGCTCTCCACATAGCGCCGCTGCCCTTCGGCATAGATCGTGTCGAAGACCAGCGAAGACTTGCCGGATCCCGAGACGCCGGTGACCACAGTGAGGCGGTTGTGCGGGAGGTCGAGGGAGATGCCCTTGAGATTGTGGACACGCGCACCCCGGATGCTCAGGTAGTCGACGCGGTCCTTCATGGCAGGGAATTTGCTCGCGCGCGGGGGAATCCCTCATCATTGTAGCAACCGCATGCGGAACGCCCGCCGCCCCGCCCGTCTTCTGCTGGAGTGGTATGCCACGGCCAGGCGTGAGTTGCCCTGGCGGCGCACGCGCGACCCGTGGCGCGTACTCGTCTCGGAAGTCATGCTCCAGCAGACGCGCGTGACCGCCGTACTGCCCTACTATGAGCGCTTTCTGGCCCGCTTTCCCACACCGGAGAGCCTGGCTGCCGCCCCGGAAGAGGAGTTACTGGCGCTGTGGGCGGGGCTCGGTTACTACGCCCGCGCGCGCAATCTGCGCCTCGCCGCCGAGGCCCTGGCAGCTTTGGGGCGCTACCCGGATACGGCGACGGAATGGCGGCGGCTGCCAGGCATCGGGGACTACACGGCTGCCGCCGTGGCTTCCATCTGTTTTCACGAGCCCTGTGCCGTGCTCGATGGCAACGTCGCCCGTGTGATGGCGCGATATTCGGCGGAACCGGGCGATATCGATTCGCCAGCCGTCCGGCTCCGGCTCAAAGAGCTCGCCCAATCGCTTCTGGATCCGCAGCGCCCCGGCGACTTCAACCAGGCTTTGATGGAACTGGGCGCTACACTGTGCCTGCCCCGGCAACCGAAGTGCCTGCTATGCCCCTGGCGCGAGCTTTGCCAGGCCTATGCGCGCGGCCTTTCCGGCGAGATCCCGGTGCGGCGGCGCCGCCGGGACCCGGTTCAGGAGCAGCTTCGGCTCGCTGTCATCCTCCACAACGGGAGCGTGTTGCTGAAGAAGCGCGACGGCAAGGCTGCCCGGCTGGCGGGCTTCTGGGAGCTGCCGCCGCTCGAGGATCTGCCCCCGGTGAAGAACCTCAAGCGCCTGGGCAATTTCCGGCATTCGATCACGCGGCATGATTACACGGTGGAGGTGTGGCTGGGCCGCCTGAGCCGCGCCCCTGCCGGCTGGCGCTGGCATGATCTGAAGACGCTGACAGCGCTGCCGCTGGCTTCCATGACCCGCAAGGCTCTGGCGCTGTTGCCGGAAAAGCTATAACCAACCGGCAATCCGGGATATCGACAACCGCAGACAGCCGCTTTAGCATCAGATTGGATGCGGTGGCGCTTCCCCGGCGCGCTGCTCGTGCTCGCGGCCTGCGCCGTCATGGCCGCGCCTCCGGACGAGCGGCAGGCAATCGCCTACAGCAGCAATTCCATCTATGTCCTCGGCAGCGGCGCAGCCGGAGAGCTGGCGCCCAACACGCTGGCGGTGGTCTTTGGAGAGAACCTGAGCAACGGGGTGGCGTCGCGCGCCGATGTGGTCCCGAACGCGGTTCAGCTGCCCACGCTGCTGCCGGGCACTGGCGTGACGGTGCGGGTGAACGGGATCCTGGCGGCCCTCGAGTATGCCTCGCCCGATGCGGTGGTTTTCGTCGTGCCACCCGAGTTGCTTCCCGGCACTGCCACCGTGGTCCTGACGAGGAATGCGCTGCTGGGGCCGCCGGCGCGCGTGAGGCTGAAGGAAGCGGCCCCGGCACTGCTGCCTCTGGAGGAGGCGTGGGTGCTGGCCCGTCACGCCGCAACCGGAGAGTGGTGCCTGGCGGACCGTCCGCTGCATCCGGGGGATGAGGTCATCCTTTACGGCACCGGCTGGGGGCCGGCCCTGCGGCGCCCGGTCAACCTTCAACCGGCCGCGCGCCCGAACGAGCTGAAGGCGCGCGACTCGATGCGGATCTACCTGGATGGCATCGAGCTGCCTGCCGGCCACATTGTTTACGCGGGGCTCAGCGTGGGGGCGGCCGGGATTTACGAGGTCCGGCTCCGGCTGCCGGAGTGGACCGGGGCGGACCCGGAAGTCCGCATCGCCATCGGCGAGGAGGTCACGCAGGCGGGGATCCGTCTGCACGTGGCCCCGTCTGGGGCGCAACCGGCCGAGGAGCGGCTGCGTTCCACCTATTGACGGGCGCCGAGCCGCTTGGCGCGCGCCCGCATCGGGTTTAGCCTAAGAGGGAGGGAAACCACGTGAAACCCATTGCCCTTTGCATCGAGGTGCTGGCTTTGCTGGCTGTGGCAGCGCCGGCGCAATGGCCGGAGGCCAAGCCCGAAGGCCAGCCCCCTGTTCCCGCCGCAGAGGAGCGCGTCTACACAGTGCCGGAGGGCACGAAGATCCCGCTGCAGCTGATCAACAGCGTGAGCACGAAGACGGCCGCCATCGGCGACCGCGTGTACTTGCAGACCGCGTTTCCCGTGCTCTCCGGCGGACGGATCGTGATCCCTCCCGGCTCCTACGTGACGGGCACGGTGACGCAAGTGAAACGCGGCGGGCGCGTGAAGGGCCGCGCCGAGCTGTATGTGCGCTTTGACGCGCTGACCCTGCCCAACGGGGTGACGAGAGACTTCCGCGCTGCGGTGCATACGCTGGACGCCTCCAACCCCGGCCGCGTGGACCGGACCGAGGGCAAGGTGGAAGGGGAGACCAACAAGAGCGGCGACGCGGTGAAGGTGGGCGAGGCCGCCGGGTGGGGCACCATGGTTGGCGGGGTGGCCACGCGCACGGGCAAGGGCGCGGGCATCGGCGCTGCGGCAGGGGCCGCCGCCGGGCTGGTGGGCGTCATGCTGACGCGGGGCCCGGACGCGATTCTGGAGCGCGGCTCGACAGTGGAGATGATCCTGGACCGCACGCTGAAGTTTGAGGAGCCGGAACTGGAAGGGTTGCCCCCTGCGGCGGGCAGGCCGGCCGTCGTGCCTCCGGGCCGCGACAGCCAGAAGCAGGACCCGCGATTGTCGCGCCGCCCCTGGCCCGGACAGTGAGTCTGACGGCGGGTCAGGCCGGGCCGGAAAGAACGTTCGCAACCAGTTTCAGGAGCGCTTCCATCTGGATCGGCTTGGCCAGGGTGCCGTGCGCTCCGAGATAGGCGGCAATGCGAAGATAGTCGCCTCCGAACGCCCCGCTCATGGCGATGACTCTCAGGTGCGGGTATTCCTGCCGCAGGGCCTTGATGGTCTCGATCCCTTCCTGCTCGGGCATCACGAGATCGGTGAGGATCAGGTCCGCGCCCTCCACACGAAGAGCCCGCATGGCTTCCTTGCCGTTTTCGGCGACACTGACCGAATAGCCGGCCATCTCCAGCATGCTCTTGAGCACGTCGCGCACGCCGGCGTCGTCGTCTACCACCAGGATGCGCTTCTTGGGGGTCTTCTCCACAGCTGAATTCCCTTGACTCAGTTTAGTGAGGAAGACTCCCGGAAGGAATCCCCTGATTCACGGAATTTGCCGGTCGTCCTTTCCGGCTTCGCCTTATTCCTGCTGCGCCTGCCGGGCGAGCCGCTCCAGCGCTTCGATTTCCCGGCCGGCATCGGCAAACCGACCCTGCCCCATCAGCTCCCGATAACGCTGCAGCCGCCGGGAGATTTCTTCGAGGATCTGGCGCCGTTCGTCGGGCTTCGCCGAAGGCGCGGGCGCCGGCGTCGGGGTTTCCGCGGTCTTCGCCGCAGGGGCGGCCTGGCCGGTCAACTGGGCCAGAGCGTCTTCATAGGTATCGGCATAGATGAGCCGGTTGCCCATGGCCGCCACCACCTTTTTCAGCTGCGGCATGCGCGCTTCGGCGGCCTGGATGTAGATGGGCTCGATGTAGACCAGCGTATTTTCGACCGGCAGCACGAGCATCTGCCCGCGCAGCACCTGGGAGCCTTGCTGGTTCCAGAGCGTGAGATCCTTGCTGATGTTCTGGTCCTGGTTGATCCTGGCCTCGATCTGCATGGGGCCGAAGATGAGCTGTTGCTTGGAGAGCTGGAGGAACCGCAGTTCGCCGAGGGAATCGCCGTCGCAGCGCGCCACCATGAGTCCGATGAGGTTGTCCTTGTTGCGCGGCGTGAATGTGGTCATCAGCAGGAACTCCGGCTCGTCGCTGCCGGGCAGAGCCGCGACGATGTAGGTGGGCGTCACCGGCTGCGGGCGTCCGCCGGGGCTGTTCATGTTGCGGGCGAGATCCCAGACGTCTTCCTTGTTGTAAAAGGCCTCCGAATCGGTCATGTGGTAGGTGCGGTAGATTTCGGCTTGCACCCGGAAGATGGTTTCCGGGTAGCGGGCATGGGCGCGTAGGCCGGGGGGCATGCCGCTCGCCGGATGGAACAGGCGCGGGAAGAGTTTGCGGTAGGAGGCGAGGATGGGATCTTCCTCGTCGAAGACGTAGATGCGGACGGTGCCGTCGTAGGCGTCGACGGTGGCCTTCACCGGGTTGCGGATGTAGTTCAGCAGCCCGGCGCCCTCAAGCCGCAGGAAGCGCGAGTAGGGGTGGCCGGCGCTGGCGGTGTAGCCGTCCACGATCCACACAAGCCGCCCGTCTTCGGTGATGACGAGATAGGGATCCTGGTCCCAGAGAAGGAACTCGGCCAGAGCCTGGAGCCGCTCGCGCACCTTGCGGCGGATGATCATGCGGCTCTCGGGCGTGATGTAGGAGGTGAGGACGATGTTCCAGTCGCCGTAGTGCAGGGCGGCGGCGAAGCGCAGCGGCATGGAGGAGATGGGGAAGCCGCCACGGCCGGCGTAACGGGTCTCCACGTTGCCCGAGCCCGACGGGTAGTCGAACTCCGGCTGTTTGGTGTGAACGAAGACGGGCTCGTGGGAGACCTCTCCGAAGTAGATCTCCGGGCGAGTGAGGCGCAGGGACTTCGTCTTCACCGCGGGCGGGGCGTCCTGGATGAGAAGGTAGGGCAGGCCGTCCTGCGTGATGCGCGCTGCTTCCGCGGCCACCATGCCGTAGCCGTGGGTGTAGACGAAGTGGGGGTTGATCCAGCGCGCCCGGGCATCGGCCGGCAGCTGGCCGACGTCGATCTCGCGGGGCGTGATGAGGATCTGGCGGAGCTGGCCGTCGATGAGGTAGCGGTCGACGTCGGAGTCGTGGAAGACGTAATAGGGCCGCAGGGCCTGGATCTGCGTCACGGTGTCGTGGAAGGCGCGCCAGTCCCAGAGACGGACATTGTCGAACAGGGCGCGGTGGCGGGCGCGGTCGAGGGGGGCCTCCAACTGGGCGGGGAAGTCCACCTCCACGGTCTTGCGGTCCAGCCTGTAGGCGGCGCGGGTGGCGGCGATGTGGCGCTGGATGTAGGGCCGCTGAATGGTGATCTCGCTGGGCCGCACATAGAGTGAGCTGAACAGCGGCGGGATGACGGCGCCGGCGACGAGAGCCGCGGGAAAGACAAGCGCCCATTTCCAGCGGCCCAACAGAAAGGCCGCCGCAGCGGCGAGAGCGGCGAGGCTCTTGACAACGACGAGCGGCAGGCTGACGTTTTCCGCAGTCCAGTCGACGCCCACCAGCGAGCCGTGGTCTTCGAACAGCAGGTCGTAGCGGCCGAGGAGGATCGACACCGCCCAGGCGGCGAGGAACAGCGCCGCCGCGGCGCGCAGGAAGCGCGAATCGAAAGAACCGCGCAGGTCGCTCAGGTCGACGTCGTAGCGGAAGCCTGTCTCTTCGGCCCAGGAGACGCGGTTTCTGAGTTCCCAGAAGCGCGCGGCAGCCCAGAAGAGGAGCCCGGCGACGAACGTCACGGCCAGCACGAAGCGCAGCAGCACACGGTAGAACGGCAGGTCGAAGAAGTAGAAGCTGAGGGGATTGCCGAAGACAGGATCCGTCCAGCCGGCGGGGGCGCCGCGGCTTCCGGCCCAGCGGACGATGGTCCAGGAGTCGATGGTCGCCGATGCAACCAGGGCCGCAAACAGGAGAATTGCGAGGGTGGAGAGACGCGCATACAAGGGGTGTTCGCGCAGCCCTGTGCCGGCGTGCTTCATGCCGCGGGCGTGTGCCACCCAGAAGACGGCGAAGGCGGCGACGGTTCCCAAGGATGCGGGGATGAGGTTGTAGGAGAGCATCTGGAGCCATGTCTCCACCTGCTGCATCTCTTTCCACCACTGGTATTCGATGGCCAGTCCCGCCAGCCAACGGGCGCTGAACAGCACGACAACGAGAAGGATCAGAATTGTTGCGCGGGCCATGATTTTCCCCTCGCTTCAGTGTATGCTGCGCGGTGGACGAGCAAATGGCGTGGGTGGGAGGGGGACAGACCCCTCTGTCGGCGTCCGGACCGGATATGCAGGATTGCGATGGTTCGGGGCCTGACAGAGGCATCAGTCCCCTTCCCGGGCTGACCGGAACGGTTCGAAGGGAGAAGATCGCACCATGACCCGCAGAGAATTCGCCGCCTCGCCGCTGGTTGCGGCGTTGTCGAATGCGCCCGGCTCGCGGCTGGCTGAGCCGATGCGATGGCTTCAGCTGGCCTTTGTGGAGGACGACCCCGGGCGCTATGACATGAAGTTCTGGCTCGACTACATCCGGCGCGTTCGCGCGCAAGGCGTGTGCCTGTCGGCGGGCGGATGCGTGGCCTTCTATCCGACGCGGATCCCGCTGCACTACAAGTCGCGGTTCATGAAAGAGGGGCAGGACCCGTTCGGCGAACTGGCGGCCGAGTGCCGCAAGATGGGGCTGGCGATCCTGGCGCGCGTGGATCCCCATGCTGCGCACGACAACGTCTTTCAGGCGCACCCGGACTGGATCGCCCGGGATGCAGAGGGCCGCCCGCGCCGCCACTGGGCGATGCCGGACTACTGGGTGACGTGCGGGCTGGGCCCGTACAACTTCGAGTTCATGCGCGAGGTGGTGCGCGAAATTGCGGAGCGCTACGACATCGACGGGATCTTTGCCAACCGCTGGTCCGGCTCCGGGATGTGCTGGTGCGATCACTGCCGGCGCAACTTCCGCGCGTTTGCGGGACGCGACCTGCCGCGCACGGGGGACCGCTCCGACCCCGCCTGGACCGCGTGGCGCGAGTTTTCCAATCAGCGGCTGTTCGAGCTGTGGGACGCACTGGACGCGGCGGTGCGCTCGGTGAGGCCGCAGGCGGCGTTCATTCCGAATACGGGCGGCGGCGCGAACGCGGAGCTGAACATGAAGCGCGCGGGCGAGCGCGCTCCCTTTCTGGTGGCCGACCGGCAGGCGCGCTACGGGGTGCAACTGGCGTGGGCCAACGGGAAGAACGCGCGCGAGTACCGCGCCGCGCTCGGCGGCAAGCCCGTGGCGGGGATCATTTCCGTGGGGCTCGAGGCGCCCTACCGCTGGAAGGACTCCGTGCAGCAACCGGCGGAGATCCAGCTGTGGGCGGCCGACGGCATGGCCCACGGAATGAGGCCGTGGATCACGAAGTTCAACGCCAAGCCGCTGGACATGCGGTGGCTGCGGCCCGTGGAGGAGCTGTTTGCCTGGCATGCGCGGCACGAGCGCTACTTCCGCAACGAGGCCAACCTCGCGCGCGCCGCAATCGTGTACTCGCAGCAGACGGCGCTGCGCGTGGCCGCAGACGCCGACGATTTCATCCGGGGCGCCTTCCATGCGCTGATCGAGGCGCGCATCCCGTTCGAGATGGCGCACGACGGCATGCTGGACGCGGAGCACGTGCGGGGCTATCGCGCGCTGATCCTGCCCAACATCGCGGTGCTGTCCGAGGCGCAGTGCGCGCAGTTGCGGGCGTTCGTGGAAGGCGGCGGAGGGCTGGTGGCGACGCACGAGACTTCGCTGTATGAGGAAGGCGGGCGGCGGCGCCCGGACTTCGGGCTGGCGGAGCTGTTCGGATGCTCCCGGGCGGGACGCACGATTCAGCGGCAGCAGAACGCGTATATCGACATCCGGGACCGCGAGCACCCGCTGCTGGAGGGGCTGCGCGGCGCGGGGCGCTTCATCCACGGCGTGCGCCGCGTGGAGATCGAACCGCACTCGCGGGAGTTGCCGCCGTTGACCACCATGCCGTCCTACCCGGATCTGCCGATGGAAGAGGTCTACGTCCGCCAGCCGCCCACGAATATTCCGGCTGTGGTGTGCCGCGCGTATGGCAAGGGCCGCGTGGTGTATTTTCCGTGGGATATCGACCGGACGTTCTGGGAGGTGATGTGTCCCGATCACGGCCGCCTGCTGGCCAACGCGGTGCGGTGGGCGCTGAATGAAGAACCGGTGCTCACGGTGGAAGGGCCGGGGCTGGTGGACGCAGCCATATGGCGGCAAGCGTCGTCCGTGACCGTGCATCTGGTGAATCTGACCAACCCATACGCGATGAAGGGGCAGATTCGCGAGCACATTCCGCTGCCGCCGCAGAGGCTGCGGCTGCGCGTGGCGCGGCGCCCGCGGCGGGCGCGATGGCTGTGGACGGACCGGGAAGCCGCGTTCCAGTACCGCGATGGCTGGCTGGAGACGCAGACGCCGGCGATTGCGCTGTACGAGGTGCTGGCGCTGGACGATTGACGCGGGGCGCGTGGCGCCGGGCGTTTCTGGCAGAATGGCCGTGCGATGGAACTTGGGCTCGGGCTGATCGAAATTGGGAGACCGTGGGGCGCGGGATGGAGCGGGCTGCCTTCCGAGGAGGAAGTGGAGCGGCTGCTGGAGGCAGCTCTGGAGGAGGGGGTGCTGTTCTGGGACACGGCGTCCTCGTACGGCTCAAGCGAGGAGCGCGTGGGCAGGTTCCTGGGAACGCGCGCGGATGCGCTGGCGCGAGTGACGGTGGCGACGAAGTTCGGCGACGTGTGGGCGCCGGGCATGGAGGAGTCGTACGCAGACCATTCGTTTGAAGGGCTGATGCGGAGTCTGGACCGTTCGATGGCTCTGCTGCCGCGGATCGATCTGCTCCAGGTGCACCGGGCGACGGAGGAAGCGCTGGGGCGCGAGGATGTCTACCGGGCGCTGGAAGAGGCGCGGCGGAGAGGAATCCCGAAGTTCGGCGCGAGCGTGAAGACAGTGGAGGCGGCGCGGATCGCGATCGAGTCGGGCTGGTTCGAATGGCTGCAGATTCCGTTCAATCCGCTGCGGCGGGAGATGGCGCCGGTGTTCGGAATGGCTCGGGAGCACGGGCTGAGGCTGCTGGTGAACCGGCCCTTCGCGGAAGGAAGGCTGTTGTGCAACGAAGCGGGCGAGCCGGTGGAGGGCGAGGAGGCGCGGCGGCGGGCGTTCGCGTTTCTGCGCGAAACGCCCTTTGGCGGGCACGTGCTCGTCGGGACCAGATCCGCGGAGCACCTGCGGGACAACGCGAGGCTGTGGCGCGAGCTCGTCAGGAGCTGAGAGCGCGAATGCGGACGGCTTGCGCGGCGATGGCTTCGGCCATTTGCATGGTGGTGGCGCTGCCGCCCATGTCGTAGGTGCGGACCTCGCCGCGGCGGATCACCTCTTCCACGGCTTGGTGGATGGCGGCTTCGATCTCCTTTTCGCCGGTCCATCCGGCCATCATGGCGGCGGCGAGGATCGAAGCAATGGGGTTGACCTTGTTGAGCCCGGCGTATTTGGGCGCCGAGCCGTGGGTGGGCTCGAAGACGGCGTAAGACTCGCCGATGTTGCCGCTGTAGGCGAAACCCATGCCGCCGACCAGCTGGGCGCAGAGGTCGGAGAGAATGTCGCCGAAGAGGTTGGTGGTCACGATGACGTCGTAGTTGGCGGGGTTCTTGAGAAGCCACATGCAGATGGCGTCGACGTTGGCGGTGTCGAACTCGATGTCGGGGTAGGCGGCGGCGACTTCTGTCGCCTGTTCGAGGAACAGGCCGCAGGTGGCGCGCAGGACGTTGGCCTTGTGGACGGCGGTGACCTTGCGGCGGCCGTTGCGGCGGGCGAATTCGAAGGCGGCCTTCACAATCCGGTAAGAAGCATTGGCGGTGATGGAGCGGATCGAGATGGCGGCATCGCGCGGGATGCGGCTCATCGCCTTTTCGGCGTAAAAGGACTCGGGCACCTGGGGGAACTCGACGCCGATGTACATGCCTTCGGTGTTTTCGCGGAAAACGACGACGTCGATTCCCTCGCGGTAGTTGAGCGGATTGCCGGGCAGGGCGCGGCAGGGACGCTGGCAGATGTAGAGGTCGAGCAACTGCCGCATGCGGACGATGGGGCTGCGGTAGGTGAGGCCGCGGCCCTGGAGTTCGGGGGCGAGTTCGCGCGCGGCTTCGGCGGCGGGTTTGGAAGTGATGGCGCCGAAGAAGGCGCACTCGGTGCGCCTGAGCAGGTCGAGCGTGCGCTGCGGCAGGGCGTCGCCTTCGGTGACCCAGAAGTGCCAGCCGATGTCGCCATGGTGATAGTCAGCCTCGAAGCCGGCAGCGTCGAGGACGAGACGGGCGGCGGCGGCGACTTCGACGCCGATGCCGTCGCCGGCGAGCCATGCGATCTGGTGCCTGGACATGGTGGGCAACCTCCTGAAGGTCAGCCTGCTGCGGGCGCCGCGTGCTTCGCCTTGAGATAAGGGATCAAGCCGCCGGCGCGGATCAACTCGATGGCGCGGGGGTCGAGCGGGGCAGCGGCGATGGTGATGTTGCGCGAGAGGTCGTGGATCTCGCCCGCAACGAGATCGACTTCGAGTTCGTCTCCTTCGCGGCATTCGGCGGCGGCAGTGGGGCTGATGATGGCGGGCAATCCCAGATTGATGGCGTTGCGGAAGAAGATGCGGGCGAAGCTGGCAGCGATGACGGCGCCGCAACCGGAGAACTTCAGGGCTGCGGCAGCCTGCTCGCGGCTCGATCCGCAACCGAAGTTGGCGGCGGCGACGATGAAATCGCCGGGCCGGATGCGGGAGCGGATTTCGGGATAGGCGAGTTCGAAGAGGTGTTCGGCGGTCTTCTCGCGGTCGGTGATGTTCAGGTAGCGGCCGGGATAAATGACATCGGTGTCGATGTTGGGGCCGAGCACGGCGGCGACGCGGCCGCGAAGGGCGGCGGAGGAGTCAGACATGGGCGTTCTCCTTGGCCATGACGATTTCGGGGTGGATGATGCGTCCGGCGACGGCCGAGGCAGCAACAACGGCGGGGCTGGCGAGGTAGACGAAGGAGTCCTTGCTGCCCATGCGGCCGATGAAGTTGCGGTTGGTGGAAGAGATGCAGATTTCACCGGCGGCGAGGATGCCCTGGTGGACGCCGACGCAGGGGCCGCAACCGGGCGGATTGACGATGGCGCCCGCTTCGACGAGCGTGGCGAGATAGCCGAGGCGCATGGCGTCGAGATAGACACGCTGGGAGGCGGGGATGAGAATGAGGCGGGTCTGCGGGTGCACGCGGCGTCCGGCGAGGATTGTGGCTGCAACCTCAAGGTCCTCGAGCCTGCCGTTGGTGCAGGAGCCGAGCACAGCCTGGTGGACGGGCACATCGGCGAGGGCGGAGACGGGGCGGACGTTGTCGACCGAGTGCGGGCAGGCGACCTGGGGCTCGGGAATGTCGTAGTCGAGGTTGACGTGGAGGGTCTGCTCGTATTCGGCTTCGGGATCAGGCCCGATCTCCAGGACGGGCGTGAAGGCAACCTTGGCGCCCATTTCCATGGAAAGGTTGCAAAGGACCATGCGGGAGGCGAGGGTCATGCGACGGATGGCGCTGCCATCGAACTCGACGGCGCGGTAGTCGGCGCCGGCGGCGCCGAGCCTGCCGATGATCCAGAGGATGAGATCCTTGGCTGAGACCCAGGGAGCGAAGGCGCCTTCCACCTCGATGCGGATGGTGGAAGGGACTTTGAACCAAAGCTTTCCTTCCGCCCAGACGCCGGCCATTTCAGTGGCTCCGGTGCCGGTGGCGAATGCGCCGAAGGCGCCGTGGGTGGTGGTGTGGGAGTCGGTTCCGACGACGACCATGCCGGGCTGGACGTGGCCGTTTTCGGCGAGGACCTGGTGGCAGATGCCGCCGCGGCCGACGTCGTAGAAGTGGCGGATGCCCTGCTGCTGGACGAACTCTCGGACGGCTTTATGGGTGGCTGCGGTCTTTTCGCTTTCGGCGGGGATGCGGTGGTCGAAGATGATGACGATCTTTTCGGGGTCCCAGACGCGGGGGACGCCGATTTCGAGGAACGCCTTGCGGACGAGGTCGGCGTTTTCGTGGCTCATGGCGAGATCGACGTCAGCGACGACGATCTCGTGGGGTTCGACGCGGGAGCGCCCGGAGGCGCGGGCGAGGATCTTCTCGGCGAGAGTCATGAGAGGGGGACCTCCTCAGGAAGCGCTGGAGCGCCGGGGCAGGTATTTGTTCTCGAGCTCGCGGTATTCGGGCAAGCCGACGAAGCTCGTGTAGTCGCGGAACGAGGAGAGGCGGTGGACCTCGCCGGCGAGGATGCCGGTGGGGGAGTTGCGCAGATCGCAGAAGAAATCCGTGAGGGCGCGGTGCATGACCATGATGGAGGCGACGGGGATGGAGACGCGGGCGACGCCGAGCGCGGCGAGTTCGGGGATGGGGATGAGCTCGGTCTTGACGCCGGTGACGGCGTCCATGAGGTTGACCGAGAGCAGGCCGCGGATTTCTTGGACGGCGCGCTCGATGTCGGCGCGGGTGCCGATGCCGTCGATGAAGGCCATGTCGGCGCCGGCTTCAAGATAGAGGTTGGCGCGGCGGATGGCTTCCTCGAGGCCGAGGACTGCATAGGCGTCGGTTCGGGCGTTGATGACGATGTCGCGCCCGCTGCGGGCGCGGACGTCGGCCATGGCGCGCACCTTGCCAGCCATTTCTTCCGCGCTGATGACCTGCTTGCCCTCCATGTGGCCGCAGCGCTTGGGGAAGACCTGGTCCTCGATGTTGACGCCGGCGGCGCCCATCTCGATGAGGCGTTCGGTGATGCGGGCGGCGTTGAGGGCGTTGCCGCCGCCTGTGTCGATATCGGCCATGACGGGGATCTTCACGGCACGGCAGATATTGGCGGTGATGTCGAGGATGTCTTTCATCTCGACGAGACCGACATCGGGAAGGGCGAGCCACGAGCCGGCGAGACCGAAGCCGGAGACCTGCACGGCTTCGAAGGCCGCGGATTCGACGATGCGCGCGCTGATGGCGTCGTGGCAGCCGGGGACGACAAGCGCCTGACGGCGTTCCAGAGCCGCGCGAAGACGGGACGCACGATCTGACATGGATGTGATGGCTCCTCTCCTCAGCATACTCCCGGCGGAGGCCGAATTCAGAGCGTCAAGTCTGAAATAGAAGATTCAGGCCGAGGGCGAGTCCCCCCGGGCGGGGCGCCGAGTTCGGCGCGGAGCTGATCGAGCAGGATGGCGGCGGCCTTCTGGGAGGCGGCCTTCTTGGAGCTGGCCTGGGCGGCGGCGGCGTGGCCCGGGCCGAGGCGGACCTCGACGGTGAAGAGCTTGGCGTGCTCGGGGCCGGACTGTGAGATGAGCGAGTAGCGGGGCAGGGGGAGCTTGCGGGCCTGGGCGAGTTCCTGGAGAGCGTTTTTTGGATCGACAGGAACGGCGGAGGCCGAGGTCTGAGCGGCGTCGATGGCGGGCCAGAGGAGGCGTTCGAGGAGGCTGCGGCAGACGGCGAGGCCGCGGACTTTGCCGGCGTCGAGGTAGATGGCGGCGAGGAGGGCCTCGAAGGCATCGGCGAGAAGGGCCTTCTTGTTGCGGCCGCCGCTGCGCTCTTCGCCTTTGCCGAGGAGGAGGAAGCGGCCGAGGCCGAGCGTGGCGGCGACGCTGTGGAGGCGGGAGGCGCTGACGAGGTGGGCCTTGAGGCGCGAGAGGTCGCCTTCGCGGCCGTTGGGGCAGAGGTGGAAGACGAACTCGGAGGCGAGGAAGCCGAGGATGGAGTCCCCGAGGAATTCGAGCAGCTCGTTATGCGGCGTGCCGGCGGCGGATTCGGCGCGGACGGACTTGTGGGTGAGTGCGCGGAGGAGCAGGTCCCGGTTCCGGAACCGGTAGCCGAGCAGGGACTCGAGCTCCTCCGGCGGCGCAGGCATGACTCGCTTATTTGGCGGCTTCCGCCTTCTTCTTGTTGGCGTCGACCTTGAGCTGAGAGGCGACGGACTTGATCTGTCCGGCGACGTTGGGATCGTTGAGAACCTTGTCGAGCAGGGCGAGAGCTTCGTCCGGCTTTCCGCTCTGGATCTGGCAATTGGCGAGCCGGACCATGAGAGAGGCATCCTGCTGGGAGGCGAGCGACGCGGCGGTGGAAAGCTCGGCGGCGCAGACGTCATACTTCTTGCGCACGAGGGCGGCAAGTCCGAGGGCCTCATGACCTTGGGCTATGAAGTCCTTCTTGGCAGCCTCCCATTGCTCGTCGGTGATATCCGGGCGCGGCTTGGGGGCGGTGTTGATGGTGGCGATGGCTTCCTTGGCGAGCTTTTCGGCGCGGCCGAGTTTTTCCTCGCGATCGAGGTCGAACTCCTTGGTGCGGAGGGCCAGGGCGTTGGCGATCATGAGCTGGGCGGCGTAGAACTTGGGATCGGCCTCCACAGCCTGCTCGGCCCAGACGATGGCGTTTTCGAGGTCGCCCTTCTGCTGATAGGAGAAGGCGCCTACGTAGAAGGCAGTGGCCTTGAAGTCGGTGTCGGCGAACTTGGTGACGAGTTCCTTGGCGGCGGCGATGCGGGCGTCAGGATCCGGGGCCTGGAAGATGGCCTGAACGGCATCGAGTTCTTTCTGGCTCTTGGGCTGAGGGGGTTTCGGGTTGGCGGTTTGCGCGAAGGCGAGGGAGGCCGCCAGAGAAGCGGTGAGAAGGGAGGCAGTCAAGAGACGGGTCATTTCAGGTGTTCCTTGCTTGATGTAAAGAGATCATGGCGCCGGGGGCGGTTTCAACTGCGAGTTGACCTGGTCGAGTTCGAACCGGGCGGCCTTGCGCGCAGCTTCGCTGGCGCCTTCCACGGCGAGGGCGTCCTGGTAGCGGCGCACGGCGAGTTCAGGATCGCGCGCGGCGCGCGCAAGGCGGCCGAGGTAGACGAGGGTCCAGGCGCGTTCAAAGGGTTCCGGGTTGAGCTCGAGCGTGCGCTCGAACCATTGTTGGGCAAGATCGAGGTTTTTCTGCTGGGCGGCGATTCGGCCGAGGCCGTAACTGGCGCGCGCCTTGAGCGGAGCAGTGGCATCGGAGGCGTAGACGCGGCGGAAGATTTCGCCTGCGGCTTCGAAATCCCGGGCCTCGTAGAGCTTTTCCGCCTCCTGGAGGTCTTTCTCTGCGGGCGGCAACGAGGGCTGCGGCGCTTCGACTTTCCTGACGGCGGGGGCGGAGGCGAACTCGATGGCGGCGATGCGTTTGTCTTCGCGGGCGAGATCGATGGATTCGATCATCTTGCGGAAGTAGAGAGCGAAGGACTCTTCCTGCCTTTCGTATTCGGCGAGCGAATCGTAGAAGGCAGCGGCAAGGATGAAGCCCTCGCGCATGGCCTGCTGGACGAGGGCGGGGCCGCGCGAGCGGGCGAGGCGCGCCTCGACGGCGTAGACGGCGCTCTTGGCAGCGAGACGGGTGAAATCGTTCTTGTATTCGTCGGCGAGGAGGGGGGAGCCGAGAGCGAGGTCGGCGAGGGGCTTCTTGGCGTCGAGGGAGGAGGAGTAGCGGATGACGAGCGGATCGATGAGGTGATCGAGATAGGCGTGGCGGATGTCGGCGACGCGGGGGCGCGGGCTGGGCGTGACGATGACGTAGAAGTCGTCGCCGAGGAGCCTGGAGATGACGATGTTGGGGGGCGCGAGGAGTTCGATGAAGATCTGGAAGCGGCGCCCACGGAGGCCGGAGGTGGGGTTGCGGAGGTAGGCGTTGGCCTCGAGAAGGGCCTCGGTCACGGGCTGGTGGTACTGCGCGATGACCTGGTCGAAATACGGCTGGGCGCGGCGGAAGGCTTCGTCGAGTTCGGCTTCGCGGTGGAAGCGGGCAAGCAGCGGAAGGAGCCCTTCGAGAGGAAGGGTTTCCGGCGGCATGAGGTTGGGGTTGAAGCGGGGCTTGAAGGTGGGTGGACCCGTTGTGCTGAGGGCGAGCGTGACGTAGCGGGAGAGTTCGGCGGAAGGGGATTCGGCGCGGCGTTCGGTGATGAAATCGCGGATCTTGTCGAGCGAAGGAGGTTTTCGTTCGGCGATCCAGGTGAGGATCTGGCGGCGCAGGGGGTGCGTGTTGGGGGAGTTGAGCCCTTCATCGTAGCCGGAAGCGTTGAGAGCGGCCAGGACGGTGAACAGAGCCGGGGAGGCATCAAGTTCGCCGGCAGGCTGTTGGGCGGGGAGATGTGAAGCGAGCAGGAAGACGGCCATCAGGGGAGCGAGAAAGCGCGCGGGACGGGTCCGGTGCATTGCCGTCTGCTTCCAGTGTAACGGATCGGCTTCCGGCATCTGGCGGCGAGATGGGGCAGGAGGGGTACGGAATGTCAGAAGCGCTAGTACCATCAAAGGGATGCGGGCAGGCGGGATCGTCGTAGAATGGGGAATGCAAAAAAAGGCGCGGGGAAAGTGTGCGCCGCCGACGCCGGAGGAGAGGACATGAGACAACGCGGACTGGCAAGGTTGGGGCGGGGAGCGGTGGCAGCGGTTGTGTTGCTGGGTCTGTCGGGCACGGCGAGCGGGCAGTGGGGCGTGGGTGGCATTGGGGGAGTTTTCGGCTCAGACGATCCTGGGGGGATGCCTCCCTCGCGGATTGCGTTCAGGCCTTGGGTCTCGGCCAATGGGAGTTATTCGCAGGTGCTTGGCGCGCAAAGTATCCCGGGCCTCAGGAGAGATTTTTACGGGTACGGGGCATCGGCCGGCCTGAGCGGCGCGCGGGGGTGGGAACGGACGTCGGTGGCCGGGTTTTACACGGCGAACTACCAGCGGTGGACCGGCGAGGGAGTCAGGGGAGGGGCGAGCCATGTGGGGGGGGTTACAGTGAGCCACAGGGCGACCGGCCGGGTGAGCGTGTTCGCGACGCAATTTGCCGGAAGCAGCCTGGGCGGCTTCGGTTTTGGGGCACCGGCGGGAATCTTTGGCGGGTTTGGCATTGCGGGATCGGCGCTGCTGCCGAGCGCCGGGCTGCTGGGGACGCCGGTTTCGGATCTGGCCAGCAACGGGTTGGTGGATAACGAACTGTTCAGCTCCAGGGTGCATTTCTACGGCACCTCCGGGGGCGTGAATTTCCGTCCGGGTTTACGGTGGTCTCTGGGAGGAGGCGCGCATGCGAACTTTGTGCGGAGAAAGGGAGCCGGGTTGCGGGATCTGAATTCGTACGGGGTGTTCGGGCAGGCTGGATACCAGCCTGGGCAAAACACGCAGATCGGGTTCAGTTACGGCTACAGCGAGTTTTCGTATCCGAAGCTGTTTGGGGACAACCGGGCGCAGTTTGCGGGCGTTGGGCTGGAGCACCGGCTCTCGCCACAGACGTCGGTCAGCCTGAGTGGAGGGGTGTTCCGGATGGACACGAAGTTTCTGGGCGCTGTGCAAACCGACCCGGCGATTGCCGCTCTGCTGGGGGTGAGTTCGCAGATTGAGGTGCAAAAGAGATCCTTCTACGGTTGGCAGGGGTCGGCGGCGATTCACCGAAACTGGCGCGAGTGGGGGGTCTCGGCCGGATATACACACGGGCTGAACCCTGGCAATGGAGCGATTCTGGCTTCGAGGCGTGATGCGGTATTCGGTTCGGCTGGCAGGAGCATCGGCAGGTTCAGCATGGGCACCTTCGGGGGTTATTACCGGTGGAGCGGTCTTTTGCAGAACACGACTCTGACGAGCGGGTCGGTGGGCGCGAGCACGGGCTTCAGAATGGTGGGAGAACTGCACCTTGGATTCAACGGGGGTTATTCGTATTTCGACACTGCGGGGAACGCCCGGAGGTGGCAGAGGTTTGTCTCGGCGCATCTGACGTGGTCGCCGAGCGGGGCGGCGTTCCGGTTCTAGGAAATGCCGCGGCCGGGAGGCTGGAGAAGCGGGTAGACGCCGGCGGGGGGACAGACGGCGCCGAGCGTGTCGAAAGGGAATGAAGCCAAAAGGCGGCGGAGCTTGGGGGCCATGGAGTGAAGGCCGAGATAGGTGCGAATGCGGGCGATGGCGCCGGAGGCGAGGCGGGGCTGAGCCGGATCGAATTCCCATGGGTGGGCGTAGATGCAGGCGGGGGCGTTGTGAGTGTTGTTGAGGAGCCGGATGCCTGCGGCTACGTAGGCTGACGGAAGGAGCCGGAGATAGGCTCCGCCGCCGGCGGGGGCGTTGCGGCGCGGGGAGAGCGGGACGGCGGCGGGGGGGACCTCCAGGATCGGCCCTGAGGGGGTGTAAATGCGGTGGGGGAAAACGGGGTGGGAGGGGATGCCGTAGCGGTCGTGGCGGACGGGGTAGATGCTGGAGTCCGTATCGAAGCCGCATTCGGCGAGAATCTCGAGCGCCCACAGGGAGCGGGATGTGATGGAGAAGCTGGGGGCTCGGTAGGCGCGGGGACGGACGCCGGCAGCCTGGGCGATGGCGTCGGCGGCGTCGCGGGTGTCTTCACGAAATTCCTGCGGTGTGAGTGAGTAGACGAGGGCGTGGGAGAAGCTGTGGCAGGCGATTTCATGGCCAGCTTCGGCGATGCGGCGGATGAGGGCGGGGTGCCGGGAGGCAACCCAGCCGAGGACGAAGAAGGTGGCGCGGACGCCCGCTTCGGCGAGGAGGTCGAGGACGAGCGAGGTGGCGTGTTCGACGCGCGAGGGGAGTGCGTCCCATTGCGAGCCGCGGACGGAGGTACTTACTTCAGTGGGGTGGAAGTAGTCCTCGACGTCGATGGTGAGGATGTTGGTCATGCTCAGAGGCGAAGGATGTGCGGTTCGGTGCGACCCTTCAGGGCGTTGCGCGTGTCGAGGATGAGGGGAGCGGAGCGGACGAGCGCCTCGTAGTCGAAGCGGCGGTGATCGGTGATGATGACGGCGCAATCGCAAGGGCACTCGAGGGGGAGGGAGTGGAGGGTGGCGGAATCGAGGCGGAGTTCGGGGACGTAGGGATCGGTGTAGGAGACGACGGCGCCGCGCTGGAGGAGGAGGTGGATGACGTCGAGGGCAGGGGATTCGCGGACGTCGTCGATATCGCGCTTGTATGCGACGCCGGCGATGTGGATGCGGGAATTGCGAAGGGGTTTGGCGTGGTCGTTGAGGGCGTCCTGGATGCGGGAGACGACGTAGCGGGGCATATCGCCGTTGATGTGGCCGGCGAGTTCGATGAAGCGGGCCTCGATGCCTGCCTGCTTGGATTTCCAGGAGAGGTAGAAGGGGTCGATCGGTATGCAGTGGCCGCCGAGGCCGGGGCCGGGATAGAAAGGCATGAAGCCGAAGGGCTTGGTTGCAGCGGCGTCGATGACCTCCCAGACGTTGATATTCATGCGGTGGCACATGACGGCCAGTTCGTTGACGAGGCCGATGTTGATCATTCGGAAGGTGTTTTCCAGCAGTTTGACCATTTCGGCGACGACGGTGTTACTGACTGGAACGACGGTGTCAAGCGCCATGGAGTAGAAAGCAGCACCAACCTGCGTGCAGGCGGGAGTGATGCCGCCGACGACCTTGGGGATGTTCTTCGTCTGGAAATTTGGATTGCCCGGATCGACGCGTTCAGGAGAGAAGCAGAGGAAAAAGTCGTGGCCGGCCTTGAGGCCGGAGGCTTCGAACATAGGCCGGAGGAGTTCCTCGGTGGTGCCCGGGTAGGTGGTGGATTCGAGGATCACGAGAAGGCCGGGGTGGACATGACCGGCGATCGCCTGTGCGGCGTTGACCACGAAGCTCATGTCGGGGTCTTTGGTTTTGCGCAGCGGGGTGGGGACGGCGATGTTGACGGTGTCGAGCGAGGCGACGGCGGAGAAATCCGTGGTGGCGTGGAGGAAGCCTTGATCGACGAGCGCGCGGACATCGGCCGAGGAGACGTCCTGGACATAGCTGCTGCCGGCATTGATGGCTTCCACTTTATGAGCGGAGACATCAATGCCGGTGACATGGAATCCGGCCTTGGCGAACTCGACGGCAAGGGGGAGGCCGACGTATCCGAGGCCGACGACGCCGACGCGGACCTGGCGGGTGCGGATCTTCTTCAGGAGGGATTCTGCGTGAGGAGGGAGCGGGGCGGATTCCGGCATTCAGGGTCTCCACAGAAGGGATGAAAACTCAGTGTAATCTATCGGCGAAAAGGCGCTCCCGGATGAGCCGGGCGTACAGGGCGGCAAGCCTGGGGCGTTCGAAGCGGACGACCGCATCGCGGTTGGTGTGGAAGGGGACCTGGCCTGAGAGCGCGAAGCGGACAGCCTCGGAGAGAACACTGCGGACAGCCTCGGGATGGTCGTGCGGCACACACCATCCGGCGCCGGTCTCGGCGATGAGGCGGGCGACCTCGCCGTTCTCGGGGGACAGGGCAATGATGGGCTTGCCGGAGGCGAGGTATTCAAAAAGCTTGCCGGGCAGGCTGAACTCATTGGTCATGGTGAGCAGGAGGTAGTCGGTGTCGGCGATCCACTGGAGGGCCTCCTGTTGTGGGAGGAACCCAAGGATCCGGACGGACGGGCCCCGCGTGGCGAGGAGCCGTTGCTCGGTTTCCGAGATGCGGCCGATGAAGCGGGTTTCGATGCGAGTGCGGATTTCGGGGGGGAGACCGTCGAGAGCCTGGAAGTACCAGGATGGGGAGGCGGTGCGGTAGGCGGTGCCGATGTGGGTGACGATGACCTTGTCTCTGGGGCCCGGGGCTTGCGGGCGGGTATCGAAGACAGGCTTGAGAGCGTCGGGGTCGTAGCCGTTGTGGACGAGGGCGAATCGGGAGTCGGGCAGTTCCGGGTATCGGGAGCGGATTTCGCGAAGAGAGGATGCGGTGACGGCGACAACGAGATCGGAGAGGGTGACGGTTTCGCGTTCGATTTGCCCGGCGCGGCGGCGGATAGATTCGTCGCGGAGGAACTCGAAGTCAGTGAGGTAGAAGCGGAGCCACTCGTCGCGGAAGTCGCTGATGAGGCGGATGGAAGGGAAGGAGCGTTTGAGGCAGTTGCCGATCAGGAAGACGGAGAAGGGGGGAGCGGTGACGAGGACGGCATGAATGCGATGGCGGCGGATGATGCTCTTGGCGGCGCGGATGGCGTTAGGGACCCAGACGACCTGGGGATCCGGAGAAAAGACCCGGCGGGCAGAGCGGGCAAGGAAGGACTTCCAGCCGGAGGCGGGGGCGGAGGACTCCCGGGCATCGGCGGTGTGACGGCCTCCGGAGACGAGATCCCAGAGGCGCTTGCGCGCGTAAAAGGGAAGTTCCGGGGAGAAGGCGCGATGGAGGGTGACGGAGGGTGGCAGGTGGGCGAGCAGGCCCGGATCGCGGGCGGGCGCGCCGGCGTTGCTGGCAGAGAGGACATGGACATCGAAGCCGTGTTGCGGGAGGTATTTGGCGAGGCTGAGGGCGCGCATCACCGTGATGCCGCCGACCGGGGGGAATGCGTATGCGACGAGCAGCAGGCGGATGGGGGGTTGGAATTCAGCCGAAGGGACGTCCACGGGGCGCCCCTGCGAATCGGCAGAGCCGGGAATCGACATCTCCTCCAGGAGGGCGGCCGCCGGCAAGAGCGGCAGACGCAACCTAGTGGAAGGATAGCACAGCGTGCAAAGCGGGAGCGTGACATGGGGTGGTGAAAATGTTTCCGCTTCATTTTGAGTGAATTCTGTTGTTTGGGGCGAGCGGGGCGGATGGAGGGCGCGTAGGCTCTGTGCGGGCCGCCAGGAAGGCGCGCGGCGGCGATGCAGGAGGGACAGAGAGTGCGGAAGCAGACGGTTAAGACGGCGTGGATGGCACTGATCTGCGCCGGGGCGATGTGGGGCCAGAGCAAGATTCATCTGCCGACGCAGGGCCGCGAGGCGGATTTCAGCGCATATCCGAGGACGAAGCCGGCGCGCGTGGTGGCGGCGTTGCCGGCCAGCTGCACGTCCGGGGAGGCGGCAGTGGTGACAGCCGGATCTGCGGCCGGCTTTTACGTCTGCAACGAGGCCGGCGCATGGGTGGCGGCGGCGCCGCACGGCCACCAATTAAGCGAGGTGAGCGGGGTTTCGGGCAAGCAGGGAACGGGGACGCTGTTGCTGGCGTTCGGCGGCGGTACGGTGCAGGCAGGCGACTGCGCGCAGTTCGACGCGAACGGGAACCTGGTTTCGGCCAATGCGCCTTGTGGTGCGGGCGCGGAGAACTTCAGTCTGAATTTCACGACTGCGACGGTACTGAACCTGGATCACAACCTGGAAACGCAAAGCGTGCTGGTGGGCTGCACCGATTCTGCCGGGCAGACAGTGATCCCGGACAGCGTCCGGGTGGTGGATGCAAACCGGGTGACGGTGAGCTTCCTGGTGGCGCAGTCCGGGCGGTGTGTGGTGAACGCGACTGGCGGAGGCGGGAGCAGCGGCGGAGCGGTGAGTTCGGTGTTCGGACGGACTGGCACCGTGACGGCGCAGGCGGGCGATTACAGTTTCAGCCAGATTGCGGGGCAGCTGGCGCTGAGCCAGATTGCGCCGTCGGCGTTACAGGGGAACGGATCGAAGATCCAGCTGTTCAGCGGAACCGCGGCGGCGAACGATTGCGCGAAGTTCGACGCCAACGGGAACGTGGTTTCGGCGGGGGCGGCGTGCGGGACTGGGAGCGGCGACGTGAGCGGACCTGTGGGGAGCGCCGACGGCGAGGTGGCGCTCTTTCAGGGGACGAGCGGCAAGACCCTGAAGAGGGCAAGCGGGAGCGGAGTCGTGAGGCTGTCTGACGGGGTGCTGGGGTTTGTGAGTGGCGCGGCGTCGGATTGCGTCCGGGCGGACGGCACGAGCGGCCCGTGCGGGGGCACGATTTATTTCGGGGCGGGACTGGAGGGGAGCGGGACGGCGGCGGACCCGGTGCGGATCGCAGCCGGCGGCAGCGTGGCGAGCCAGGCATTTTATTCCGCGAGTCTGAATTTCGGGATAGTGAACGGGGGCGAATGCGTCGAGCAAAACATCCCGGCGCCGGGAGCAGCCCCCGGGGAGACGCTGGCGGCGGGGATGCCGGGTTCCCTGCCGGCAGGCATCGCCGGGATGGTGTACAGCGCGGCGGACGCGGTGGTGGTGAGGCTCTGCAATTTCACGGCGACATCGGTGGCGATACCGGACGGGCTTTCCTACAACGCGAGGGTGGTGAGGGGATTCTAAGGAGGAAGCAGACGTGAGAAGATGGATGAACCTGGCGGCGGTTTCGCTGGCGACAGCAGCGCTGTTGCTGGCGGTGACTGTGAATGGCAACATGCACGTACTGGGCACGTTGACCGCATCGAGCGTGGATTTCGGGTCTGCGCAAGCGACGGCACCGATCCAGAAGGGGAGCAGCCTTCCGGCCGTCTGCGCAGTGGGGCAAGCCTTTTTCAAGACCGACACGGCGCCGGGGCAGAATCTTTACTTGTGCACGGGCGCCAACACATGGACGCCGATCCTGGCAGGGGGAAGCGGGTCCACCGGAATCCCCGATACACGGTATGTCAGCGGCACGATGGACTTCATCGGGGTTCCCTACAACACGAACCCGTGGAGCGAGGGCGGCTTCATGTTTTCGAGAACCGCCGGATCCACGGCGCTGAACAATCCCGCGCCCACAGGGGCGGACGCACTGGATGCAAGCATCGCCCAGCTGGCGACAACGGGCACCAGCGGCAACGAGGTGCGGTTTTCCGCAGATCTGGGGCAGCTGTCGTCGCCGCAGTACGGGCTCTACAGCCGCACGACAGCGCCCTGGGAGATCCGGGTGCGGTTCCGGCTGCCGGATGCGGGAGACGCCGCCAACAGCCGGCTGTTGCTTGCCTTCGGATCCGGGAGCGGGGATCCTCCCATCAGTACTGGTGTGCGCTATCTGGCGGGAACGGACACGAATCTGATGTTGTATGTCACGGGCAGTGCCAATGTTTGGGGAACACTCGTGGATACAGGCGTAGCCCCGGGAACCGATTGGCACGTCTGGAAGATCAGAAGCGACGGCAGCGCTGCATACCGCTTTTATGTGAGCATAGACCGCGGCACTGAATACAGTGTTTGCGAGTCTGGCTGCACGTTCAATATCGGTGGATCCTATTTTGACCCGTTGCTGAGGGGCCTTCAGGTCTCGATGAAGACGAATGAGGCGGCGGTGAAAAAGCTGCAGCTGGATTACGTTCTCTTTTCTTTGGATCGAGGTCTGGAACGATGAGAAAAATCGTTCTGTTGCTCGCTTGTCTGCCTTTGCTGGCGCTGGACAACAGCATCACGGTTTACGAAGCCTCGGGCGCGGCACAGACCAACCGGCCATTCACGGTGCTGATGGTTTTCATGCAAGGGGAATTTCCGCAAGGAGTTCACCCGAAGCCGAGAATCCAGGGCCTGGCAGCGCCGGCGTGGCAGGTGGATGTGAAGAGCCGCTGGCCCGACGGCAGCATTCTGTCGGCGTTTGTCAGCTTCAGCATCAGCTTGCCCGCGAACGGCCAAAGCACTGTGGATTTTGTGGCGGATCCCAACGCGTGCCACCTCGGGGATCAGCAGACCTGCGAGAACGCCAGTCTGGATCAGAGCGGGATGCTGAACTTTCTTGGCGGCGCATGGAACGCCCAGATCCGCGGAACTGCGAATTCCATTTCTTATCTGACCGACGCCAGGACGATGATCAGCGCGGGGGCGTGGCGTTACTGGCTGCGCGGCCCGGTTGTGACGAGAGTGATCGTGGAAGACATGACTCCTGCGCTGGCCCATGACTTTGGCTGGCGCTGGGATGGATCCGCGTGGCAAGCGCCGACAGATGAGAACCAGAAGGGGATCCATCCGCTTTTCGAACTTTCGTTCTACCCGGGGTGGAACGGCGTCGAGACCGGCTTTATCCTAGAAGCGCCGTGGCGCACGAGATTCATTCAGGCAAACACCGGCGGAGCAAGAGCGGCATTTCAATTCTTCCTGGAGTTCCTGGCTGGCAATCCGGCCACCGTTGTGTACTCCAAGGCAAATTACAATCTGACCAGCAAAGGAGGGGTCTCGTACTGGGCATGGAGCGGAGCTGCACCAGGAAACGTTGTCGTCGACCGGAATCTGCCATATCTCGTTGCGACGAGGGTTCTTCCGCCCTATGACACCAGGATCCAGATCTCGACGAGCAAGATCAACACATATTTGAATCAGTGGCCGGGCAACGTCGGGACCGACGACCAGGGGAGGCCGGATCCGCGCAGCTGCGCCTCGAAGAACCCCTGCGCGTACATCAAGACAGACATGCCCGGCACCGGCGACAGCGACAACTTCGGCATCCTTCCGGGGTTCCACATCAGCTACCTCTACGCCATGGGGGACAGCCGGTTCAGCGTGGCAACGCGGCTGCAGGCCTACGAGAGAATGATCCTTGGCAGCGCTGATGCGGCGGTGACGATCCCGATCCACACCCGGGAGAGTTACACAAACATGAGCCCGGCGCTACGAAATTACCTGAACTGGCCGGAAGATCAGTCCACACCGGCCTTTGGGCGAATCTACTCGGTGACGTCGCAATATGACGGCAGGTCATCGATGTATGAAAACACGGGCGCCTATCCGGCGGTGTATGTGTGCTCCAATTGCCCGGCGACCAACCAGCCGTGGATCCCCGACGCCGCCCACTGGCCCTCGCTTTTCAGCGTGCCCTATCTGCTCACAGGGCGGTATGTCTACCTTTCGACGCTGCAGCAGTCAGCGGCCCAGCATTTGGGTGGCGGCCACCCCGGTTACGACCGCCACTACGATTTCGGTCTTACCTATGACGCTAACAACCCCAGGTCATCAGCAAGAGTCATCAAGGAAGTGTATTGGGCGTTCCTGCTGAGCCCTGATTCGCCGGAGAGGAACTATTTCGCTTCAAAACTCCGCAATATCGATGCGTCTTTTGAGGGGGCGTTTGATATCCGCGACGGACTGTATTCCTCGCAGGCGCTGAGCGATTGTCGTGGCGCCAATGTCTGGAACTCAACCAGCACCTTCAACTCGACGCACCCCACGTCGAGGCCGAACGGCCAGCGGAAGGTTTTCACCGCGCTGTGGGATACGTTCACAAACGTCACCTCGGTCACCGTAAACGGACAGGCAAAGACCTTCGGCATATATGGCCAGGACTCCGGCAAGGACTGGTACTGGCTGCCGGGCACCGGACTGGTGATTCAGGATCCCGCGGCCGAGCCCCTCTCCTCCTCGGACACGCTGGCAGTCAGTTACTCCTACGGGAAGAGTGCGACGCCGTGGTGCAAGGGGTACGCCATGATGGGCAATCTGACGAATCCTCTGGCCCTGCTGGGGCTTGGGCAGTTCTGGGCCGACATGGAGGGGGCCCTGGGCGCGACGGGCAACCCGCCCTGGATGGTGAGCTATCTCTCCATGCACCTTGGCTGGGCGAGGCAAACACGGGCGCTGGCGGTCAATGGTGGTTATCTCTTTGAGAAGAGCGCCGCAAAGCTGGGCAAGTTTTACGTGGATGGAATGCTCCACCCGCGCAAGCCTGTGCTGTACTCGGGCGCCTACCGAACGCCCACGAGTGACGGACTTGGACTCATCACCACATGGGAGAGGTACATCGCCGTGCGGAATCCGCCGGTGGCGCTGACTTCGAACATCACCGCCGGCGCAACTTCGTTTTCCATCAACTGTAATGTGCAGGCTCCCGGCTGCGTCGGCCTCATGAACGACGCCGTGATCAAGGTTGACGATGAGTACATCCACATCTGCGGGCGCAGCGCTTCCGGATCCACGACGACGCTGACGGTCTGTTCAGGCGGGCGCGGTTACTGGGGCACGAAGGCGGCACCGCACACGACGGCATCCACGATCAATGCAGAATGGCGAGTCCTGGGCGACGGGTTGTCGGGACACTCTTACGCCAATCTGTGGGTGAATGCGCTGGCGCTGTTCCATGATGTGGAGGGCGCCCTGGGGTCCGGACTGGAGGCGTATCAGCGCGCCATCGGCATGGGCACCGGAATGCAGCTCAGAGCGAATGATGTCAGGTACGCTCTGGTGCCGAGGGTGGAGCCATACCGGCTGAAAGTCATCACGTCGCCGGGCAGGGCGGAAATCCAGTATGACGCGCCATCGCTGGCTGCCTGCCGTTACGCCGTCACCACGGGCTATTTCACGACGTCCGATGACGGCAGCGATACAGCGGACCGCGGCGGACCGCGCACGCGCCGAATCGTTCTCGACGGCCTGGCGCCGGGAGAGTACCGCTACCGGGTCACGTGCGATACGGGGAGACTGATCGGGTCATTCACGGTGGCTTCCGCCCCCTGACGCCGTGAGGGCGGAGTGCCTCGGCCCATTTGCCCGCCGCCCGAGGGAGATGCGCGCCCCGGGCGGCATCCGGGCGAAGGAAGGGGCCGCGAGCTTTCCCCGCCGAGCTATTTGAGCGCGGGCTTCTCCCTGGGGATGATCCACAGGAAGAACTTGTGGCTGAGGTAGGAATCCTCGCCGTTGTCATCGAGCGAGAATTCCTTGTCCGGCTTCCAGTCGCCCATGTCGAATGTATTGGAGACGACGCGCGTGCCGGGCTTGAGTTCGGCGAGCAGTTTCGGGCGGAGCTTCAGGTTGACGCTGGACAGCAGGAACAGGGTCACGACGGAAGCATCCCGGATGTCGGCTTCGAACAGGTCCTGCTCGATGAACTTGACCAGGTGCTCGACGCCCTCTCTTTTCGCGTTGGCGCGGGCTTCGGCGATGCGCTCGGGGTTGATGTCGATGCCGACGCCGCGGGCGCCGTACTTCTTGGCGGCGGTGATCACGATGCGCCCGTCGCCGCAGCCGAGATCGTAGACCACATCGTTCTTGGTGATCTTGGCGAGCTCGAGCATCGCCTCGACGGCGCGCTCGGTGGTCGGGACAAACGGCACGTCCGGGGTTCGCTTGGCTTTGGGGGTCTGCGCCGGGAGGGTGAGCAGGGCGCAGCACAAGGCCAGCGCGACGCGCCGGGAGATTCGTGAGGCGGATGGCATGGCAGTCGATTCCGTTCCTGAAGAATAGCGCAAGCGGCGGGCGGCAGGTTACGCCTGCCTCAGAGCAGGGACCGCTCGCGGGCGAAGCGAAGCGCCTCGATGGCGGCGCCGCGGGCGCCGGCCGTGTCGCCGTTCGGCATGATGTGGATAGGGATGTCGGCCTGCTCCTCGCGCTGCTCCGGCATGCCGGCGCGGATCTCGGACAGGAACCACTGCTGGAACTCCGGACCGGTCTCGATGGCGCCGCCGCCGACGATCAGGGCGTCGGGATCGAACGTATTCACCATCTCGTCGAAGAACAGCCCGAGCGCGTGCGCCTGCCCGCGGAAGATCTCCCGGCAGAGCGGATCGCCCTTTTCGGCCATGCCGCGCACGAGCTTGGCGGCCTGATGCAGGTTCCCCATGCGGTAGAGCTCGTGATCAGGAAACTTCGACTGAAAGTACGGCAGGTAATTGACCTCAATGGCGGTGAGGGAGCACAGCGACTCGAGGTCGCCGGTGCGGCCGCAATTGCAGCGCGGGCGGATGCCCTCGAGAAAAGGGATGCTCTGATACGGGATCAACACATGCCCGAGTTCACCCCCGAAGCCCTTGCGGCCCTTGACCACCGTCTGCCCGAGGATGACGCCGCCACCAAGCCCCGTGCCGATGATTGCGGAGATGGAGGTGGCGCCGGAGTGCGCCCCGAACAGATGGAAGTGGCCCCATAGCGCACCGGCGTTGCCGTCATTGAGGTAGATCACCGGGCGGCTGAGCTTCGCCTCCAGACCCGCGCGGATGTCGAAACCCGCCCAATCCGGGTGCACAAAGTTTGTCGATCCGCGGGCGCTGAGCACGCCGTCGGCGCTGGCCGGGCCGGGGGTGTCGAGTCCGACGACGGCCACGTCCTCCATCGAAATGCCGGCCTGCTTGAGGGCAACGTGAAGACCATCCAGAATCTGCTGAAGGCAGACCGCAGGGCCCTCTTTGGATCTGGATGGGTGCTCGCACAAGGACTCGATCAGAAACTTCTCGTCGCCGGTGAGGAAGGTATAGTTAACGGCATTGCCGCCGAGATCAACGCCCGCTGCCAATCGCATGAACGCGCACACTCCTTGCCACGTGAGATGAAATTAACACGATAGCAGGGAGGGCGGTCAGGCGGGAAGGCGGGTTGGATAGGGAACCGCTTCTACCGGCCTCGCAAGGAGGCCGACAGGCAGCCTGCGTGGGTCACAGAGCCTTGGCGAGCTCTTCAGCGAACGCGCTGGGCGGCCCGCTGGGCTTGCGGTGCTTGCGCCCGCCACGCGAACGCCTCTCCGGCGCGCCCTGCGCAGCGGCGGGAGCGCCCTGCGGCTGCTGGGCGCGCGGGGCGGGACCGCGGCTGCCCTTCGACCTCGGCGGCTGCGCCGGATTGGCGCGCAGCAGCCGGTCTTCGAGGGGAGCACGGTCGAAGCGCTTGATGATGGCGTGCATTTCTTCTTCGTTCGGCGCTTCAATGAAGGCGAACCCCTTCGACTCCTGCGTCTCGGGGTGCCGGATGACTTTGACTGAATCGGCCACCAGGTTTTCCGCAACGAGCCACGCCTTGATGTCGTCGGCGGTGACCCACGGCGGAAGATTACCGAGGAATACGGTTGAACTCATTGAGATGGGAAGCTAGCTCCGTCGGGGATTGGGACTGATTCTCTGGGGGAAGCGCAGTCCACGAGGCATCTTTATCCTACCACGGGGCGAGAAGGGGCGGCAACGGGGCAGCCCCTCGAGTTCGCACGGTACCTTCCGCCGCTCAGCCGCCCGGTTCGACCGTCACGGCGAGTTTCACTGCCGGGTGGCTGCGCAGTTCGGCCAGGATGGGTTCGCCGGCGGGAGAGTCGACTTCCACCAGGGCCACCGCCTCCAGCGGGCGCCCCGGCTCGACGGGCTTTTCCTGCCGGCCCAGCGAGAAGTTGGCGATGTTGATCTGGCTGCGCCCGAGGATGCCGCCGACGTGGCCGATGACTCCGGGCACGTCCTGGTTCCGCATGTAAATCAGGTGTCCGGCGAGAGTGATCTCCACGGGAATGCCGTCGATCGACAGCAGCCGCGGCTTGTCCATGACGACGCCTCCGGTGACGGAGGTGGCCGACGCAGCGGCCACAATCTCCACCTGGATCGAGTCCGTCGCGCCGCCGCGCGGCTGGTGCGCTTCGGTCACGCTGAGGTTGCGCTGCGCCGCCAGTTGCATGGAGTTGACGAGGTTCGCGCGCGCCGCCAGGCTGCGGCTGAGCACGCCCGCCAGGGCGGCGTTGCGCAGCAGGTTTGTGTTGAGCTCGGCGATGCGCCCGCGGTAGATGATCCTTACCGCCTGCGGGTTGTCGCCGGCAATGAACGCGGCAAAGCGCCCCAGCCGTTCCGCCAGCTCGATATACGGGCTGATGGCGCGGTACTGTTCCGGCGCCACCGCCGGCATGTTGACGGCATTGATGGCCACGCCGTGCAGCAGGTACTCCGCCATCTGCTCGACGATGCGGATGCCTACGATCTCCTGCGCCTCCTCGGTGGATCCGGCGATGTGGGGCGTGGCGATCAGGTTCGGCGCCGACAGCAGCGGATGGCCCTCGGGCAGCGGCTCCGGCGAGAACACGTCCAGACCGGCGCCCGCGACCTTGCCGGTGGCGAGCGCCTCGGCCAAAGCTTCCTGATCGATCAGTTCGCCGCGGGCGCAGTTGATGATCCGCACACCGGGCTTCATGCGGGCGATCGTCTGCGCGTTGATCATCCCGCGCGTCTCCGGCGTCAGCCCCACGTGCAGGCTGATGTAATCGGACTGCGCGATCAGCTCATCCAGCGGCACCAGCTCCGCGCCCAGATCCGCCGCTGTCACCGGGTTCACATACGGATCCGAAGCCAGCACGCGCATCTCGAACCCCCGCGCCCGCCGCACCACCTCCTGGCCGATGTTGCCCAGCCCCACGATGCCGAGCGTCTTGCCGCGCAGCTCGTTGCCGAGAAACTTCTTCTTCTCCCATTTGCCCGCTCGCGTGGACGCGTTGGCCTCCGGGATCATGCGGGCCAGCGCCAGCATCAGCGCCAGCGTGTGCTCGGCCACGCTCACCGCGTTGCCGCCCGGCGTGTTCATCACCAGCACGCCCGCAGCCGTGGCGGCTGACAGGTCCACGTTGTCTACGCCTACGCCCGCGCGCCCGATCACGCGCAGCTTCGGCGCCCTGGCCAGCGTCTCCGCCTTCACCTTCACGGCGCTGCGCACCAGCATCGCCTCGCAGTCGCCGAGGTGCTGTTCGTATTCCTTCGGGTTGGACTCGATCACCTCGAAGCCCGGCTGGCGGCGCAAAAGCTCCAGCGCCGCCGGAGACATCGCCTCTGCCACCAGGATTTTCATGACTGCTTCCCGCTGCGGGCCTCCACGTAGACCTTCTGCACCGCCGCCACGCCTTGACCGAATTTCACCGGCAGGCCCTTTTCCTGCAGGATCAGCTCCAGTTCGGCGATCACCGCGAACAGGTCCGCGAAGTCGAAGTAGCCGAGGTGCGCAATGCGGAAGATCTTGCCCTTCATCGTCCCCTGCCCGTTGGCGATGATCGAGCCGAACTGGCTGCGGTACGCCTTCACGATCTCGCCCGAATCCATGCCGGCCGGCGCCTTCACGGCAGTCACGGACGACGACGGCGAGCCGGGCGCGAACAGCTCCAGACCCAGCTCCACCGCCGCCGCGCGCGTCGCCCGCGCCAGCAATTGCGCGTTCTCGACGAGCTTCCCCATCCCGAGCTGCTTGATGTAGGCCAGCGCCTCGGCCAGCGCCAGAATGTGGCTCACGTTCGGCGTCCAGGCGCTTTCGCCCTTGTCCGCCATTTTCTTCTCCCGTTTCAGGTCGAAGTACATCCGCGGCAGCCGCGCCGTCTCCCCCTGCTCCCACGCCTTCGCGCTCACGCTGATGAACGCCAGTCCCGGCGGGATCATGAAAGCCTTCTGCGAGCCGCCAATCACCACGTCCAGCCCCCAGCCGTCGATGTCCAGCGGCATGGTGCCCAGCCCGGTGATCGCGTCCACGATGCACAGCGCCTGCGTCCGCTTCACGATCTCGCCGATGGCCCGCACGTCATGCGCCGCGCCGGTCGAGGTCTCCGACGCCTGGAAGAACACCCCCTTCGCATCGGGGTTCTCGCGCAGCGCCTGCTCCACGCGCTCCGGGCTCACCACGTCGCCGTATTCGGCAGTCAGCACCACGGCGTTCAGCCGGTAGGCCTTGGCCAGATCCACCCATCGCTCGCCGAACTTGCCGGCGGAGAGCACCACCACCCGGTCGCCTTCGCTGAAGAAATTCGACACCGCCGCCTCCATGGCGCCGGTACCGGAGCTGACTGTGATCAGCACGTCGTTCTGCGTACCGTAAACCTCTTTGAGGTCTGCCAGCACGCGCGGGTACAACTGAATGAAGTCCTGCGTCCGGTGATGAATGTCGGACGCCATCATGGCGTGCAGGGCGCGAGGCAGAAGAGGCGTCGGCCCTGGAGTCAGGAGTCGCTGCTTCTTGATATGCATGGCTGTGGGAAAATCAGAGGGAAATAGGTTAATAGGATACCAGAGATGGCCCTTCTCGAACAGCTTCAGAAAGACATGGCCGCGGCGATGAAGGCCCGCGAGGAAGCCCGGCTGGCCACGCTCCGCATGATGAAGGCCGCGCTCATGAAGGAGAAGGTGGACTCGATGAAACCGCTGGACGAGGCCGCGGAGTTGAAGGTCCTGAACTCGCTCATCAAGCAGCGCCGCGACGCCGCCGAACTCTACCGCCAGGGAGGGCGTCCGGAACTGGCCGAGCGCGAGGAGGCCGAGCTGAGACTGATCGAAACCTACATGCCCGCCGCGGCCACAGAAGAGGAAATTCAGGCTGCCGTCGAAGCCGCACTGGCCGAAACCGGCGCATCAGGGCCGAAGCAGATGGGCCAGGTGATCGCCGCCGCCCGGGCACGTCTGGCCGGCAAACGGATCGACGGCAAGCGGCTCAGCGACCTGGTGAAAGCGCGCCTCGGCTGAACGCCGTGGATCTGGTCCGCCGCTCCCCCTGCATAGCCGCCCGCCGCGGCCCCGCCGGCATCGCGCGCATCCTGGAGCAGGCCGCAGCGGAGCACGCCGCAGCCTTGGGGGTGGGGATCGGCGACCTGCGCAAGTCCGGCCATGCGTGGATGCTCACGCAGCTCGGCCTGCGCGCCCGCCGCTGGCCGGATCCCGGCGAAGCGCTGGAGGTGGTTACATGGCCCTCCCGCCGGACTGCCGGCGCCCGCGCATGGCGCGAATTCCGGATCCTCTCGGGTTCCGGCGAGCCCCTTGTGGAAGCCGCCTCGGTTTGGCTTGTCGTGGATCTCGAACGCCGTCGCCCCGTGCGGCTGCCGCGCCTGCTGTTTGCGCTCGATTACCCGGACAAGGAGACTTCGGTTCGATTTGCGCCGCTGCCGGAGCCGCCCGCAGAGCACCCGCGGGTCTTCCACCTCAAAGTGGAGCCGGAGGACCTCGACATCAACAACCACGTCAACAACGTCACCTGGCTGGAATGGGCGGAGGCCGCCGCGGGCGCGCCGGAGGCTGCCGCAGTCCAGATCGATTTTCTTGAGGAAGCCCGGCTTGGCCAGGAGATCACCCTGCTCACATGGGAGCGGGAAGAGGCGCCGGAGCGGATTCAGCGCATCACAGGCGGCGGCCGGCTGTTCGCGGCTGTGCAGTGGTGGCGCCCCCGTTGACCCGGAAAGGAAAAGGGCGCCGGGTGGAGGAGGAGCAGCCGCCCGGCGCGTCAGTGGAGGAGCGGAGACAAAATCGAAGCCGTCTGCACCGCAGCCGCTTTAGTTGTAATAGGCTGCGTTCTTTTCCGCGAAGTGCGCCAGTTCGGCGGGCAGTTCGTCCAGGATGTAAATCGAATTCGTGGGGCACACCGGCACGCAGGCGCCGCAATCGATGCATTCGGTGGGATGGATGTAAAGCTGCGGCACTTCCTCGTAGCCGGCCTCATCAGGCGTCGGGTGGATGCAGTTCACCGGGCACGCCTCGATGCAGTGGTTGTCCTTGGTGCAGGTCTCGACAATAACGTAGGCCATGGTTGGTTGGGCTCCGCCAAGATCGCAGCAACTGACATGCCAAACCGCTCCATGCCCAAACCTCCCGTTTTTCAACAAACCGCCCACCACCACCTGACGGAGGGAATTCCCATTCTGGGGCATTTCGCGCACTAGCGGAAACTGCCCCGAAACGGGTATGATCTAGGGCGATTCTCCGGAGTACGGAACATGGCCAACCAGCACAAACCCTTCGTCCCCGTCGACATGAAGATGTCCGAGTTCACGATCCGCGCGGTTCTGCTCGGTCTTGTGATGACCGTGATCCTCGGCGCCGCCAACGCCTACCTCGGTTTGCGCGCCGGGCAAACCATTGCCGCCACTTACCCGGCGGCGGTCATCAGCATGGCGGTCCTGCGCCTGTTCCGGGGCTCCATCCTCGAAGAAAACATGGCGCGCACGGTGGGCAGCATCGGCGAGAGCGTCGCTGCCGGCGCAATCTTCACCATCCCCGCCTTCGTCATCGTCGGCGCATGGACCCGCTTCGACTCTTTCGAAGCCTACTGGCAGTCCAGCGCTTTGATGCTCGTGGGCGGCACCCTCGGCATCCTGTTTGTCACCCTGCTGCGCCGTGTGATGGTCGAAGATCCCGAACTCCCCTTCCCGGAATCCAAGGCCGCAGCCGAGATTCACAAGGCGGGCCAGCGCGGCGCGGACGCCGCCAAAACGCTGTTCCAGGCCATGGGTGTCGGCGCCATCGCTTATCTGTTGGGCGAGTTCCGCCTGTTCTCCGCCAGCCGGGATTTCCTGCTGAAGGTGGGCGACCTCGGCCGCAGCGTCGTCAAGTTGGGCGCCGCCGGGGAGGCGGCCGTGGGCGGCTGGACCAAGTTCTCCCTGCCTGCCGTGGCGCCGGCGTATCTGGGGGTCGGCTTCATCATCGGGCCGCGCCTGGGCGCGCTGAACTTTGCCGGGGGGCTGACCGCGTGGGGCCTGCTTGTGCCGCTGCTGGTCTACTTCCTTGGGCCTGAGCTGGCGAAGAACCTGCCCGCTGGCGCCGGCCACGAGGCATGGGACGGCGTTGCCAGCCAGGTGTGGCGCAACATCGTGCGGCCCATCGCCGTGGGCGGGATGCTGGTGGGCGCGGCCACCACCATGTTCCGTATGCGGAAGTCGCTGGCCGCGGGCTTGCAGCGCGCCGTCGCCGATCTGAAGAAGGCCAGCGGGCAGAGCGAAGCGGCCGACCGCACGCAGTTGGACCTGAGCTTCAAGGTGGTCCTGCCCGGCTTGATCCTCACCTTCATCGCCATGGTCGTGCTGTACGAGTTCTTCTCGCAGTCCATGGCCGGCGCTGTGGTCGCCGCGCTGGTGATGATCGTGCTCGGCTTCTTCTTTGCCGCAGTCTCGGGCAACCTGGTGGGCATCATCGGTTCGTCGAACAACCCGATCTCCGGCCTGACGCTTTCCACGCTCATCGTGGCCGCGCTGCTGATGGTGGCCATCGGCGTCAAAGGGTTGTCCGGCGTGGCGGCAGTGCTGGGCGTGGCTGCGGTGGTCTGCGTCTCATCTGCGGTCGCGGGCGAGATGCTCCAGGACCTCAAGGTCGGCCACATTCTGGGCGGCACGCCGCGTTCAATGCAGATCGGCGACCTGATCGGCATTTTGATCAGCGGCCTGCTGCTGTTCTTCCCGCTCTGGATCCTGCACGAAGGCAACATCCGTGAAGGCGGCATCGGTTTCGGCGATCCCAAGCTCTCCGCCCCGCAGGCCGGCCTGATGGCCATGCTGAGCCAGGGTATTGTCGGCGGCTCCATGGCGTGGCCGCTCGTGCTGGTGGGCATCTGCATGGGCCTGGCGCTGGTGCTGCTTCAGGTGCGCAGCCCCATGCTGTTCGCAGTCGGCATGTACCTTCCGCTGGAGACCACTTTCGCCATCTTCACCGGCGGCGTGATCCGCTGGCTGATGGAACTGGCCCGCGACCGCCGGAACTTCAACGAGCCCCAGAAGGCGCGCATCGAGAACGCCGCCGTGCTGATCGCCTCAGGCCTCATCGCGGGAGAAGCGCTGATGGGCATGGTCAAGGCGGGCTTCGCCATCGGCGACAAGCCGCTGTCGTCGATTTTCAGTTTCTTTCAGACGCCGCCGGTCGTTTCGGGTCTCATCGTGCTTGTCCTGCTCGCCCTGCTTCTCATTCGCTGGCCGCTGGCCAAGGCGGGCGATCCCAACGAACCCGCGCCGCCCGCCGCCATCGTCTGATCCCGGGCCTTCGGGAGCCGCCGCCCCGGCGCGCGCCGCGCCGGGGCCGCTCATCCCGAGCGGATATCATAGTGGTTTGTCCGTCGTATCCTCGCCGCTGCCCGCCAACAGGACGTCCTGGGCTTTCCTCTACGCGGCGATCGTCCTCACAACCGCCTCGACGCTGATTACCGAGATCGCACTGACGCGCATCTTCTCCGTCGTCTTCCAGTACCACTACGCCTTCCTCGCCATCTCCATCGCCCTCTTCGGCCTCAGCGCCGGCGGTGTGCTTTCCTACTTGCTCGTTGCGCGCGGCGCCGTCCTCTATCGGCGCCTCGGCATCCTTTCCCTGCTCGATGCAGCCGCCATTGCCGCCGCGCTGGCCGTCGCCGTCCACGCCGGCGCCTGGCCGCCACACGTCCTCGTCTACGCCGCAGTTTATTTCGCCGCCGCAGTTCCGTTCATCTTCTCCGGCATGGTCCTCTCCCTGATCATCTCGGAGACCATCGATCGCGTGGAACGCGTGTATTTCTTCGACCTCGCCGGCGCCGCCGCCGGCTGCCTGCTGGTCATCCCCTTCCTCAACGTCATGGGCGGCGCGGGCGCCATTCTCGGCGCCGCGGTGCTTCTGGCCGCCGCCTCGGCGGTCTGGTTCGGGCTGGCCGGAGCGTGGGCCGGCCGCGCCCTCGCCACTGCCGCTTCGCTCGCTCTGGTGGGCCTGATCGTCGTCAACCACAGCTCCCGCTTCCTCGACATCGCCTCCGCCAAAGGCCGGAACCTCCGCCAGGAAACCTTCGTGCAGTGGAACAGCTTCTCGCGCGTGAGCCTGCAACAAAGCCCTCCCGCCCCTCCGCTCATCCTGCTCGACGCCACCCCCAGCAGCCGCATTCCGGATTTCGATCCGCTCTCGCTCGACGATGCCCGCCGCGATCAGCTCCTCCGCCGCGGCCCCGGTTACGCCTACCGCCTGCGCCCCGGCGGCAAGACCCTCGTGATCGGCGCCGGCGGCGGCTGGGACGTCGCCCTCGCCCTCGCCGCCGGTTCGAAAAGCGTCACCGCCGTCGAGATCAACCCCATCATCGTCAACACCCTGATGCGCGGCCGCTTCCGCCACCTGAGCCGCAGCCTCTTCCTTCGCCCCGAGGTCCGCGTCTTCGTGGAAGACGGCCGCTCCTTCATCCGCCGCACCCCCGAACGGTTCGACCTCATCCAGGCCACTTTGGTCGATCCGCATGCCACCGCCGCCGGCGCGCATGCTCTCAGCGAAAACAGCATCTACACCGTCGAAGCTTTCCTCGACTATCTCGGCCGCCTCAACCCCGGCGGTCTCCTCTCTTTCACGCATTGGGGCCTCGACCCGCCCCGCGAATCGCTCCGCCTCGCCGTCCTCGCCCGTGCCGCACTGCTGCGCGACGGCGCCGCCGAACCCTCGCGCCATATCATCGTCCTGAGGGAGCAGGCGGATGCGCTCTCCGCCGGCGCCACCGACACGGTCCTGATCAGCCGCCAGCCCTTCCCGGTGGAGGAACTCGAACGCGCCGCGCTGGAAGCCGCCCGGGCCAGCCTCGAGATCATCTTCATGCCCGGCCAGGCGCCGGACTCCCCCTTCGCGTCCCTCCTGCTCTCTCAGGACGCCTCCCGCTTCCTCGATTCCTATCCCTACGACGTCCGCCCTGTCACCGATGACCGCCCCTTCTTCTTCTTCACCTCCCGCCTCGACCGCCTCTTCTCACCTGCCGCCCCGGACGACTCCACCGCCCTGCATCTCTTCGCACTCGCCGCCGTGAGCCTTGCCGCCACTCTCGTCACGCTCGCCCTGCCGCCACTGCTGCTGCGCGCCCGTCTGCGCGCTGCGCCCGGCGTCCGGCGCTTCCTGCTCTACTTCCTCTGCCTCGGCGCCGGCTATGTTGTCGTCCAGGTCGGCCTCATCCAGCGTCTCGTCATGCTGCTCGGCCACCCCACTTACGCTCTCACCGTGGTGATCTTCTCCATGCTTGTCTGGAGCAGCCTCGGCAGTTTCTTCAGCCGCCGTTTTGTCGACGGTGACGATCGCCGTCTTCTGCTGGCCCTCGCCGCCGCCGCGGCGCTCATCTCCGCCACGGCGTTCCTGCTGGCGCCTTTCGCCAGGGCAGGCGCCGGTTGGGAACTCCCCTGGAAACTGCTCGCCTCCATGGCGCTGCTCGCCCCCGCCGCGTTCGTCATGGGAATGGCCTTCCCCGCCGGGCTCATGCGGTTGGACCGCTGGCACCGCCAGGCCATTCAGTGGGCCTGGTCGATCAACGCCGCCGCCAGCGTCCTCGGCTCCTGCTCGGCTGTTTTGCTGGCCGTGTCCCTCGGCCTTCGCAACACGCTGCTGTGCGGCGCCCTCTTCTATCTGGGCGCATTCGCCGCAGTCCTGGCCACCCGCCGCTTCGTGCCAGCTTCCCGCTGATCGTCCCTCATCCCTTGCCGTTGCCCCGCCTCGCCTGGTTCGACAGCGTGTGCCGCAGCGCATTCTCCAGCGCCTCGCAGAAGAAGTACTCGCCCCACATCACGCTCTCGTTCACCCCGAGCTTCTTGTGCACATGGTAGACGCCGCCCTTCAGAATCCCCTCCCATTGCTCGTCCTCCCGCGCGGTGTAATTCTCGCAGAGGGACTTCAGAATGTGCAGCGCGCTCGACCAGTAGTAGAGGCCCTTCACAGGGTCCGGCAGCATCCGGCACAGCCGCAGCAGCCCGCTGGCCGCAATCGCCGCCGCCGACGTGTCCACCATGTTTCGCGATTCCTCGGGCGCCTGGAAGTCCCACGGCGGCACCCCGTCGGCGTTCGTGTGCGTCAGGTAGTAATCCGCACAGCGCTCCGCCGTGTCCAGAAACCGCGGGTCCCGCGTGTACTCATAGCAGCTCCCGAAGCCGTACAGCGACCACGCCAGCCCGCGCGACCAGCAGGAGTCCGCGCGCCAGCCCTGTTGCGTCGAGTGCCTGAGAAACTCGCCCGTTTCCGTGTCGAAGATCCCCTCGTGCGCCGTCGACCCGTCCCCGCGCACCAGATAGCGCCTCGTCGTCAGCGCGTGCCGCACCGCAATGTCGCGCAGCCGCCGGTCCCCCGTCTCCCGCGCCGCATAGAACACCAGCCCCACGTTCATCATGATGTCGATGAACAGCGATTCCTCGCTCACGAACGACCGCAGGTACTGCCCCTTCTCCACGAACCGCTGCGACAGCGTCCGCCCCGCCTGCACCAGCACGTCGTTCAGCTTCGGGTCCTTTGAAACCTGATACCAGCGGTAGTAGCTCGACAGGAAAATGAAACCCAGATCATGCACGTCCCGGTCGAACTGCCGCGGCTCCAGCGGGCGCGTGTATTCAATCGCCTTCTCCATCCAGAAATTCTGCGCCGCGCCGCTCTCCGCCGCCCGCCGGTGGAAGATCCACATCAGCCCCGGCAGAAACCCGTCGCACCAGTGCGTCCACGCCGGCCCTTCGTGCTTCCACTTGCCCTTCTTCGTGTACACCGGGTAGTAGCCCGGGTTCTTCTCGATCAGGCGCGTCACCTGCCGCTCGGCGAATCCGAGCGTCTGTTCCAGCAACCCGCGGTCAACTTCCGGTCCGAACTGAATCACGGCTTCTCTTCTCCCCGTGTCTTCAGGGTACGCCAAACCGTCGGAAACCCGCTCGGCAGACGGCCCCGCTTCCCGCTCAACAGCAGCACTGCGCTGCCCTCGGCCGCCTGCCCCATTTCAGCGGGTATCGTGCGCAGTTGCGGCCGCACGTTCCTCAGCACCATCTCCATCGTCCGCGCCAGATCGGGCAGCACCAGTTGCGCGCGAAACTCGCCCGTTTTGTTCTCGAACGAAAATCGCCCCGGCGCCAGCGCAAAGAAACAGTGGCTCACCGGAAAATCGCGGCACGCGATCTGGTCCATCCGCAACGTCACCCGCGCACCCCTCTTCAGCCACGTCTCGCCCTTCCGCTGCGCGTCGCGCGTCACCTCGAACACCACCGGGTCGCCCATCGCCGCCTTCGCCAGATCCAGCGTCTCCGCCAGCCGCATGCGCACTTCCAGGTCCTCCGGCAGCACCCACTCCACCTGAGGCGCAGCGGCGGGCGCCTCTTCCGGCGGATCCTCGAACACCAGCCGCGATTCCCCCTGATACTGCTTGCACGCGCTGAACACCGCCCGGTTCCGGCTTTCCCCGCCGTTCAGCGCCACCAGCGTCATTTCCATCGCCGCCGGCAGCACATGCCGCACCCCGCCGATCATCATCGGCGCATAGTCAATCACCTTGTGGCCCTCTTTCAGCGGAAGGTAGTCCGGGATCTCGTCGATATGAATCTCGATCCGCGCCATCTCCAGCGTCTCGGCGTCGTTGTACACGCGCCCCTGGTATCCCACCGGCCCCTCCGCCTTTTCGATCCGCATGATGTAGCGGCTCTGCGCCACCGGCACCCGGTAATGAAACACATGCACCTTCCGCCCCCGCAGCTCCTCGGTCCCCTGATAGCTGAACGTCGCCGATCCGCTCAGGTAAATGCTCTTGGCGTGCAGCGCGAAGTCACCCGTCCCGATCGCTCCCCCGCCCACCATGTCCCGCAGGTCGCGCTCTTCAAACTTCGGCGACCCCGGCCACGCATATAGCTCCTTGCCCTCCACCAGCGCCACCTCAAGACGGATGTTGTCCACAAACCGGTAGCGCTTCGATCCCGGCTCCCGCTGCGAGCGCTCGATCGTCTGCACGCAGGTGAAATCCGGCAACCTCTCCAGGTTCTCATGCACCACGTTCCGGATCCGCGCCAGCAGCAGCGTCTCCGGCGTCAGGGGCTTCAGCGGTTCATAAGGCTCCTGCGCCGCCGCCATCCCGCACCATGCCAGCACCGCGAGCGCCCGCCTCATGTCTCAAGTATAGGAACCCGCGCCTTTGTTATCATCGCTTCTGCCATGGCTGTGAAAGTCACCGTCATCAACAACGGCCCGCTCCGCATTGAAAGCGAACCCGGCGAGTTCGCCCTCTGCGACGCCCAGGGCAAGGAATACGGCCTCGCCGGACGCAGGGCCGTTTCCCTCTGCCGCTGCGGCCTCAGCGCCAACAAGCCCTTCTGCGATGGCAGCCACGCCCGCCAGGGATTCCAGAGCGCCTGCGAGGCGCGCGACTTGCCGCCGCCCGCGCCCAAGCCCTGACCGGGGCTCGCGCCCGGTTCCTTCTCATGGATCTCCGCCAGCGGCCACTTTCCGGCTATCTGCGCTCGTGGCTGTTCACGATCCCTGCCGCCAGCCTCGTCACCGCCGCCCTCATCACCCTCGCCGTCGCCACTTCCCCGTTCGCTCCTGCCGGCCCGTGGCAGGCACGCCTCTACCGCCTCTGGGCCCGCGCCGTCCTCGCGCTGTTCGGCGCGCGAGTCCGCGTCACCGGCGCTTCCAGCCTCGCCCCGGACGGCCACTACGTGTTCGTGTCGAACCACCTCTCCCTCGCCGACACGCCCGTCATGCTCCACGCCCTGCCCGTCCCCTTCAAGTTCCTCGCCAAGCGCGAACTGCTCCGCGTGCCCTTCATCGGCTGGTACCTCCGCCGCGCCGGCCATCTCACCGTCGACCGCCGCAGCGTCCGCTCCTCCATCGAAAGCCTCAACGAGGCCGCCCGCCTCATCCGCGAACATTCCCTCTCCGTTCTGATTTTCGCCGAAGGCCGCCGCAGCCCGGATGGCACGCTCCAGCCCTTCAAGGACGGGGCCGCCTGGCTCGCCATCGAGTCCCGCGCCGAGGCCGTCCCCGTCGCTATCCTCGGCACGGACCGCGTCCTTCCGGCGCGCGACTCCTGCATCCTGCCCGGCCCTGTCGAGGTCCGCATCGGAAAGCCCCTCTCCCCCGCGGCCTTCCCCCTGCGCGAACGCGCTGCCTTCACCGCCCTCCTCGAGCAACGCGTCCGCGAGCTCCTCGCCACCGCACCCGGCTAGCCCGCTCCGCTCCCGCCTCTCGCCGCCGCGCCCCATTCGGCCTCCAGCCGTCCATGTTGATAGAATGATCGCTTGCCATCACGGCAGCCTGTGGAGGCAGTGTGAAGTTGTTCGCCATGTTGCTCCGGTTCTACAGCTACCTTTTTTCCCTCGTCTTTGGTCTCTTCGTCGCCGGCGTCTCCGTCGTGCTGCTCATCAGCGGCGCGAGGAACTACCGCTTCGAGATGGTCCCGTGGGTCAAGGGCGAAAACGTCCTGTACTTCCTGCTGGCCCTCGGCCTCATCGGCGCCCTTGCCGCCATCCTCGCCCTGCTTGGCAAGTGGAAGCCGTTGCTGGTGGCGTTTACCTTTGCCGCATTCGCCCTTCTCGTTCACGGCTTCTTCGTCAGCCCCGTCTACCGCTTCTACTCCGCCGATCAGGCAAAGTCCGTCGCCTGGCTCGCCTTCGCCGCTTTGGGCGCCTTCTTTGGCTCGCTGATGCAGTATTACCCCGCGGCGCGCCGCCGCTGACAACGGCCTTCCGCCTCCGCCTCTCTCCCTTGCGCGGCGCGCTCCTTGCGCGCGCCGCCGCTCAGCCCCACAACTCGTGCACCGGCGCGTACTCCTCTTCCTGGTTCGTCGGCACCAGCGCGAATCCCCGCCCCAGCGGGTCGTCGGAGTACACCTTCCGGTAGTCGATCCCCAGCGCCGAATAAATCGTCGCCTCGATATCCTCCGGACGCGCGTCCCTCTGCTGGCTCCATCCCGCCTCCACCGTGAATGCGCCCGTGTCGTTGGTCTTTCCGATCACCGTCCCGCCCTTCACCCCGCCGCCCGCGAACAGCACCGCCTGCTGCGGGAAGTGGTCGCGCCCGTTCTGGCTGTTCAGCGGTCCCACCGTGCGCCCGAACTCGCCCATGCACACGATCAGCGTCTTCTCGAGCAGCCCGTCCGCCTTCAGGTCCGTCATCAGCTCTCCCAGCGCCTGATCGAACGTCCGCGCCAGCCCGTTGGCGTTGGCGGGATTCAGCGCGCCCGTGTAGATCCCCGAGTGGTTGTCCCACCCGCCTGCGGTGATCTGGATGAACCGCGCTCCAAGGTCCGCGCGGATCAGGTTGCGCGCCGTCAGGCAGCCCCGCGCGAAGGCGTTGTTCCCGTACCGCGCCGTCTCCTCTGTCGTGAACGTGAACGCCCGCGTCACGTCGTCGTTGTACATCAGCGTCCGCGCCGTCAGGTTGAACTGCTCGAACTCGCCCACCACCGGGCCGATCTCCTCCAGCGCCCGCGTCTCCGCGTCCAGCTCCAGCAGCAGCCCGTACCGCCGGTCGAATCCCGCCACCCCCACCGGCGACGCCGTGTTCGGCAAGCCCCGACCCCCGGGCGTCACATAAAACGGCTCCGTCCACGGCTCCAGATAGCCGCGGTTCGGCCCGCCGCCCGAGTTCAGCGACAGGAACGGCGGCAGCACCGCCTTCGGATCACCCAGTTCCCGCGCCACCACGCTGCCTATGTGCGGCGCGATCTTCGACAGCCCCGACAGCGGGTTCCGCCCGATCTGGATCCACGTCTGCATCAGCCCGTGCACCACCGCGTGCGTCCGCGCGCTCCGCAGCAGCGCGATCGAATCCAGGTGCTCGGCCAGCTTCGGCAGCAGGCCCCGGGGCCACCGTATGCCGCCGTAGCTCGTCGGCTCCATTTCGGGCAGCGTCCACGGGCCCTCTTTCAGGTCGAACGTGTCCACATGGCTCGGCGCCCCGGCCATGTTCACGAACACCACGTACCGCGCCGTCCCCTTCGTCTCCGCCCCGCCCCGCGCCACCGTCTCCAGCGCCCGCCCGGGCAGGAAGAAGCTCCCCGCCACCGCCGCACCCAGATGCCGGAAGAACACGCGGCGGTCCAGCGCCGGACGCCGCCAGAATGGAAGATAGCCCGCTTGCCCGTGCATCGCTCTTGTCCTCCCCTCAGTAGCTGAACAGGAAATCCGTCTTGTTCATCAGCGCCCACGCCAGGTCCTCGATCGCCGCCGTCCGCGCCGCCGGCGTCGCCGCCCTTTCCAGCGCCTTCAGCGCCACCCCGCGTTCATACTCCGTCGGCCGCCGGGACAGAAACGTCAGAAACATATCCTCCACAATCTGTTCGTTCGATCCGCTCCTCGCCAGCCCCGCCAGGTAGGGCGACGCTGCCGCCCCGCTCGCCCGCGTCCGGTTGTTCACGAACGTCGAGTTCATCAGGTTCAGCCACATCAGGATCGATCCGTCCTGCCGCCGCGCGAGCGTGTCCCGGTTGCCCCGGTTGAAAGCGTCCAGAAACGCCCGCGCCACGCCGTTGCTCCTCGGCTCGCTCGTGTCCGGCAACTGCGCCGCCCACACGAACGGCTCCGCAAACCCCTGCACCATGTACGGCTGCGGCATCTGCGTCGCCTTCACGATCGCGTCGTGCACCTCCTCGGCATCCAGCCGGCGCGGCAGCCGCCGCGCGAACAGCTCCGCCTTGGTCATGTCCCAGTCGCCCTCGTATCTCGAACTCAGTTGATACGCCGTGCTCTGCGCCATCAGCCGCAGCAGCGGCTTCAAATGATAGTCCGTCGAGCGCGCGTAATCGGCCAGCTTCTCGAGCAGCCACGGGTGCGAAGCCTGATACGCCCACCCCTCCGGCGGCGCCTCCCGCGGGTCCAGCCGCGCCGGGTCCAGCCCGTCCACAGGTTCCGCCAGCGCCAGCCCGAACATCGCCTTCCACACCCGGTTCGCGAAGTTGCGCGCGAACATCGGGTCCGCCACCATCGACCGCACCAGCGACTCCCGCCAGTTGCCCTCCGCCACCTTCCCGTCCCGGTACGCCGGCGCCAGCAAGGTCACCACCCGCCCGTCGATCATCGCCGGCGCGCGGCTCGGACGGTTGCCGGAGTTCGTGTTCAGGACATAAAACCCGTTCGCCCGCTCGCCAATGTCGGTCGACTGATAGTAATAATCCGCCTGCTCCACCCGCCGCGCCGTCATCGTCACTCGCGCAAAGTGCGCCGCCATCTGCTGCGCCTCCAGCCGCGTCACCTTCACGCCCCACGCCGACACGCTGTCCAGGTGGTACTTGCCGTTGTGGCACAGCAGGCAGTCGTAATGTCCCAGCCCCAGAAACGTCGTCGCCGTCTTCACCAGCAGCAGGTCATAGGTGTCCTGCGCCGGTCCCATCGGCGCGAAGCCTCTTAGAATGAAATTCGTCCCCGCGGTTCCCGCGTCATAGTTGTTCCCGTTCACCGTCAGCAGTTCGGTCGCGATGTCCCGCCAGCTCTTGTCCTCCTTCAGTGCGTTCCGGATCCAGAGATAAAACGCATTCCGCCCGTTGATCCGCTGGCTGCGGTTCTGCGCGAACGCGGCGTTCTGTAGCAGGTCCCCCAGCCACAGCGACCACTTGTCCAGCCACGCCTCGCTCAACAGCAGCCGCTCGATTGCCTTGTCGCGCTTCTCCGGATCCGCGTCCGCCATAAACGCGCGGATCTCGTCCGCCGGCGGAATCCGCCCGGTCAGATCCAACGAAACTCGCCTGAGAAACTCGTCATCGCTCGTCAGTCCGGCCGCGGGCACGCCCTCCGCCTGAAGCCGCCCGAAGATCTCCTCGTCGATGAAATTCCTCGCGGGCAGTTGCGATGCCGGCACAGCCCGCGCCACCCTCGTCTTCGGCGCCGAACGCACAAACTCAAGCGCCCGCTCGTACGCCTCCCGCCGCGCCCGCAATCCCTTGGACTGCACCTCCTCCGGCGCCGCGATCCAGGTGCAGTTCTGCCCCGAAGCGGCGGGCCACTCTTCCGTCTCCTGCGCTACAACAGGCAGCGCGCTGCCAGCCAGCATCAGGACAATCACCCAGACCCGGATCCTGTCGAGCGGCTTCATGGTAAGCCCCTCCCCGTTTTTCTTTACTCTACTATGCATCTGTCCGCTGCCAATCAGCGATTTCACCCCGGTCCGCCCAGATTTCGTACCAGCCCGCCCCGCTTCCCCGTCCCTCGTCATACAATCCCCTAAAACGCCCCTACCGCCTGCAGGTTTACACCCCAACCAGGAAAACTTTTATCCTCTTCCCTTCCGCCCCGCAGGGCCCAATTCCCCTGCGCGCAAGCGCAGGGCCAAATTCCCCTGCGCGCCACCGCAGGGCCCAATTCCCCTGAGCGCCAGCTCAGGGCCCAATTCCCCTGCGCGCCAGCGCAGGGCCCAATTCCCCTGAGCGCCAGCTCAGGGCCCAATTCCCCTGAGCGCCAGCTCAGGGCCTCCCTCCCCCACCCCCC
>Ga0209018_1000276_pt1 | contig 48607 bp, 38 predicted proteins | sample YNPBryBLVA2012_FD_185814 | JGI IMG/M metagenome (GOLD analysis project Ga0209018, IMG submission 185814) | Anoxygenic and chlorotrophic microbial mat microbial communities from Yellowstone National Park, USA - YNP Bryant BLVA 2012 (SPAdes)... ...
TCCGTCGGCACAGGTCTGGTCACCCGAACCGCACATGGTCGCGCAGTCGATGGTCTGGCCGTCTGCACACGCGCACCCCTCGTCGACGGTGCCGTCGCAATCGTTGTCCACTCCATCGCAGATCTCGGGCTGCGGGCTGCCGTAGCCTTCACAGCGGTCCCAGTACGAAGAGGTGAACTCACCCCGGGTTTCGCCGACGCAGACCTGGGATCCGAACTTGCACGATCCCTTGCCTGCGTCGCTTGGCAAGAATGGGTAGCAGGGTTGGGTCGTTCCGGGCTGGCAGGCGCAGTTCTCGTCGATAAAACCATTCTGGTTGTCGTCGAGACCATTTCCGCAGGCCTCGTCGGACGGTTTCTGGCCCGCGTCGGCGCCCTCGCCCGCCGCGCCGGCGGTCGCTTCTGCGCCCTGGCCCCCCACCCCAGATTGGCCGAAAGCACCCCCTGCGTTGTCGTTGAATAGTGGGCCGTTGCCGTTCGCCGAGCAAGCAAGCGGCAACACGATCAACGGCAGGAGGATGGCCGCGCCGCGGTACCGGCCGGGGCGGAGAGACGCTGCGGCGAAATGGGGGACGGGTTCGATGAATGGCGACGTGAAGTTCATGGGGTGCTTCCTGTGCTCTCTAGATTCGAAGTGCCGGTCGCTTGCACGACGGCGTGCAGGGACTCAGGCAAACGGCATGCCCTGTCTTCGCGGTCGACGGCGGAGACGCGGATCGACGGCCAACCGCCAAAATTTGGGCCATTGCAGGCCACCGGCGAGCACGGGCAGAGGGTTCACGGGGAACGACGCGGGCAAGATCGTTCCACGGACTGAGACATGAACGATCCCGCTGCCAGCCCGTCAATCGTTTGCGCGGTTCGACGAACCCAGCTTGGGTGCGGGGCGCGCGCTTGTGCGCTCGATTGCACGAGCCAGCGAGTCGTCCGAGCGCAGGCATGGATAGCAGTCGCCGTTCGAGGAATCGCCGCAGCCGGTGGTGGACTGGAGGGCCTCGAGCCTGGGTGCGGAGCGGAGGTCTCCCTCCTTGATGGCGCGCGGGAGGAGCGCGGCTAGCTTTTCGCAGCGATTGGTCGCCTCGAGCTCGATCGCGACGCGCAGGGCGGGGCTGGCCCTGCGCGACAAGATGGTAAGCTTCTTGTGCAGGATCTCGGCCTGCTCGCTTCGGGCGTTGTCCACCCGTGCTTCCTGCCAGAGCTCCCACATCAGGTCCATGCCGTTGCGCGCGAGCACGGTTTCGCACAGATTGAGCACGATGGGAAAGGTTTCAGGGTCGCGCGCTGCGCGGCGAAGGTCCTCCAGGACAACCGCGCTGTTCCGCAAAGATTTACGCACCGACAGCGCCGCCCGATAGGCCTTTGCGGCGTCGGCGTGGCGTTCGACTTCCGAATAGGCGCGCGCCAGGGTAACCCAGTCGTCGTCCGTGCGCTTGTACACGGCCACGCCCTCGATCCGTTCGATCTGCCGCTCGGCCAGCTCGCGCGAAGGCGGCTGCACAGCCGCGCTCCCGGCCTCCGGGACGGTGGCGGGGGACGACGATGCGGTCGGTCCCCCTCCCGTCGCAACCTCGGCGCCTGGACCCGAGCACGCGCGAACCAGGAGCACGAGGGCGACGAGACCGAAGAGCACGAAAGTGAGCGGGATGGCAGCGGTTGCCGCTAGCACACCGGCAGGCAACGTGGTCTTGCCGAGACGCACGGGGAATGCGGCCAACTCGCGCAAGGCGTCGAGCAGGGACCGCTGCGTGGTGGGTGGTGCGGATCGTTGATCAAGTGAGCTTGCGGCGAGGTGGGCCGGGGAGGCCGACACAGGGCCGGAGACAGCCTGGGTCAAGGCGACTCCGGCCGTCTCGATGCTGGGCGGCTGGGGCAGCGGCAAGGAGTCGGGAGCAGCGTGCATCGAGGACGGCGCCGATACGGAAGGCGCAGCGGCGTTCAAGCATGCATCGATGGAGTCGATGAGCGCAGCGGCGGATTGGATGCGATCCGCCGCGCTCTTGGCGAGCAGCGCCGCCACCAGGGCGGCCACGTCGGGCGGGACGTCGGGCCCCATGGGCGGGGGTGGATCCATGATCTGCTTGCGCAGAAGCGCGACGGCGTCATCGGCCTGGAACGGGCGACGGCCTGTGATGGACTCGTAGAGCATGACACCGAGCGCGTACAGGTCGCTGCGAGCGTCCACGGGCTGGCCCATGCATTGCTCGGGAGACATGTAGTCCGGCGTACCGAACACGCTTCCCATGCGTGTGAGTCCGTCGCGCCCCTCGATGGAAACCTTGGCGATGCCGAAGTCGAGCACCTTGACGAGTTCGCCCTGTTCGCCGTCGACCAGCATGACGTTGTCGGGCTTGAGGTCGCGGTGCACGATCCCGAGCGCGTGTGCCGCCTTGAGAGCCGAGGCGACTTGCCGCGCAATCCGCAGCGACCTGGCGATGGGCAGACGGCCCTCCAGCGCGAGGACGTCGCTGAGGCTGCGCCCTTCCACAAACTGCAGGACCAGGAAGTACGAGCCATCGGCGAGGCGACCAAAGTCCGTTGCAGCCGCGACGTTGGGATGATCGATGCGCGACGCCGCGATTGCTTCACGCTCGAACCGGGCGACCGCCTCGGGTAGTTGGGTCATCTCCGGGTGAAGCGTCTTGAGCGCAACGGTCTTGCGCATGTGGATGTGTTCGGCGCGGTAGACGCAACCCATGCCGCCGACGCCGAGCAACTTCTCCACGCGGTAGCGCTCCGCGACGATCTGCCCCTCCAGCGTCTCGGGCCTGTGGTCCCCGTCGCTCGACGACGGCGCGGCGCCGGGTTCACCCGCGCGTCCACGGTCGGGGACGGTGGGCCGATAGACGAGAGGCGCGTTGGAGTCGTCGGAGCTCACGGTCCGAGTATACGCGTTCCTCGGCACTGGTGGATCGACGACAGCCGGTCGAGCTGCTTGCGGTCGAGGTCGACGCAGGATGGTGCCGAGGCCCCTCCGGCAGGCCGGCAGTCAGCCCCTTGCCGCGTCGGCTCGTGCCCCTCGGCCACAGCACACACGCTCGAGGACGAGGCCGATCCGACGGCGGCACGGTGCAGCGGACATCCGGTCACCACGAGCTGAGCGCAAGACCCAGACGTAAACGAGACGAACTCGACGGCGAAACGAGCGAGGACGTGGCGGCTGGCGAGGAAGCGCGGTCAGACCGCAAACGTGCTAGACAAGTCGTGGTGTCGCCTGCACCGGAGGCGGATTCTCGGTGCCAGACGACGCCTCCGCGCAGGCAGCGACGAACGCCGTCGACGATGGTTGGCCGTCGACTCGGATTGGCACTTATGGAAGCACGCCGGCCCGGCCGTGGACAACGGAGTTGCTGGCGCTGCGCGGCGAAGGGATGACACGCATGTCGTCACGCGGGCGGCGTACGGACCGACGCCGAAGAACGGACACCGTTCGACCTGGCCGAGCGCCGCCGAATGCGTCGGAACCTCGGGTGCTGACATGCGCGCGCAAGACCAGGTGAGAACGTGGAAGCAACTCGTTCGAACAGCATGTACAGGACGGCCGAATCCTGTCGAATCGTGAGATTGTCTTGACGTCGAAATGCGTCCCCGGGACCAACAAAGGGCACCCGTTGCAGAAGCAATGTGCCATGATGACCCGGGCGCTGCCTGGTTCCGCCGGAGATGGTGTTCGCCTACGACGTATGGACTCGCCACCCTTGAGGGAGCCAGGGTTGACCGGGAAGAAACAGACGGAGAGGCCAGTGGAACGCATCGGGAATCGAACGGACGCAGAGATTGATGTCGTCGGCTTGCGCGTGCTGGTCGTGGATGACGAGCCGTCGGTTCGCAAGGTGACCTCGCGTGCGCTGGCGCTGTCCGGGGCGTCGGTCACGGAATGCGACACGTGCGGGGCTGCGCTGTCGGCGGTTTCGAGCGGTGCGTTTCACGTGGTCGTGACGGACGTGCGTATGCCGGACATGAGCGGCATGGACGCCTTGAGGCACATGCGGCAGGTGGATCCGCATGTTGCGGTGATCGTGATGACGGGAGCGCCGGACGCCGCGACAGCGGGTGAAGCGGCGCGGCTCGGGGCGGCTGCCTATCTCGCAAAGCCGAGCAGCATGACCCGGATCCGCCATGCCGTGGCACGCGCGGGAATCCTCTCGCGCATCGCGCGTCTCGAGCACGACGGCGTCCTGCCCGACCCACCGCTGCCGCGTGCAGCCGTCGATCCCGAGGAGCTGGGCCAGCGTGTCGACGCTGCGATCTCGTCGCTGTGGATCGCATACCAACCGATCGTCACGCCCGGGGGAGGGGTTGTCGCTTACGAGGCTCTGATGCGGTCGGCGGAACCCTCGTTGGAGCGGCCGCAAGATCTGATCGAGGCCGCTGCGCGTGTCGGTCGGCTCGCCAGCCTGACCGCACGGGCGCATGCCCTCGTGGCCGACGCGATGCCGTCGCTCCCGCCGGATGTGGACATGTGCATCAACCTGCACGACACCGACTTGATCGAAGGTGCCTTGCCATGGGATGGTCCGGAGCTGCGACGGTGGACATCGCGGGCCGTGGTGGAGATCTCCGAGCGAGCGTCTCTCGATCGGCTGGGCGATCCACGGCTCGTCGCGTCGCACCTGCGCATGCGCGGCTATCGGATTGCGGTCGACGATTTCGGTGCGGCGAATAACGCCGTGGCATGTCTGGCGCACCTGGAGCCGGACCTGGTCAAGCTCGACCGGACGCTGGTCAAGGACGTGGACCGGGACGCACGGCGTGCACGGGTCGTGTCGACGCTGGTGGACCTCATTCATTCTCTTGGGATTGCCGTGGCTGCGGAGGGTGTCGAGACCGATGCGGAAGCGAAGAGCCTGGCAGGCGCGGGCTGCGACATGCTGCAAGGGTTTCGCATCGCACGCCCAGGCGCCGGCTTTCCGGAGCCCGAGTGGCCGTGACATTCGTCCGCGCCGATCCGCGCCAGATGGATGGCAGGCGATCGCCGCACACCGCCGTCGACATGCGTACGAGTCGACGCGGCGGCTGGCGGCACGCCGTGCGCACAGCTTCCGGCACAAGCTTCCCGGGCAGGGCTTGCCGGGGCGTATCAAGACGCTGGGACAGGATGCGGCGCGAGGCGCTGGTGGTTGAGGAGGGACGCATCCAAGCGCGCAACATCGATCGACGGAACGCCGCGTGGCAGGGGTATGCTCGGTCGAAGCGCAGCGCGTGCGACCAGCAATGGGTGGGCCGGGCGGTCCATGTGCGGTGTGCCATCCGTGGGACGTGATGAAAGCAACGGCCCGCCGAGTCGCCCAACACCGAGCAACCCACGACTCGCAACGCGAATGCGAACACGGAACCCCAATCCGTCGCCCGTCCTGCCAAGACAGGCATGGGCGGCTTCGAACTCCCTTGTACCCCTGTTGCGTATTGCTCGATCGACGCTGCGTGCTCCGATGGCTTGGTGGCTCGTTGCGAGGATTGGCGCCGGTGCGCAAGCGGTCTTGTTGCCCGGAGCTGGCGCGGGCAGCTTCACCGCCAAGAGCCGCCCGGCCAATCGAGCGCGGCGTTGTTGGCGTTGCGCTGGCGAGGGGGTCGCTCGAGGCTGTCACGCGGCCGATGGTTGCAGACGGCTTGCGAGATTGGCAAAGGCCGCCCCTGCTGCGCCTGGCCGGGTCGAGCACCTGGTGGTGGAACAGCGAGCGTAGTCCGAGGCAACGGCCTACATAGGCCGACGGGACGGCCTATATAGGCCGACGGGACGGCCTACATAGGCCGACGGGACGGAGCGTACGGGCCAGCCATCTGCGCACGTGCGGTCGCGCCGCTAGCGTTTCGCGTTTGGGTCGACCGTGGGCCTGGGCGCGCGAGCGCTTGCGGCGAAAGGGTGAATCATGGCGCGTGGAGCAAGGTCGTGCACATGCGCCAAGACCACCGGGCCGGAGCTTTGGGGTTCCCGAACAGGCGGCCATCAGGCGTTTCGGTCTGGTCTCGCACCGTCTTCCGAGGCTGCGCCAACTTCGACCTGTTCGACGCCCACGCGCTGCCAGGTTGCCGCTGCGAGTTGCGCGCCGCCTGCCTCCAGCGGGAGCGAAAACTCACCGATCCGCAACGCCCCCACTCGCGTCGCAACAGACAGCCCCTCCAGCCTCAGATTGCCAGTCTGGAATACCACCTTCGGCTCGATGCGCACGTTCAGCCGTGTCACCAACCGTTCGACCGCCGAGGGCATCGACGGCAACATCTTGATGGTCAACGCAGGAAGCTGCACCTGGAACCCCAGGTTCAGGTCATGCCGCCAGGAAATGGGCGCAGCACATCGAGCAGTGCCGACATCCGCATGCAACAGACAAGGACGTTGGAGCGTCGCCCCCGCAACGAGTGGTTGCACCGTTCCGGCCGGGGCATCCGGACTACCAGCAGCGCTGGCGGAGCACGCTGCGTTCGTTGCGGACAGGAACGCCTTGCGAGATACGAAAGATCGCGTCGGCACCCCCGTCGGCCACTGAGGCGCTGACGCGCGTCGCACCGTCCGCGGTCGGGGTGACCGGCGACCTCGACCGGAATCCGCAGCAGGTCGTCCTGTTCGTCCCCGCCGGCGCCTGGCTCGGCATTGCAGCCGTCAAGGTCGAGAGGTCGAAGGCGAGAAGGCGACACCCCTCACCACCGAGCGCAAGTCGGCAACCACCAGCAATGGCGTGCAGGTCGACCACGACAAGCCGCAGACTACGATTCACTTTGCCGGGACGGCGAGCCCCTGACGGATTCGAGCCTGCTCCGGCCCGAATACGGTCGTGCAGACGGCCCCCTTCGCCCGGCCGCTTTGCCGGGGGACATGGGCCGCGACCCGTCCACGCGGTGGGGATGGCGGCGGGAGGTCGACCGAGGAGGACTGTGCAGACCATCCCCCTGCCGGCACGTCGAACGGTGTCGTGCCCGCGGCTGGCCCGGAGCGCCAGGCCGCTTCGACTCCATCGTTGTAAAGGTTGATTGTGTCATTGTGATAGACTGGCGCCGAGACGGCCATCGCCGTGCCCGCCTTGCCGATGTCTCCTCGTAGCCATGACCATCTCGCACGTAGGCGGGTTCGCCCTCTTGCAGGGTCATCGACACGAGCCAGCCCGGCCAGGGCGTGCAGTGTGTCAAGCACGCCGCCGCTGCCAGCGCCAACGCGACCATCCAGCAGGCCGTCGCCCGGGGATTGCGAGGATGCTGGTATTGAGCAGCGAGAAGTTGGCGCGAACGCAGGCGAGCGAACGAATCCGGTCACACGTCGTCCCCTGGCACGCCCTCGAGCGTCAAGCCGAGCGCCGCTGCGACCTGCTCACGCGCGATGCCGGTCGCGCGGAGCCTGCGCGCAGCCTCACGCAAGCCTTCGGCCTTGCCCTCCGCGCGGCCCCGGGTTTCACCCTCCTCGCGCGCGGCGGTGCGCTCGAATTGGTAGGTTACCAGCGCCAGCTCGCGCTGCTTCGCCAGCTCCCTTGCATCGATATCGCCCGAGCGTCGCACCAATTCAGCGGTGGCTCCCTTCAGGACCACGTCCTCCTCTGCCAATGCCTTCAGGTCTGGGTCCGTATCGGCCGCAAGGAATCGCGCCCGCCTCACCAGGTCGGGCTGCTCCTTCAGCTCGCAGGCGCCTACGTTCGATACATTCGGCAACTCGATGGCATGCCGCTACAGGGCGTCACCGAGCACGTCCCCCCGCCTTCGCTCGCGCAGTTCGAACACGGCGTGGATCGCGTTGCCATTCAGCTCGCGGTAGCTCAGAAACCACGCAGATGACGGGCTTGACCGACGTGTACGGCTGGCCCCGGGGTGAACTGCGTGCCATAGAGCCTGGCCCAGTAGTACAGTGCCCGCCGCCGGAACCCAGGTCGCGAGTCGCCCTGCGTCTCCACGTCGACCAACCGGCCATCGCCGAGGCGGACCGCGATGTCCAGCACCAGCCCCTTGTCTTGCACAGACTCCCGGGTGACCGCCGGGTCCAGGACCGTAGCGTCCTCGATGGGAACCCGCAGCACGGCCCGCAGCAGCGACATCAGCAGCGGCATTTCGCTTCGGATGAGCGAACAGCAGCTTGAACACGAGATCGAGCCTGGGGTTCAAGGTCTGCCGTATGCGTGGAAGATATCACTTGAGCGGGCGGGTCGCCAGGAGCCTGACGCGGTGCGGCAGGCAGATGCAAGACACCGGGGCCCTCCAGCAGGGCACGGATTCGGTGTTCGCGCGGCGCCGGAACAGCGGGACTGCCGTCGAGGTCTGCAACAGTCAAGTCGCCGTCAGCATGTCGTCCGCGACCGAGGCGCCGAGCAAGCCGTTGGGCTACGACCCGTCCATGCCGGCGTCGTGAGCTGACGACCCGCAACGCCGATTGCAAGCCGAGGTTCCCCCAGGAGCTGCCGTTCCGCACCAGGCTCGAGATGGCGCTGAACCTCATCGATCGCATGGTGGCAGGCGGGATTCCCATCGCACCAGTGGTCGTGGACTCGGGCTACGGAGACAACGGTCCGCTGCGGGCGCTCCTGGACCTGCTCGGGACCGAGTACGTTGCGCGGATCAACGGCAAGACCACGGCCCCCGTCGGTGATGAGCCGAGCGGACCGCCGGCGAGCGTGCAAGATCGAGCGGCGAGGTTGGCCCGCCGCGATATTTCATCGCGTGAGTTGGCGCGACGAAACGAACGGAACGATGGCTGCCCGCCTTGCGACGCTGCGGGAGTCGGTTCCCAGCAACGAAGGCGCGGTGTGTAGCGCCGTCCCAAGCTCGCGCTCCCGGTCGAATGGGAAGATGGCGCCGGCGCGCCGGGCACGTTCTGGCTTGTTGACGTGCCCAACAACACCCATCGCAAGTACCTGGTTGGTCTGGCGCACATCCGGTGTCGAGTAGAGCGAGCCGACGAGATTGGAAGCGAGAGCTGGGGCTCGACCACGACGAAGGGCGCGAACAGGTGGGGTGGAGCCATCACGTCTTGATCATCTGTTTGGCAGAGCTTGCGTTTCCAGAGGCTGCGGCCGAACACGGGCACGGTCCGACCGCAAGGGAGTGCCGCTGCGGCCTGAACGGGACACGCCCCCATCGCTTGCGACCGCGCACATGGTTCTGCTGTCGGCGGCGATGCACGTTCTGATGCGATGTCTGCTCTGTAGGACACGCTTCCTCGAGTACGAGCGAGAGCCTGGCCGGCACCCATGCGCCATTCGGCGGCCGCCACGCCGCTCGAGGAGGGCGGCTCGGGACCCCACACGTCTAGCAGTATTGGCGACAGTCAACGTCGGCGTCGCGCGCATCGCCCCTCAACTCCGCGCGGAGCCCGGACGCCCTCTGCACTTTCTTCGCGAGCGCCTGGCGCAGCACCTTCATCTCCTCGTCGCAAACCAGGGTGACCTTGCGCCTCGCCCGGGTGACGGCCGTATAGATGAGCTCTCGCGTGAGCACCGGTGACGCCTTGTCGGGCAGCACGACCATCGCGTGGTCGAACTCCGAGCCCTGGCTCTTGTGGATGGTCATGGCGAACACCGTCTGATGCTCGGGAAGGCGCGCCGGTACCACGTACCGCACGCCCGATCCGTGGGGGAAAACGACCTGCCGCTCGCCGTCGTTCTTCACCACCACGCCGACATCCCCGTTGAACAAGCCTACCGCGTAGTCATTGCGCTCGACGATCACCGGACGCCCCACCCAAAACTCCCCTTCAGGGCGAAAGTGCGGGAGGCGCAAGCAACGATGCCCCGCTGGCGCTGCATCGGTCTCGTCGACCTCCTGCCGCGCGAGCAGCTCGACGATCCTGCGGTTGAGCCCGGCCACTCCGTGACGTCCCCCTCGGTGCGCGCACAGCACACGGAACTTGTCGAACAGGCGCAGCACGTCGAGGTGCAGATCGCACGTCGATTCACCCTCTCTCGGGCCCGCGAGCAAGCGTTCCAGGTAGGGGAGGTATCCGTCCACGATCTGTGCCGCAGCTTTCGGCGCGATGGTTCCCTCCGGCCCGTGAAAGATAATCTCGACATCGGCACCGCCGCCGGCAAGCGAATCGACCGCAGCGGACACATCGAACGCATCGGCGAGACAGGCGGACGCGAACTTCCCGATGCCGCTGTGCGCAGAGAACCGGCGGTTTTCGCTGAGCTGCACGATGGCATCCCACGGTCCGGGTGACGGCATCAGCGTGGCGTCTTGCATGACCTGGGGCATGCCTGCCCGGTCGCGGAGCTCCTCGGCGAACCCGCGTGACACCTTCACGTGCTCGACGCTGGTCCGGCCGCACAGGTCGGCCAGGACGCTGCCAGCCTCCACCGACGCGAGCTGGTGCTGGTCGCCCAGCAGGATCAGACGCGCATCCTTCGGCGTTGCGTCCACCAGCTTGGTCATCAGCGCGAGGTCCACCATCGACGTCTCGTCGACCACGATCACGTCAGCCGGGATGGGGTTGTCGGCGTTGCAACGGAATCGCGTGGGTGTCGCGGGATTCCACCCCAACAGCCGGTGCAACGTGCGCGGCTCAAGCGATACGAGATAGGCTCGCAGCCGGTCGACCTGGCCGTTCGGTCCCAGCACGTTGCCGGCACGCTCTCGCAGGTAGACATCGAGGTCGGCCAGCAGCGACTCCTTCATACGCGATGCAGCCTTGCCAGTGGGTGCTGCCAGGGCGGTCGCAGGTCCCAACGACCCGTCCGGTCCACCGCCGCACGTTGCCCATTGCGCCCACAGCAGCGTCAGAATGCTTCGAACGGTGTACGTCTTGCCCGTGCCAGGCCCGCCCGAGATCACGGTGAGGCTCCGAAGCAAGGCCATCGCCGTCGCCAGAGCCTGCCGGTCGATGCGCCCGTCCTGCGCGCCGAACAGCGCCTGCAGACCCGTCCGCAGCAGTCCGGCGTCGCCGGGAGGTTGGGTCCTGGTCATCCTGGCGCGAAGCGCTTCCGCCAGCCGACGCTGATACGCGAAGTATCGCGCAGGATACAGGAACGTGCCGTCGAGGACGAACGGCTTCGACCGGTCGTCGCGGCCGCCCACGAGCGAGCTGCCAGCCACGGCGGTGGTCCACGCCGCACGGTCCGAGGGAAGCTCGAGCGGCGGGGGTGGCCGCTCGTGGTTGTCGTCGTGCTCCCACAGCAGGTCGGCCACATCGACCGAGGCAAGGTCGACACAGATGTGTCCGTGGCGCGGCGCGCGCGTGGCCAGGCCGAGGGCGAGTGCCACGTCCGGGTCGGATTCGCCGACGAGCGTGACGAGATGGTCGACCACGTGCGTGTCGACCGCGTCCAGCACGCCGTGTTCGCGGAAAAGGCGCAGTTGCCTGGAGACGGTGGGAGCCCAAGCATCAGACAGCAGGGGAGCAAGCAGGCTGACCGGACTCATGCGCAAGCTCCTTCCGATGGGCCACGGGCCGCGAAGACTCCATCCAGCGCCTCGACGACCTCCCGCGGCGGCTTGTCGTAGAAGCACCCGAAGCGGCGGCCGTCGTGTACGGGCGTCTGCTCACCGACCATTCCGCGGAAGAAGAGGTAGTAGACACCGCCCATGTCGCGGTCGTAGTCATAGCGGTCCTGCATCCGGAAACGCAGGTAACGGTGGAGCGCAAGCACGTACAGGTGATACTGGAGATAGTAGTGGTGCCGCTCCATCTCGAAACGCATGCCCTCCGGGCAGAAGTGCTGGATTGGCCACTTGCCCGTCCGGAGGGGGTCCAACCGGTTCGACTTGTAATCCACCACGAACCACCGCGGATGACCGTCCACCTCGTGACGGAACACCATGTCGATGCTTCCGGTCAGAAAACCCGCGAGGCGTGCGAAACGGTCGAGCCCATCGAGATAGGCGCGCCGGATCGTCAGCTCTTCGCTGGGCGATCGGAGCGTGCTTCTTCGCAGCTTCAGCGCGTCGACGATCCCCTCTGCCGCCACGGGACGGTCGCCGCGATTGGGGTCGTAGTGCGAGCCACCCGCGATGGGCAGGTCGAAACGCAGCTCGTTGAGCCTCGACCCGCGGGGGATGTCGCACAGCCGTGTCTCGCCGAGCATCGCCCCGAGGGGTGTGCGGAGCACGGCCGACAAGTTCGTGACCAGCTTGTCGAGCCACTCGTCCGTGTCGAACCCATGCAGCGGTAGCAGCCGGGAGAGCAGGTCGCGAAGCTGTGCCGGTCCATCGTCTGCGCCAGGCTGCGCCCACGTGAAGTCCATGTGCTCGAAGCAGGCGTGAAAGAACGTGCCTGCATGGGTGCTGGCCTGGAAGTCGGCCAGCGGTACCGACTCCGCGCCGTCGGGTACCACAATCGCCGGAACCCAGGAGGCCGCAACCGAACCCGCGTCCGTGGCTTCGTCAGGGTCCCGGTCGATGCCTTCCTCCTTCGCGGAGTCGACGTAGGTGACCGCGTGCCCGTGCACGATGGACGTGTAGCTGTGCCTCCGCCAGGTATGGTCGATCCCGAAGCGAACGAAGGGGCGTGACGCGACCTGGACGTCCGGCGTTTTTGTGGTGGTCGGTTTCATCGAGCCGGGGGGTTGGCAGCGGGAGACGCCGATCAAGGGTGGGGCGCCTGGTGCGTGCGCCGCGAGGGCCTCCAGGTCTTTCCAGAGAACCTCGCATGATGCGGTAGCGACTCGTCCGGTGGTGCGCTGCAACCGGTCGGCGGGCCGGGCCTCCGGGTCTGCGTGGAGTGCCGGCGCCAGAGGCGTGGCGTCGAGATCCTTGACGAATCCCGTGTAGAGCACGCAACGGACGCGGGCGCGTGTGAGGGCGACATACAGCAAACGGAGCTGTTCCTTGGCATGCTCGAACTCGATTCTCCGCCACGTATCGTTGCACTGCTCGGGCGGGCGCAAGTCGAGTACTCGCTCCACCGGGCGGTCCGGGCGTGGGGACAGGACCGGTTTGCTGGTGGAAGGGCCTACTGCATCCGTCAGGAACGGCAAGTACACGATGGGAAACTCGAGCCCCTTGGACCTGTGCAACGTCATCACGGTCACGGCGTGGTCGTCGCGTTCGAGCCGCAACTGGCGGGTCTGGGAGTCGACGGTGGGGTTGGCGCGCTGTCGTCGGAGCCACGACAGGAGGCCAGCGAGCTGAAGGCGACCGGCCGTTTCAGCTTGATGCAGCAGTTCGGCAAGATGCCACACGTTCGTGAGCCTGCGTTCCCCGTCCAGTCTGCGCAGCGTGCGCACGGTAACATCCTCGGCTGGCGCGTCTGCGTCCGCTGCAGGGAGCGTGTCCTGCTGCAGCGCCGTGCGCAGCGTACGAAGGAATCCGTGCTCTGCGTAGATCGTACGCCACGACGCCAGCCTGGACAACCACTGCTCCCACTGCGACAGGGCCTCGGCGTCTTGCGCGTCGACCCGGGCGAGCAAGGCGAAGTCGCGGCCGAACAGACGTGTGGTAGCCGCGGTGCGCGCCAGGTCGTCGCGCCCTGGAGAGGCCAGCGCCTCGAGCCAAACTTGCAATTCGTAGGCCTCATCCGAGGCCAGCACGCTCTCTTCTCCCATCAACACCGACGGGATGCCAAGCTGCGTGAGCGCCTTCTGTATGGCACGGCCCTGTTCCGTTCTGCGGGTCAGAACAGCCATGTCGCCCGGGTGAACGGGTCGGAACCCGTCGCAGCCGGCCTGCGGGTTCCCAGGGTCGTACAACCGGGCTCCGCTCGCCAGCAACCTGGCGATGTCCTCGGCCGCGCAGGTCGCCACAAGCGTGTGATAGCGTGTCTGCGACAGAGGCTTGCTCGTGCTTCCGGCCGCGGTCGGGTCGATGTCGGGGCCGGCGAAACAGATTTGCAAGGGGGCGGTTCCGGAATCGCTTGCGCTCGTGTTCGAGAACCGGATGCGCTCCGACGGAGTGTCCTTGGACGGCGGCGTGTCGACTGCCACGTAGTCGATGTTCTCCTCGGCGAAGAACCCTGGCCGGTCCATGAGTTGGTTGAGCGCGGCGACCAACCTCGCATCCGACCGGAAGTTGCGACGCATCGTGTAGCAGCGCGGCTGCGCAGCGAGCTTGGCGTTGAGGTACACATGGATGTTCGCGCCGCGAAAGCCATAGATCGCCTGCTTCGGGTCGCCGATCAGGAAGAGCCAGTGTCGGTCGTCCGAGAACAGCTCCCGCAGGATGTCCCACTGGTGCGCGTCCGTGTCCTGGAACTCGTCGACCAGCGCGGCCCGGAACCGTTCGCCGATGGCTTTCTTGAGCTTGAGGCGAGCCGGATTGGCCGGATCGCGCAGCACCCTCGCCAGCTTGCGGACCAGATCCTGGAACGACTGCGCACGACGGGCTGCCATACGCCGGTCGTACTCGGTCCGGACCCAAGCCACGAACCGGGCCTTCTCCTGGGCAGCGGCCCATGCGTCGCCATGACCCGCAGCCGATGTCGTCCGACCGCCCGCCGCAACCTCGTCGAGCACGGGCAGCACCGGCACGTCTGGATCTTGGAGCGCCACGTCTGCAAGCTGGATGAGCGCATCCCGATGCAAGCCGCTGCTCGCAAGAAACGTCTGCCGCGCCGGGTCGGCGGCGTGAAGCTCTCGTGACACCCAATCGTCGACGATCTCGAGCCGTATCTCGGTGGTGTCGTCGATCAGCTCCAGGTCGAAGTCCGCCTGGGACTCGAAAGCATACTGGGCAAGCATTCGCTCACAGAAACCGTGGATCGTGCTGATGAGGCATTCGTCCAAGGATTCCTGGGCGCTTCGCAGCCGTCGCAGCCACCGCTCACCGCCGGCTCCGGACGCGCCGGTGCGCAAGTGTTCGAGCACATCGTCGCTACCAGCCGCGTCGCTGTGCCCTTCCAAGAACGCCACGGCTTCAGCAATCCGTTTGCGGATACGGTCTTTCAACTCCGCGGTCGCCGCGCGCGTGTACGTGACGACGAGGACCTGGCGCATGGGAACATCTCGCTCGGCGATGAGCCGCAGCAGGATCGAGGCGATGCTCCAGGTCTTGCCCGTACCCGCGCTAGCCTCCAGCAAGGTGACGCCCATGCCGATGGCGTCGTCGTCGGTCGGGTTCCAATTGCGCATCCTGCTCATCGCTTGCCCTCCGCGAACCACTTCTTCGCGACCTTGTCCGTGCAGCGGGCGGCGACCATCGGGAAGTAGATGTCACGCGACAGCCGTGCGAAGTCGAGAGACAACGGGACCGGGTTCGCCCTCGGGTCGTCCAACGGACAGACTCCGTCGAACAGCCTCGCCACGTAGGGATCGCCGCTCTCCTTGTCGAACCAGTGCTTCCGCGCGTCTTCGTGGGCCTTGCGGACGGCAGAGAGCATCGACTCTTCCTTCGGAAGGCCGTCGGACAAGAGATCTTCGCTGCGGGTCTTGGCGAGACTGAACGCGAAACGCCACGAGGCCCCCGGGAACAGCGGAACCGGCTCGCGGCGCCCCCGCAGGTACGCCTGGACCAGACGCTCCAGGATGGGCATCGCCTCGGACTCGAGGTCGAACCCGATGATCTGGGCCTTGGGCACACCCTTCGAGATGGTGCCGAACACCGTGGCTGCGCGGCCTGCATCCGCGCGCGATGCGCGCCACGCCAGGAGCGATACCCACGCACGAGCGAGCCGCTTGGCGTTTTCTTCCCCGAACTCGAACTCGACGAGGACGCCGCGGGAAGGCGCCGGTATCGACCCCAAGAGGCGCGCTCCGCCCACGGGCAGGTCGATCGCGATGCGTTCCCCGCTCATGGGTTGTGAGCCGGACAAGCCCACCGCCGCTCGCATGGTGCTCACGAGGGCCGCCTCTCGCTCCACCGTGACCTGGCCCGCCTGGCCCAACGGCAGCATCCCCCCGGCCTTCATGTAGCGCACGACCTCGGACAGGTCGGACCATCCCTCCGTCAGGAGCGCATGGCGTAGCTTCCAGCGTTCCAACCCGTCGAGCGCGACCGGCTCACGGTCCGGGATCGCCTCGCGGTTGTCTTCCAGGCGCACGCTCAACTGCTGGTGTACGAGGTACTTCGCGGGCGATTTCAAGAAACCAATGAGGTCTTCGATGCCCAGGACCACGCTCGTCGGTTCTCTCGCAGGGGCTGGCACAAGGAAAGCTCGAGGTTCGACGACCTTGCGGTACCGGGCCCTCACCCCCGCGGCCAGGCGCCCGTCGAAGCTCCAACGCCGGCGCTCGGCCGGCGGCGTCCCGTCCTTCGCAGGCGTGAACGCGCTCGGGCTGAAAGCCTGGATCGGGTGGTCGGTGGTGAGCCAGTCGCTCAGCGCCTTGCCTTCCACCGGCGACTTCGCCGTATGGTCCACCACGTCGCGCAGCTCCCCAATGGGCACGCAAGGCGTGGTTGCCGCATTCGTCGTGGGGTCGCGGCCCGTGTACAGCACGACGAGGTGCTTGCGCGCCGCCAGGATCGCCTCCAGGAGCAGGTAGCGGTCCTCGTCGCGCACGTTCGTGTCACCCACACGCGGTGCCCGAGCCGTGATGTCGAACGCGAGGGAGGCCCCTTTGCGCGGGAATGCGCCTTCATCCATGCCAAGCAGGCAGACGACGTCGTAGGGTACGCTGCGCATCGGGCGCATCGCGCAGAACGTCACGGCGCCGCTCTGCTCCTTCGTCCACCGGCTCGGGATGTCGAAGCGGCCGTCGAGTGCCAATCGAATCGCGTCGAGCGCGATGTCGCGTTCGCTGCCCGACGCCTTCAGCGACTCGCTGAGGGAGGCGAGCTCCTCGCGCACTTGCAGGTCGAGCCACGCCGCCGCGCGGGGGAGGGCGGTCATCCGGTCGAGCACTTCACCCAGATCCCGCACCCATTGGGCCGCCGGCCGGGGCGCTCGCAACCGCGCCGTCAAGTCCAGCAGCGTGTTGCAGAAGTCCACCAGCCGCCCCAGCAGCGCTGTGTCCCCTTCCATGTCATCGAAGGGCCGCACATACGTGGGAACCTCCGGCCCCTCCTGCCCGGCGACCAGCGCCCCGTCGTCCGCCATCACCACGCCCAACAGCAAGCGACGGATGCCGAACCGCCACGTGTTCTGCGGGTCGCAGGGTTGCTGCTCGAGAGCCCGATGCGCAGCATCTCGCGCCCAGCGAATCCCACTCTTCTCAATCCATCGCTGCGCGGTCGTGACATCGTCCGGCGACAGACCGAACTTCGCCCGCACCGGCTCGAGCGTGAGCACATCCACCACGGTCGACGCCTGCAGGCGGCTGTCCACCAGGTCGAGCACCCGCACCAACACCTCGGCAATCGGGTTGGTGCGACGCACACTGCGGTCGATGATTTCGAAAGGGATCGCGGGAGCGCCGGCAGATCCCCAACCGTCGGGGCCCGCAATGGGCTTGCCGTCACGCTGCAGCCGGTGAGTCGCCCCCTGGGAGAACACCGCGGTGATGAGCGGAGCATACGTCTCGATGTCCGGGGTCATCACCACGATGTGCCGCGGCTCGATCTCCCGGTGGTCCTCGAGCAAGCCGAGAATCACGTTACGCAGCACCTCGACCTGGCGCGTGGGGCCGTGGCAGCTATGGAACTGGACCGAGTCGTCGTTCGCGTCGGCCACCCGGCCCGCAGGGTCCGGTGCGACCGCTGCCGCCAGGTCCGCCTGCAGCCAGGACAGCACCCGGTCGCCTGCCGCCGCCACCGCGTCGGGGAAAGCGTCGACCTGCTCGCTCGCGAAGTGGTCGGGCTGAGATTCCAGCAAGATCTGGAAGTCACGGGCCACTCGCCCCATCGACGCGAGCAGCGGGTGCGCCGTGTCGGCCCGCAGACGCGCGAGTTCCTCGCCGACCGTGTCCCGGTCGATGGTGCTGATCGCCGCGCCACCTTGCTCCACGGCGCGGTGCAGATAGGCCCAGTACGCGGGCGACGGGCTGAGCAGGAACAGGTCGACCTCGATATGCGCGGCAAGCGCGGACAGCAACGACAGCCACGACCGTGGCAGGCTCGACACGCCAAAGATGTACAGCGGACCACGGAGACCCGGGATGGGGCGCCCTGCCTGGAGCATCTCCACCGCCTGCGCGATTCGGTCCGCCCGGTGCCGCGCAGGGCCGATGCGGTCTTGCACCTTGCGCCAGACAGCCCGCTGCCAGGCGAGGTCAACGGGAACCGCAGGCGCGGCAACGCCTGCCCGGCCACTCCAGGCCTGCGCAAGCTCGGGCCGGAACGTGACATACCGGTCGAACAGGTCGGCGAGATGACGGGCCAGCGCGAGCTGACGCCCGTCGACCGGGGCCTCCTTGCCCGGCGAACCTTGCAGGTACGCGCGTATGGGCTCCAGCTCCGGCTGGTCGATCACCGCCGGAAGCACCTCGAGCAACCCCCACATCAGGGTGTCCGGGGCCCATGGGTCCACCTCGCGCGCGTCCTGCGCAGCAGCACCGTCGACGATGCTGACGAGCAGCGCATCGACGGCAGCGGCAGGGAAAGGGAAGCCGAAATTGGCGCAGATCGAGAGTTCGGGCTGGTCGGCCAAGGCGTGGCGCAACCACCGCGCCATGCCGGCGCTGCCCACAACCACGTCGATGCGATCGATGGGGTCGGACGGGAGGTTGTCGCGGATGACCGCCGCGAGGAGCCTGGCGAGCAGTTCGATGCGATTGCTTCGAAACAAGCGAAGGTCGGACATACCACCTCCGGACGGACGAACGGGCGGAGTTCTGACAGCAAAGCCCACGGACGCGGATGATACCCGCCAACCAGGTTCGAACAAGCCGGGAAATCATTGCACGAGCCTGGCCGCGCACCCCGTCTTCGGACCCGCCGCCGCTGCGCTGCTCGCCTCACCCCCGGTCCTGCACGCCCGCTCGCCTGTACGTCGCTGACCACGACCGATGCATGTCAGTCCCACAAGCGGTCGATCCTCGCGATCTGCTCCCGCAGGTCCTGCACCTCACGCTGCCAATAGGCCAGGTCCCCGAAGTGGGCGAACGTTCGCTTGAACAGCGGATCGGCCCACCGGCGTGCGACCCACGTCGCGTAGTGCACAAACCGCAACGCCCGCAACGGCTCCACCAGCGCAAGCCACTCGTCCGCAAAGTCCGCCACCCGCCGGTATCCGTCGACGATCACCCGGCGTTGCCGGACGCCTTCCTGGTCCGCACTCGGCGCCAGCATCCACACGTCCTGCACCGCCGGACCCGTCAGGAAGTCGTCGAAGTCTACGAACGTCGGCCCCTGGGGCGCCCACAGCAGATTGCCTGGGTGGCAGTCACCGTGGATACAAATCAGCGGTAGGTCGGCGAACATCGGCTCGATGCGTTGTAGCAGCGCCTCGACCGTACTCGCATAGATGGAACGAACCTCGCGTGGTAGCAAGTCGTTGGCGACAAGCCAGGCCAGGTTGTCCCGCCCATACGTTTGCGGAAGCAGCGTCGGCCGATGCGGCGCCGAGAATCCCGCCCCGACCCGGTGCATCGTTGCCAGCAACCCTCCCAGCGTGCGTAGCTGCTCGTCGTCGAGCTCCTGCGGCACGCGTCCCGCCACCCGCGGGAATACCGCATAGAGAATCCCCGCCGCCTCGCCGACCGTCGACCCGTCGTCCAGGGGCAACGGGCACGCCACGGGCACCGCGGCGTCGCGCAAGGCGAAAAGGAACGAGTGCTCCTCCGCGATGGCCTCCCGGCTCCACCTCCCCGGACGGTAGAACTTCGCGACGACCGTGGACTGGTCCTCACCGTCGAACTGGTAGACCCGGTTTTCGTAGCTGTTGAGGATGTTGAAGCGACCGGTGCAGCGAATGCCTGCACGCTCCACCGCGGGGAAAAGCTCCTCCGGGGTCAGGCGGTGGAATCGCTCGGCCCTTGGATGTTCAGCGAACGACGAGTGTCTCATGGGTTCTCCGGTCTTCCGCGGCCCCACCCTACCACGTGCGTCCAATGGACAACCCTTTCCAGCCTTCGACAGGTGGTCCGCGGCGCTGAACCAGCGATGGTCGCCGCAGGCCGCGCCGCGAGCCCCGCCCCTATGCGCTGCATCCAAGCCCCTCAACCTGTGGTCGCGTGAGGCACGGTCAAGGCGATGGCAAGTTGGTCGCCGCGTCCGGCGCTCCTACGCCTGGTGCAACCGTGCGTTGCCGGCCACGCGATACCACCCCGAGCACCTTGCCCACCGCGGCCATCGTTTGCGCCTCCGTCTCGTCGAGCAGCTCGATCCGGAACCGATTGACCCCCAGGTCGTGCATGGCCGCGCAATCGTCGAGCCGGTCCACGGGCTTGCCCTCCAACACGGTGTTGTGGCCGACTCGGTCCACCCGGACGGGATGCTCCTGCCCCGTGCGGTCCCGCAGAGCCATCGACACCCTGTCGCACGTTCGCTTGCAGGAAGCACAATCCCTGGCGCCTCCGAGGTGGGCCGCATGCAGACAATGCATCGTGTGAAACATCGGCCGGTAGCCGAACGCCACGAACTCCGCATACGGCCAGAGATCGGGATCGAAGCTTGTTGGCAACGCATCGCGCCCGAGTTCCCACGACGGCGTGAACACGTCAGCACCACGCGACAGCACCAGCCGGGCCGACGTCGAGTTGGTGACGTTCAGCGAGGCGTCGGCCACCACCAGCATCGATCGTGGCCGCTTCGAGCACGACGCGAGCGCGCCCAGGGACCGAACCAGCACGCCGTCGGCAGCCGTGTCGAGCAGGTCCTGATCGACCACGGCGTCGGCCGGCAGACGAACATGAAGGCTGCAGACCCCCGCCCACCCGGCCGGTCGCAGATCGCGCAGCAGACGCCGCACGACCTGTGCGTTCGGCAGATCGAGCAGCACGGCCGGCGCGCCTGCGGCAACCGCTGCGCGCGCCTGATGCTCGTGGCGACACAACACGGTGACCTGCGGCGGTGGGGGCGCAGGCAGTTCGGCCATCCGCGATGCCGCCAGCGCTTTCGCGCGCCGCCACGTCCGCTTACGCTCCTCGTTCAGCGCCTCGCCCATGCGCCTTCTCACGTCGTTGAGCGAGGACAACGGCAGCATCGCAGCCTGCGGGACGTGCATCTCCAGACGGTCGAGCACCCAAGGCGTGTCACCGAGGCGCCCGATCTTGTCTGCGACCACTTCGCGGGTCATCGCACGCCGCTCGGCGCGCACGATGGGTACGGACGTCTCGACCTGCGCGTGCAGCCCGCCGCTGGTTCTGGCCTGCACGCGGGCGGGCTGGCCGATCGTGCCCGTCAACGTGACGTGGATCGGCTCTCGGGGGCGGCCTTCGGCGATCCAGCGTTGCGCGATCGATGTGAGGCGCGGCGAGCTGGTTCGGAACACCCGGGCCCCGACAGCCGCGCCAGAAGGGGTTCGTTCCGGTCCCAGCCAGATGGCCGCCTCCTCACCTGCCTGTACCATGTCGACCTCCCGGTCGCCCAACCGCAGGCTCCAGACGCGCCCCCCCAGCTCCGGCGTGTCATCGGTGGCTTCGATCAGCAGCCCATCGCCGCAAGCGAGGGGGCACTCGGCGGCCAGCCGCACGTATGACTTGCCCGCGATGCGACGGATGCCCAGCACCCTGCCCGCCAGCAGACCCCGATGATCCGAACTCCTCGGATCGACCAGCGTTCGATGGTCGACACCAGCAAGGAACCCAGGTCCGGATCCCCTCGAGAACATCTGCAGCGCGACTTCATGCACATGCGGATCTACCGCGGCGTCGAGGCCCTGCTCCCAGGCACGAGCCACTTCGCAGACCGTGCGGACCGTGGCGACCACGTACGCCGGATCCTTCAGCCGCCCCTCAATCTTGAGCGTTCGAGCACCGGCATCCAGCACGCGCGGTATCCATGCCGAAGCGTCGAGGTCCGCGGGTGATAGCACGAAGCCGCGACGGACCGGGCGCCCGTCCGCCATGACGGTGTACGGCAGACGGCAAGGCTGCGCGCACGTGCCGCGATTGGAGCTGCGGCCACCCATGACAAGGCTGGCCAGGCACTGGCCGGAGAACGACATGCACAACGCGCCGTGGACGAACACCTCCAGTTCGAGGTCAGTCTCGGTGCGGATGCGTTCGATGTCGGCGATGCTCAGTTCCCTCGGCAAGATCACGCGCGAGATCCCGAGCGTCGCCGCGAGCGTCATCGCCATGGCGTCGGTGCACGTCATCTGCGTGGACGCATGCAGCGGCATGTCTGGCGCCACGTCACGGACCCAGGCCGCCACGCCCAGATCCTGGACGATGATCGCGTCCACGCCGGCCGCGTCGCATGCCCGGACGACGTCGCACACAGCGGCTTTCTCCCTGTCGAACACAAGGGTGTTGAGCGTGACGTAGCCCCTTGCCCCGACCTGGTGGATGCGCGCGATGACATCCGGCAACTCGTCCGGGGAGAAGTTCCTGGCGCGTGCACGGGCATTGAAACGCGACACGCCGAAGTAGACGGCGTCGGCGCCAGCCGCGAGGGCGGCCTCGAGCGCGAGGGGATCACCCGCAGGGGCCAGGACCTCTACCCGGTCCCGGACACGCTGGGCTGCGGACGGTTGGTACAAGGCGTGGGGCAAAGCTCCCGCATGCCATGCCCCGGCGCGTCCGGCGCCGCAACTACCATCGGGCTTAGCGCAGGTCGTACGCGGCATCCTCGGATGGGCCGCACGCCGGCAGCGGGGGAGGCGTCTAGTCCCCCATCCGGAACGTGGCACCGAGAACTTGCCCCGATGAATCGACCGCCGGGAGACGGGGCCATGCGGCCGGCCGCACGCGTTCATCGGGAGTCGGACGAGCGCAAGGCGCTCGAGGCGCTGCTGCGCGCTCACGGTTGCACCGTGGTTGAGCAGCGTCGAGCCCGCATCGTACTTCTGGCAGACCAAGGATGGTCGACGACCAAGATCGCGCGGGAGCTACGAGTCGACCCCAACACGGTGTCGCGATGGCGGGGGCGTATCGCCGCCGGCGGTGTCGATCATGACGTTCGCTCCGCACTCGCGGATGCGCCCCGTTCGGGCGGACCTCGGCGTATTGATGCCGTGCGGCGAGCGCAGATCGTGGCAACCGCATGCGACCCGCTGCCTGACGCACAGGGGTGAGCGGCTGCTGGACGCTGGATCGGTTGAAGGAGCAGCGACCGCTGTGCGGGATCGAAGCGCCCAGCCGCGGCAGTATCCATCGCATCCTGACCGACGGGGACGTGAGACCGCACCGCTTTCGGCTTTGGCTTGCCAGCCCTGACCCACTATTTCGCGAGAACGTAGCCGAGATCTGCGCACTTTGCTTGCGGCCGCGTGCCGGCAGCATCGTGCTGAGCTTCGACGAGAAGACAGGTATTCAAGCCATCGAGCGCAAGCACCCCGACCGGCCGGCTGGGCCTGGACGGCTCGGCCGTCAGCAATTCGAGTACATCCACCATGGCACGCAATCGTTGCTCGCAACCATCAACGTGCACACGGGCGAGGTGATCGCCGACTGCGGAGCAACGCGCACGGGCCAAGACATGGGGCGGCACCTGGAGCGAGTGGCTGCACGCAATCCCGGCGTGCAGACCCACGTTGTGCTCGACAATCTCAACGTCCACAAGGGCGAGCGCTGGCAACGATTCAACGAGCGGCACGGCGGGCGCTTTCACGTCCACTACACACCGCTGCACGCCTCGTGGGTCAACCAGATCGAGTTGTTCTTGGGTGTGCTGGGGCGCCGCTGCCTGCGTCGTAGAAGTTCTTGCTCGACCCAAGAGCTTGGGTCGCACATCACGGCGTTGTCGCACGCTGGAACGAACGCGACAAGAAGCCGTTCCGCTGGACCTTCAGCGGCTTCCGGACGCCGGCAACGACGGCGAGCGACGAGGCGAAAGCCGCATGATGAAACGTACGAACAAGCAGACAAGCAAAGGTGGGCGAATCGCACGTGACGCGCAGCACCCGCTGGCCGTGGTGGTGCGAGACAAGCTCGTCAGCCACGGCCAGTTCGCTCACCTCGCCGTTTTCCTAGAAGGCGAGCACGTGTTCATCGCGCATCGGGGGCCGCCTCATGCGCCCGACGAGTTCGACCCGGTGCTTCGCATCACCCACGTCGACCATTGGAGATTCGGCTTGTCGTTGCGTCGGTCCAATGGTCGCTGGGAGCCGGTTCCCATCGCCGGAGCGATGTCCGAGGTCGTTGCCGAGGCCGTGCGTACCTTCGGACCATCGCTCGCCCCGCGGGAGATGATCGGCGACCATTGCGGGATGGATTGCTAGTCCCACCCCTCTGCAACGAATCGCGAGCCACCCACTCTGGGTGGCTGCGACACGATGCCCGCAAAAGACGCCGCTTGGAAGGACGTCAACCTCGACGTTTGTGGCATGCGGTCACATCGCTGGCTTTCGGAGTCGAGCGCATGGGCACGCCGCCACAAGGGTGAACCTCAGGTCGTCGGAGCGTGTTGTTCGTGCTGGTTGGGGAGATGTGGGCGACACCACGCACGGCGGCACGTCGACCGGTCCGGCTGCCGAAGAACGTCGTCGTGCTCAGTTCGTGCAAGTCGCGGAGCAGTGGTCCTGCATACACTGGCCCAGCGCGGCCTCCGCTGCAGCCGTCGCCGGATACTGCGACGCGCAATCCTGCCTGCAAGCGTCGTCAGCGCAAGACAACATGCACGTGCCATAGGCGTCGACTTGGGGGTCGGCGTAGAAGTCCCCCATCTGCGTGCAGCAACTCTGCTTGATGCACTGTTCGCAGGGGTCGTCCTGCGGGTCTGCAGCGCAGACGATGCAGTGCTCCAACGCAAGCTTGGCCGGATCGCATCCATCGAGCACCGCGAGGCCCTCGTTGTCGCAGGAGAAGCTGCCTGTGGTTGCCGCACAGGAGAGATACCCGGTGACGGCAGACCCGCAGGTGTCGAGCAGCGAGCCCAGACTGTCTGCGCACTCCTCCTTGCAGACGGTTGCGGACGACTCCGCGGGACATTGGGCCGCCGCCATTTTCTCGCATGCGCTGGTGCACAGGGCCGAGATGTCGCCGGTGGACCCGCCCACGCCGCCTGTTCCACTGGCGCCGCCGCCCGAGGCGCCGCCGGTCGCAGCGCCACCTGTGCCACCGCCCGCGTTGCCCCCGCTGCTCGCGCCGCCGCTGTCCGTACTGCTACACGCCATGACGACGACGCCGACCACCACCATGACCGACAGACCCACCGACCGCATCGTGTCCTTCCTTCCGGTTCAGATAATGTCCTCCGTACCCTATCACGCCTTGGACCGGCTCGGATGATGATATGCTCTGGCCGCCCAGCAGCGGGGATGCCATGTCCGAACGTGCGTTCTTTCAACCCGACTCCCGATCCGCGGTGCGTTCCGCCATCGAGCACGTCGAATCGCAGACGTCCGCCGAACTCGTCGTGGCGGTTCGACGTCAGTCCGACAGCTACCGGTACGTCGACTACCTGGTGGGCGCTGCCACCGCGTACGGCCTGCTGCTGGTTCTGCTGTTTCACCCTGCGCCCTTCGCGGTGGCGTGGATGCCCGTCGAAGTGGCGCTGGGATTCGCACTCGGTGCCTTCACGTCGTCGAGCTACTGGGGACTCAAGCGCCTGCTCGTCCCGAACACGCGAAAGCGAACGGCGTGCTGGCGTGCGGCATGTGCGTCGTTCTACGAAAAGGGAATCACGCGGACCAGCGGACGCAACGGCGTGCTGGTTTATGTTTCGATGCTGGAGCGGAGGGTCGAGGTGGTGACCGACATTGGCATCGACCTGGATGCGCTCGGGTCGGGCTGGCAGTCGGCTGTGCAGGGGATCCGCGAGGCGGTGGAGCGGGGGCCCGACCTCGCGCGCTTCGTCGACGCACTCAAAGCGCTGGGTCCCGTGCTGGGTGCGAGCATGCCCCGCGCCGCCGACGACATCAACGAACTTCCCGATGAACCGGACGTATCATGATGCGAGCCGTTCGAATAGCCGTTCTTCGTGCGAGATGGGGGCTGCGCCAGGGGATCGAGCGGCTGCGCGACCCGGGTGTGGTGGTGTTCGCCCTTGCCCTGCTCACGGTGCTCTTGGTGGTCGTGGCCGACGCCTGGGCGCGTCCGGGCGGGGGGCACGGCTATTCGGGCGGATCCCGCGGCGGTGGCGGCTATGGCCGGGGCGGAAGCGCTGGCGGCAGCGGCGACGGCGGCGACGGGCTGCTGGGCCTTTTCATCTTGCTCCTTCAACTGTGCTTTGAATACCCCGCCATCGGCATCCCGCTCCTGCTCATCTTCTTGGCCGTCGTCGTGGGCACGGGGGTCGTTCGCGCGGTGCGCTCCGGCTACCACGACTGGGAGAGTGGTGTCTCGACCACGACCCGCCCGAAGCCGTCACCACAACGAGCATGGGGGGGCGCCAGTCAGACATGGGAGCAGCAGCGTGCCCAGCAGCCGGCTGCACGTTCTTTCCCCTCCAACGCACTGTCCGGCCGCCGTGCTCTCGACGCGATCCGCACCTTCGACGAAAACTTTTCCACGGTTCTGTTCGAGGACTTTCTGTATTCGCTGTTCGCCGAGGTGCATCGCTCCCGTGGTGGCAACAAGCTCGACCGTCTCTCTGCCTACCTCGGCTCTGAAGCGCGCATGGCGCTCGCGCAGCGACCCGCGGCCGAGGTGTCCACCATCATCGTCGGCGCGATGCGTGTGCTGTCCGTCGCCGGCGTGGGCCTGTCCGACTCGCATGTTCATGTCAGCGTGGAATTCGAGGCCAACTTCACCGAACGGCATCCGAACACGCAGGCGCCCCAGGGGCTGTACGTCGTCGAGCAGTGGCACGTGTCCCGGGCACACGGCCCGCTCTCCCGCACGCCCGACCGGGCTCGTGTCATCGGCTGCCCGAGCTGCGGTGCGCCCCTCGACGTCGTCACCGCCGGCCATTGCTCCTACTGCAAGCAGCACGTCAACACCGGCGCCTTCGACTGGGTCGTGCAACGGATCGACCTGGTCCGTCGCGAGGCCCGAGGTCCCATGCTGACCAGCGATGTGGAGGAACAAGGAACGAACCTGCCGACGGTTGTCGACCCGAACGCGCGCCAGGCGCTCGGCGCCTTGATGCAAAGAGATCCGCAATTTCAGTGGGGAACCTTTCAGGCCCGCGTCGGCCTGATCTTCTCCGAGTTCCAAGTCGCCTGGAGTTCCCGCGACCTCAAGCGCATGCGCCCCTTCCTCAGCGACAACCTGTTCCAGACCCAGATGTACTGGACCGAGGCGTACAAGGCCCAGCGGCTCCGCAATGTCACCGAACGCACGCGCATCACCGCCCTCGAGCTCGCCCGGGTCGCGTCGGACAAGTTCTTCGACGCCATCACCGTGCGCCTGTACGCGACCGGGTTGGACTACACCGTCCGCGACGACGACAACCGGGTCGTGTCGGGCAGTCGCTCGAAGGAACGATCGTATTCGGAGTACTGGACCCTGGTCCGCGGCACGGGTCGCAACGCACCAACCCGGACCGACAAGGCCTGTCCGAACTGCGGTGCTCCGCTGCAGATCAACATGGCCGGCCACTGCGAGTATTGCCAGGCCAAGGTCACGTCCGGTGAGTTCGACTGGGTCTTGAGCCGGATCGAGCAGGACGAGTCCTACGAGGGTTGATGGGTCAGCGCAAGTTGCGAGTGTGCCAGGCAAGGATTCTGGCCGCGACATGGCTAGCCTACGCCGGGTACTACTTCTGCCGCAAGGCGTTCTACGTGGCCAAAGCCAAGGGCGGAATCGGCGAGGCGCTCGACCTCTCGAGCGTCGCCCTCGCCCACGTGGGCACCGTGTTCCTTGCCGGATATGCGATGGGGCAGCTTGCGTCTGCCTGGCTCGGGCGGAGGCTCGGACCCAAGATGCTCTTGCTCGCAGGCATGGCGATGTCCGTGCTGTGCAACGTGGCGTTCGGCGTGTCCAACGGGTTCTGGACCGTGGCCCTGTTCATGGCCCTCAATGGCATGGCCCAGGGCACGGGCTGGCCCGGATGCATCGGCTCGCTCGGGCACTGGTTCGGGCGCGAGACCCGCGGTAGCGTCCTGGGGGTCTGGTCGACCTGCTATCAGCTTGGTTCTATCGCTGCCACGGCCTTCGCCGCGTACCTGCTGAGCATCTGGGGCTGGCGCTGGTCGTTCTTTGGTGCGTCCATCGTGCTGCTGCTGGTGTGGGCGCTCGTGCTCGTCGTCCACCCCGACACGCCGCAGGCGCAGGGGCTCGAGCCCATGGTCGACGACACCAGCTCGTCCTCCCAGGCCGCCAACGACCGTGGCGACCGAGGCCTCGGCTGGACCCGTGACGTCGTGGTGACCGTCGCGGTGATGGGGGCCATCTATTTCTGCATCAAGTTCCTGCGGTATTCGCTCTGGTCCTGGACGCCATTCCTGCTCAGCCAAAGCTTCGGCATCGAGAAGGGCAATGCGGGGTATCTGTCGACGGTCTTCGACGCGTGCGGCTTCGCGGGCGTGGTCCTTTCCGGGGTCGTGTCGGACCGGCTGTGCAAGGGGCGCCGTTCAACGGTCGCGCTCGCCATGATGGTGGGCATGACGACGTCGTTCGCTGCGATGTACGTTTGGGGCGGGGCGACCGTGACGGGGTTCGCGATCTGTCTGGGCGCTTGCGGCTTCATGCTCTTTGGTCCGGACGCGCTGCTGTCGGGCGTGGGCGCCATCGACGTCGGCACGGCACGCGGCGCCCTGGTGGCGGCCGGGATCATCAACGGCATGGGATCCATCGGTCCGATCTTCGAGGAGCAACTCATTGGCTGGATGTACGACGCTTTCGACCACCGGCTGACCCCGATCCTCACGGTTTTCGTGGCGGTATCGGCCGCCGGTACAGCGGCGATGGCCGCGTTGCACTTGCGTGCCCGGGCGGGCAAAGCCGCTCTCTAGCCTGGCGTCGGGCGGGAGGTTTCAGCCCAGATGCGTCGAGGACACCTGCCGAAAGCCGGACTCCAGGCACGCCCCGGTGCTTTGCCACGAGCCTTCCCCTGCCCCTCCGTTCGTGTCAGATAGGAGCCGTGGTCGCCTATCACATGCCGTTGTTCCGTCCGCCGAGCGAGGCGGAATCGCTCATTCTGCAAGCCACCATCGGCTGCTCGCACAACGCCTGCACGTTCTGCAGCATGTACCGGTCCAAGCGGTTTCGCGCGGTGCCTCTGCCGCAGATTGAGGAGGCGGTCCGACAGGCTCACCGTATCCTGGGAGACGGCGTTCGTCGCGTTTTCCTCGCCGACGGCGACGCCATGTGCCTGTCGTTCGAGCGGCTATCCGCCGTGCTCGACCTGGTCAATCGCGCTTTCCCCCATCTGCAACGGATTGGCATCTATGCCAACGCCCGCGACGTGCTTCGCAAGACGCCGGAGCAGCTTGCACGCCTTCGGGAGCGAAAACTCTCGCTGCTGTACATGGGCCTCGAGAGCGGCGACGACGTGACCCTGGAGCGCGTCCGCAAGGGCGCGACCGTGGACCAGATCGTCGGTGCGGTGCAAAGGGCACAGGCGCACGACATGAACGTGTCGGTCATGGTGCTCGTCGGCCTGGGCGGGCGCGCGCGAAGCCACGAACACGCACTTCGGTCGGCTCTCGCGGTGAACCGCATGGAGCCGTCGTACACGGCGCTGCTCACGTATACGCCAACCCCCTCTCCCCTCTACGACGAGCTTTGCCAGGGCACCTTCGAGCTGCCAAGCCCCGAGGAGTCGCTTCGGGAGATCCACACGTTCCTGTCGAAACTGACGTGCCGCACCTACTTCACATGCAACCACGCCAGCAACTACCTGCCGCTCAAGGGCCGTCTGCCGTCCGCACGACAGAGCCTCCTGAGCACCCTCGAGGCCGCCATGCATGGTGCTATCCCCCTCAAGCCCGAGTGGCTCCGTGGTTTGTGACGCGCCTTCCCGTCGGCGGAATCTCGGAGTATCGTCGGCCGCCTTGCCAACGAGTCCGACCATGAAGCGTCCGCTCTGCACCGCCTCACTTTGCGCGCCTTGCGTGGCGGCTCTCCGCCCCGAAAGCGGAAAGGACTCCGAGGGCGTCACCATCCGGGGTGCCGATGTCGGCACCGTCACCATCTTCGTCAACGTCGAGACGAGCATGGGCGTGGGGGCTGCCGTCGCGCTCCCGAAGCGACCTGGGCCCGACGACGCATGCGACTCCGACGGGTGCGGAGGCGAAGACACGGCTGGCAACCTGCGGCTGCTCGGCCGGACCTGCGGAGGCACGGCGGAGGCAGTCGCGACGTTGCGGACCGTGGTGGACTGTACGACGGTCGTGAAGTAGACGAGGGCGCGGCGTGCGGGAGGCTTGGGCGGCAGACATCGAAGGGCGTGCGGCGCGGTTCTGGACGCCGGAGAGGACACGCGGGTTGTTGGGGGACAAGCATCTGGTGCTGCCGCCGGCTTCGCACGGGCCGCTGCTTCGAGCGATGGGGTTGCTCAAGGCCGACGCGTCCATGGGGCCGGAGTCCGTACGCAAGTACATGCAGATCAGCCACATGTTGACGCTGATCGAGCCTCAGCTACGAGATCTCGCGGCGGTTCACGAGGAGGTGCGCGTGCTGGACCTGGCCTGCGGCAACTCGTACCTCACGTTGCTGCTGGCGACCAGCATTCGCAAACGCCTGGCTCATGCGGGGAAGATCCTGGGAGTGGACCGCAATGTCCGCCTCATCGAGGCCTGCCGCGAGCGCGCCTGGCGCCTGTTCCTCGACGACATCCTTCGTTTCGAGGCGAACCTCATCGGAGAGCTCGACGTCCCCGCCGTGTGGCGCATGGCTTTCGGCACGAACCCAGGTGACCCGCCCGTCCACTTGCTGGTTGCGTTGCACGCCTGCGACACCGCGACCGACGACGCCCTGGCGCTGGGGCTCACCTTGAACGTCGAGGCCATGGCTGTCGTGCCCTGCTGCCAGGCCGAACTCGCGCGCTGGTGGGCGCAGAAGTCCGCCGCGCCCTGCCCCGCTCCCCTCTCGCCCGTCTGGCGATGGCCGCACCTGCGTCGCGAAGCGGCCGCGACCATGACCGACGCCTTGCGCGCTCTGCTGCTGCAGGGCTGCGGCTACCGCACCGTGCCCGTGGAGTTCGTACCGTCGGAACACACGCCCAAGAACACCATGATCCGGGCCACGCGAGTCGATGAGGGGAGCCCCGACGCCTTCACCGAATACCTGGCGCTGCGGCGTAGCCTCGGCGATCCCCGTCTGCACCTGGAGCGTGCAATGCCCCCGCACCATCGGGCGCACCTTCGGGCGGCCGAGTGTCTTGCCTGATCAGGGAAGCTCAGTGAGGTTCAACCCGCCCGGGTACCAGTAGCTCGTATACTGGCCATAGCCGTACACCGTCACCCCCACGCGCTGGTCGGCCTCGATCCGATGGTTGCCGTCGCCCCCGTTCGGGAATGAAATACGCGCCACGCCGAACCCCGTCGAGCTCACCGCCTCGAAGTTGGTCACCGGTGAGCCGTCGAGCGTGACCTGTGCCCCGGCAGGGGCGATGATGTTCGCGTAGTTGTACTCGTAGTTGACCGGCGAGTGGAACAGGTAACTCTTGCGGAACTGCGACGTTGTGACGGCCAGGGCCATCGCTGGATCGCCGGAGTTTCCACCGGCGTCCTGCCCCTTCATGTACTGCGAGACGAGGATGCGCCCGCTCGCCGCGATCTGGAAAGCCTGGCCCGAGTCGATCTCCACGTAGTCGCCGATGTTTGTCAGGTTCGTGGGTCCCGCCACCGCCGGGTCGTACTGCACCGTGATGTTCGGCTCCGCCGCGATGACCCGTACGAAGAACGGCTTGGGCTGTGGCAGCGTGGGCAGCGACGGCGGCGAGACGATGTATTCCCGGGCCAGCGTGTTGACCGGGAACATGGACTCCTCGAGGTGATCGCAGTAGCCCACATTGGCAGGAACGAACGTGCACGAGTGACCGGAAATCACCTGGATCGGCTTGTCGGCCTCCACGATGGTTCCCGTCAGGTCGGAGCTGGTCGGCGTCGCTGACAAGACCTGGAGCACGTCGCCGCGATTGAGCACCACGCTGCCCTGGTTGGTCGCGAGTCCGCCGCCGGGTCGAATGGCCTGCCCTGTGGCCGACGGCGTGATGTTCACCGTCGTGCCGTCGTCGCCCGCGACGACCGCGTAGAAGCCGGGGATGTTGAAACCGTTCCACTCCCAAGTGTTGCGCGATGCCACCATGTACCGCTTGCCCCATGCGGTCACGGGGATGAGGATCGACGCATCGTTGGTGTAGGAGCCGTAGCCAGCTACCATGTACTCGAGGGGATTGAACTGGTAGACCGTCACCGGCTGGGTGGACCGCAAACGGTAGGCGCCTGACGGCAGCGTGGTCGTGGCCCCCGCCGTGCGCAAGGACGTCCAGGGCAAGGGCACCACCTGCACCGACCCAGGTGCCACCGTGGTGGTCGTGATCGTGGTGGAACCCTGCGTGATCGTGACGTTCGCCGTGTCCGTCGTGGTGTTCGAGATCGCGACCGCGTAGTGGAAGTTGTCGAATCCTCCGAGCTCCGCGATCTGGGAGTTGATCGTGACGGTAGGATAGTAGTCGCACCCGATGTACGTCCTTCCCAGCGCGTCCGGCGCACACGGACCAGTGCACTTGTTCTGGTCGCACGAGCTACCGATCAGCGGGTCGCACTCGTAATCCACATACCCCGACCCGTCCGACTGGCACTTGTGCAGCGTGTTGCCGATGCACGTCGCCTCCGACGGATTGCAGACGACGCAACCGTAGACGTCGACGCACAACCCCGTGCTGCATGGGCTCGACGGGCCCCAGCCCCCGTTCGCGTCGCATTGCTTGACCGAGGATCCGTCGCAGGAAAGCGCGCCGGGCAGGCACCTGTCCGCCACGCCATCGCAGTCCTCGTCCTGGTCATTGCCCCAGATCTCCACCTGGTCGGGGTTGATCGCCCACGCAGCGTCGTTGCAGTCGCCCTTCTTCGTGGTGTAGCCGTCGGGTTGCACGCATCCGGCCTTGTTCGTGCCCGGATCGTCCACGCCCCAACCATCCTTGTCCTGGTCGATGTAGAAGTCGGTCGACACGCCGTCGTCAATCTGCCCGTTGCAGTCGTTGTCCACTGCGTCGCAAACCTCTTGCACGCCCGGATGCACGTTCGGGTCCTTGTCGTTGCAGTCCTGCGGCGTCTTGAAGCCGTCGCCGTCGCTGTCCTGCCCCGGTGGCACTGAGCCTCCCGAACCGCCTGCGGAGGAACCGCCGCTGCCGCCCCCGCCCCCGCCGGACCCGGAGCCGAAGTCACCGGACGAGCTTCCGCTGCCGCACCCAATCATCGAGCCCAACAAGAAAGCCACCCACCATCCTCGTCCGGCCTTGCGCATGCTCGCCTTCCCTTCACCCATATCGTGGGCACGCTACCATGACATCGGGGACCGCGACCGTTGTCAACACGATCGGGGCCATTGTCCCACGAATCCCGGGACTACGCATGCGCGTCGTGATGCAATGCGCCGTGTCGAACGGGATCACGATGGGCGCGGGTGGTCGAAAACGTCGCTCAGAGCGCGCAGGAAAGCCTCCCAGTCCATCTGCTTCATCGGTCTGCTGCCGCCGGCAGCGGCCCGGCCGTCGAAGGCGGCCCCAGGAATCAGCCGGTTGAGCCTTTCGAACAGAGGGTACAGGTTGAAGCCACCATGCGACCGCAGCTTCACGACGCACGTGCCATCGATGTCCCTCTCTGGATACACCAGCGCCTGCACCACCGGCCGACGCCCTTTGCGCAGGAAATAGAGATACAGGTCCGCGTTGTCGATCTTCGTCTCCGCATCGAGAATCGCCGCGCGGCCTCCCAGCTCCCAGCGCATTCGCCCCTGTGATACCCAACGGTCAATCACCCCGAGCGTAGCATCCTCCTCGGTTCGCTTCTCCGCCTCCCAGGCGTCGAGCCGACGACCGATCTCCGGGTTCAGACCGCGCACGTCCCCGGTCACCCATGCCCGGAGCTGCGGCAGAATCTCTCGCTGCGCTCGCTCGAAGGTGAGCTTGCCGCCGAGAATCGCGTCTTCGATCCCCACGCACGCATAGTAGATGCGGCTCGCGTAGGGCTCGTCACGCGGCGGTGGCAGAACGATGTAGTCGTTGCGCAAGGCGGCTGCGCCTAGCCACTCCCCAAGCGGCCCTTGCAGGAGCACGTCGCTGGTCGCCTGGCTGGCAACGAAGTTCGATAGCAGGATGTCCGCATCCGCGTGGTCCGCCAGGTAGCGCGAGCGCGCGATCTCTGCGAGGAGTTGTGTGCAGCCCCTGGCACGCAGCGCCCGAATCCACCGCAACACCAGCGGCGTGCTGCTGGTGTCGCGCAGCGACGGGAGTTCGTAGTGGTGGTCGACGCGGAAGACGCGATGCCCCGACGGAGCGACCACCCCCTCGTAGTCGCCGATGCTCGCCCCTTCGGCCGGGATGACGTTCTCGACCAGGCTCGACGCGTCGTGCTTGAAATCGAGCACGCGGACGGGGCCGTGGGCGCACAGGGCGGCCTCTGCGCGCTTGAGCGAGCCTTGCGCCGCGGTGTCGCGGCGGCAGTACAGGCCCAGGTCGCTAAGTTCGAAGACTGCTCCTTGCAGGGCCTTGCTCACATCCTGAAGCAGAGGTGCGGGGACCATCGGAGGGCCCAGTATGACAGCCCCACTTCGGTCCAGCCAGTCGAGCCGTGACCGGGAAGCCTCGTGCCGGCAAGAACGCTTCGCCAGACCCTGCCCCCCCCAGGCAGGCCGCTTGCCTCGCGCCTCCCCGTCTGGCAACGTGCGTCCCCGCCATGACCGACACCTGCCCCAGCCGCGTCGAGCACGATTCCCTTGGATCCCGCGACATCCCGGACCATGCCTGGTTCGGGATCCAGACGCTCCGCGCCATCGAGAATTTTCCCATCAGCGGCGTCAAGATCGGCTCGTTTCCGCACCTGATCCGCGCCCTGGCCCTCGTCAAGAAGGCTGCCGCGCTCGCCAACATGGACCTCGGCATCCTGCCCCGGGAGATCGGTGACGCGATCTGTCGAGCCTGCGATGACTTGCTGCAGAACAAGTGGCACGACCAGTTCCCTGTCGATGTGCTCCAGGGCGGTGCCGGGACCTCGACCAACATGAATGCCAACGAGGTCATCGCCAACCTGGCCCTGCACTACCTCGGCCACCCCAAGGGCGCCTATCAACACTGCCATCCGAACGACCATGTCAACCTGTCCCAGTCCACCAACGACGCCTATCCCACGGCGGTTCGCATCGCGTTGTACACGAAGCTCGAAGACTTGACCGCCGCCATGGCCGAGCTGGAGACATCGTTCCGCGCCAAGGCGGTCGAGTTCGCGAACGTGCTGAAGATGGGCCGGACCCAGTTGCAAGACGCGGTTCCCATGACGCTCGGCCAGGAATTCAGCGCATTCGGTACCATGGTCGGCGAGGATATCGCCCGTATCCACGAGGCCAGACAGCTCCTTCGGGAGATGAACCTCGGCGCCACCGCCATCGGCACCGGCATCAATGCCCCCGACGGCTACGCCGACCTCGTCCGGCTTCATCTGAACCGCATCGGCCAGCTCTCGTTCGTCACCGCCGTCAATCTCGTCGAAGCCACGCAGGACGCCGGCGTGTTCGTCCAACTCAGTGGCGTGCTCAAACGATTCGCTGTCAAGCTGTCCAAGACATGCAACGACCTGCGCTTGCTGTCCTCCGGCCCCCGCGCAGGTCTCGGCGAGATCAACCTGCCTCCCATGCAACCAGGCTCGTCCATCATGCCCGGCAAGGTCAACCCCGTCATCCCCGAGGTGGTCAACCAGATCTGCTACCAGGTCATTGGCAACGACGTCACCATCAGCATGGCGGCCGAGGCGGGACAGTTGCAACTCAACGCGATGGAGCCCGTGATCTTCTTCAACCTCTATCGCAACATCGAAATCCTCGCACGCGGCTGCCGCGTGCTCGCGCGCAAGTGCGTCAACGGGATCACCGCCAACGAAGATGTTTGCCGCAAGTACGTCGAGCACAGCATCGGCCTCGTGACCGCGCTCGTCCCGAGAATCGGATATGAAGCGTCCGCCGAGATCGCCAAGGAGGCCCTGCGCACCGGACGCGGTGTCGCTGAGCTCGTCGTGGCGCGAGGGCTCCTTTCGCGCGAACAGCTCGACGAATTGCTCTCACCCGCTCGCATGATTCGCTAGCAACCCGAGCTGCACCAGGACAGGCACGGTGACGCAACGCCGGGCCCGCAGCCCCGTCTTCACAGCGGGAAACAACACCCTTGATCCAGCGCGGCACCGCACAGGAACGGAATCGGTGCGTCCCAGAGCGCATGGTCGCACAGGTTCGGACCCAGCAAGATGCATTGACCTCCAATTGCTTCGCACGGGTTGTATGTGCCGCCCTCCGGCAGCGGTGTCGCCCCCGGAAGACAGCACAACACGCCCACCACGCCGTTGCAGGAGTTCTGTGCCGGTCCCGTCCAGTGGCCGTCCGAGCAGGATGTCGGTCCCACGCTCAGGCAGGTGCCGCCCTCGCTCTCGCACGAAGGCACCCCGCTGTCCCCGCCGGCGTCCGAAACCGGCAGGCAGCAGCGCATCCCCGGCACGCTGCACCCGTACGACCCCGCGTCCGCCAGGCTCCCGCCGTCACACTCCGAGGGGTCGGCGACACAGATTCCGGCCGCCTCGTCGCACGCCGACAGCCCGCCAGTTTCCGCCTCCGGACCGCTTTCCGTATCCCCTGTGAAGGAATCGTCCACCGACGCGTCCGGAGCAGGTGCCGCCCCCTCGTCCCAGCCCACGATGATCCGCTCGCTGCACGACGGCAGCAGCACAAGACTGATGGCAAGCACAGAACAACGGCTCATGAGGTCCGTGGGCTTTCCCTCAGGAATAGCGGGAAGGCAGGCACCGAACAAGCCTGGTCGGGTCAGGCTGAGAGCATGATCACGGGTAGCAGTCTCCAAAGATGAAGATCTGCGTCTTGCCGCAAGCCTGCTGTGCAGCGCGGACGTTGTAGGGCATCGAGCCGCCCTGACCGCCTCCGGCATTGCCGGTCCCACCGCTGCCGCCGGGGGGCCCCCACCCGCCCGATCCACCAGGGCCCCAGCCACCACCACCGCCTGGTCCCCAGCCGCCGGAACCGCCCGGTCCCCAGCCGCCTGTGGCGCCCGTCCCACCACTTCCGGCGCTCCCACCCGTGCCTCCCGTGCCACCGGTCGCTCCCGTGCCACCGGACCCGCCGGTCGCACCCGATCCGCCAACACCTCCGGTTCCCGCGCTTCCATCGGCTTCACCGCCGCTGCCGCCCAGCGCCCCCGTGCCTCCCGTGGCACCCGTTCCACTCGTGCCCCCAGCCGAGCTGTCCAGACCCCCGTCGACCCCACCCGGCGAGCCTCCCTGGTCCAACGTGCTGCTTCCGCCGCACGAGGACGCAAAGGTCGCCGTCCAGGCGAGCATGCAAAGCGATGCTACCCATATCTGTGACTTACGCTTCATTGCCGTCACCTCGTCGTTCCCGTTTCCGTCGACAAGAAAGCACACGACGCCTTGACACGTGGCACAAGTGGCGAGCTGGGCCAAGCCCGAAGAAAACGCTGTGCCTCCCCCTTCGCTTCGGCCGTACGACCGAGCTGGCACAACGCCAGAATACGCGATACCGCCGTCTCCTCCTGCAGGGTACCGTCCTGGAGCACGCCGGCGTTGGCGTCGAGAATGCGCAGCGCCTCCTCCGGATTGCCATCTCGCAACGAGCGATTGGCCGAGCCCACGGCAGCCACCTCCGCCATCAGGTTCGAAGGCTTGCGCGGCGCCGTCGGGGTTACGCGCGAATCGCCCGCGCGACCGGTCGACGCAACGGGCAAGTCGTCGACCGCCAGAGACACCTCGCTATCGGCCGCCGTCGCAAGGGGCGCAGATACTACCGCTGGGGGCTGCGCGGTCCGACGGGGTGGAACCTGCACCGTCCCCTGCTCGATGGGCTCGTGGCGCAATGCCACATAGCCGGTCGTGGCCACCGCGCCGCCCATGGCGACTGCCGCCAGCAGCTTCACTCCTCCCGACCCCAGGAGCGTCGACCACGCGAGGCCACTCTTGGCCGTGCCCGCCGCAATCGCCTGTCGGCCTAGCGTCACCGTGGCGGCGCCCGCCACCGCCGTGGCACCCACCCGCAACAGAACAGCCCGGCGGACCCGTTCTTCGTCGCCAGGACGCGGGTCGTCGCCGTGCCGGGTCGCGGCGATCAGGGCGCGCGCGTCGTCGCTCAGGTCGCTCATCGGAGCCTCCATTCATCGCTCGACTTGTGGCGCGCCAGCGCCTGGCTGAACTCCTTGCGCGCCGTCCGCAGCCTCGAATACACTGTGTTGACGGGTATCCCCAGAGCTTCCGCTATCTCCGGGCTGCTCATCTGCTCCAGTTCCGCCAGCACGAACACCTCACGCTTCGGCCAGTCGAGATCGTCAAGCACGCGATGCAAGAGGCGAAGCCGGTCTGCCTCCTCCGCCGACGTCTGCGGGGACTTGCCCCGCGGGTCCGGTATCGAGTCCAGCCCGGGACCGTCCGCTTCCAACCGGGTCGGCTCGTCTTTGCGCCGCGCCCTGCGACGATGGTCTGCCGCAACGCGCAACAGGATCGCCGACAACCACGGACGAACCAGCCGAGGGCCCGTGAGCTCGCCCAGCCGCCGGTACACCACGACGAAAACATCTTGCGCAGCGTCATCCAGCGAGCTCTCGGGTACGCCCACCCGGCGCAGGTTCCTCCAAACGAAAGGAAAGTGCTCGCGGTAGACCTGTTCGAAATCGAGCGCGTCTCGACCCTCCACCAGCGGTGGATCCGCCGGCAGGTCTGGTGTGGGCTGAATCGCGGCGCGAGAGGTCATGAAACCCAGAAAGTGAATTGCCGGAACGGAGAGGATCCGTCACCAGAAGTAGTACGATACGCCCGCGGACACCCGCCCCGCAACCGGCGCAGGCCGAAACACCTCCCCATAGGGACTCACCTCGACCCGTGGACGTGTCCCCACCAACACCATCCCGAGATCCACCCATGCCGAGACCGGCCCATGTGCCGGAATCCTGATCTTCCCGCTGCCCGTCCCACCTGCCCAGAACGGATGGGCTCGCTGCGTTCGACTCACCCCAAAAGCGTCTGCCCGAAAGCTCCCTGCCTCCCCGCCGACACAGGCCATGACCGACACCTCGCTCGTGACCCCGATACAGCCCTGCACACCCGCTGTGAGCAGCCCCACCTCCACCCCGGCCGACGGTTGCTCCGACGTCTTGCGTCGGTCCGGGAACCAGGTTCCATGAAAGCCTATCGACGCACTCCCCCAGACGAGGTCCCATGCGGCGCCTGCACCGATGGTCGGCGAAGGCAGGGATCCCCAATCGAGCGTCATTGCCGGGGACAGCGACATCCGCACGGGCGTCTGCCCAGCGGTGCGCCGGGTGGCGCGCACGCGAGCAGCCGCGGACTGCGGCCTGGACGGCCCGGGCCTATCCTTCTTCGGCGGTGGTGGCGGAACACGGGGCTCCAAACGTGCTTTCGGGTCGATCATCATCGCGATGACCAGCGCCGCCGCCTCCGCCACCGCTACGCAGGATTCAGCCTCAAACGCTCGACGCCCGCGCTGGCCGTCCTGCGTCGTGTCCAGCGTCAACCGCCAGATGCCATCAGGCCCCTGCTGCACGGACACCTCCGCCTGAAGGGACGACCCTGGCTGCACACCGGCGCCCGTGACATTCCGAATCCGATCCTGCACGAAGGACGCGGGCGGACAGGCCGCTGGTGCCATCCACACCAGCGACAAGCTATCGTCCGGCGGTTGGGCCCCGAGCCGCGCGCCCCACGTCACGGTGACAAGACCGGCGACAACGCATCTCGACCAGACCGTGCTGCGCACGCTCGCATTGGAAGCACGGCAGCGCGCCGGTCGCAAGCGTGCGGGTCCCGGAGCGGGCGGTTGCGGCCGGCATGTCCGGCAATTGCCCGCCCTGCGCCGCTCCAAGAGGCGGCATGGCACGGCCCCGGAGACGCTGACCGCGTGCGGCGCCTTCATCCAACGAGCCGCCAAGCCACCGGAGCACGCAGCGTCGGTCGAGCAATACGCAACAGGGGTACAAGGGAGCTCGAAGCCGCCGTGCCTGCCTTGGCACGACGGGCGACGGATTGGGGGTCCGTGTTCGCATTCGCGTTGCGAGTCGTATGTTACTCGTCGTCGAGCGACTTGGCGGGCCGTCGAGTCCGTTCACCTGCTCGCTGCGCCTCGTGAGCTCGAAAGCGATCCCCATGGCGGCCCTGGCGGCGTGGATGACCGCACCAACGTGGACCCCGTCGACCGCGGTCGGCTCGATGGTCGGGGAACACTCGGCCGCAGCATGGGTCGGGGCAGCCGCACCATCACCGTCTTGCACGCAACCTGGCGAGACGAGCATCGCAAGCGGCCGTGCGCAGACGTCGGCAGCAATGTGGCGCTTGTGACCTTTCACGTGTCGATTCAGCGTCGAAGCCCCTGTCGGCTGCGGCCTCGGTGCTCCGGACGCTCTGGCTATCGATGATGCCGCGCGTCTCGGTCGGCTTCCTTGCTTCGGCGGCACGGGCTGCCGCATGCAGTCGGTCGAGCACCGGGTCTGGCGTCATGAACCCGCCATGGCGTGCTCCGAGGCGATGCACGCAGCCATCGGCTCCCTGGACGTTCTGTCGCCGGGCAGCAGAAAACTCCAATCGTACTCGGCGAAGCGCTTGCTTTGCTGCGCGTTGCCCGGCGCCTTGCCGATGTGCGCGGTGAATGCCGCCCTGCGAAGCGCGGGCTGGTCGATGTCGGGTGGGTTCATCGCCCAGCGGTTGCATGACCCGGGCAAGCTCACCAACTCGTTCGGATCAGGAGGACTCGATGCCGTTCGGCAGGCAGGAGACGCCGCGGTCGTGGGCGATGCACGTGTACAGATCGCCGACCGCGACGTCTTTCGGGTTCTTGATGCCTCCGACGACCTTGCTGTAGCGCTCGCCACCCTTCCAACCATGCATGGTCAGCTCGCCCTGATGCGCGGCGAAGAACGCAGCGCCGCTCGCGTGCCAGAAGTCCTCGGGGCGGAAAGCCAGGGGCCAGAGTGCAAGCTCCAGACCTTTCGAACTGAGGGCGATCGCCTTGACGCCCTCGGCGTCGAGCACGTAGACGGTCGAGCCATCGGCACTGAGCTTTTTCGGGTCCGTCACGCTCCGGACCGATTCGAGTTCGACCGTGGCACTTGGCGGATAGCTCTTTTCCTTGTCGTCTGCCGGGGGTCTGCCCACCACCGCTTCGGCCGCGGGGGTTGCGAACTTGAGCCCGCCTTCGTCGAGCACGACAATCCATGCCGGCTCGCGCTGGATGCGCACGCTGCGCACGTCGCGCACGCCTCGGACACGCAGCGTGGAGAGCAGATTGCCGCTGCCGTCGGTGGTGTAGCACCGTAGCTCGTACTCGTACTCCGCACAGATCCCCGCGCCGTCGAGGGTTCCCCGGATGAGGCGCGGACGCTCGAACATCGGATACGGCTTCCTGTTCTCAATCTTGTCCGAGAAGCACTGCACCCCATCGTCGCCGCGGGCACACAAGGTGTTGCGCCCCGGGCCGAACGCCACGAGATCCCTGGGCACGTCCGTGCCGCCCCGCACGAGCTGCCTACCGTCGATGCGGAAGCAGCCCATGCCGAGGTCCGAGATGGCGCATCCCTCGCCCGTGCGGAGCTGCAGGGCGGCAACGGTACCGACGCCATCGAATAGCGTAGGCTCGTGGGACATCGGGTTCCCCGCGGCAGCTCCCCAACAGAGCAGCGCATTGGGCTTGCGCGCGCAGAACATGTTCGCAGAGGCCCACACCCGGTCCGCCCCCGTGGTGTTGGGGACGCTCGACGTCGACACGCGACTACACCCGAGCATCGCGGTGCCCGCAACAACCATCGAAATCACGCGAGCCGGCTTCATGGGTTGGCAGTGTAGGGTAGGCGCCTCTCGCGTACAAGGAACCCCTGGCCGGCAGGCTACTGCAACTCGTTGCGCCGCGCCCGTACGAGCTCGCACGCTGCAGACACGTCGTCCTGCGCAAGCCCCCAGGCCGTCGTACCGTAGACGCCGTCGGCCCGGACCATCCGGAACACGCTCTCGGATTCCACGGCGTCGAACAGGGGAAGGGAGCGGATGGCGCTCGCCACGCTCACCTTCGTGCCCGCGAGCCAGGTGTCCGCGCCCGCCACCGAGTAGACGGTGTCGGAGGCGAAGGTGCCGACGACCTCGCACGACGATCGCGCCTTGCCCACGAGTGCCAGTTCCGTGTGCAGAACCATGTACAGCAGGCCTTGCAGCGTCACCCCGGGCTCCGTGGGTGACTCCGCGCGGCACGGCACATTCGACGCGACGTCGTCGGGCAGGGTTCCGCACACATGCAGGGTGACGCCGGGGTACCCGTCCGCGTCATCGTCGCTCAATGCGCTGCAGTCGGTGATGCAGTCCGCCTCGCATTGCGAGGTACGCCCGACATCGAGCGCGTCGACCCCGCACCCTGCACTGTCGGGTGCCCAACGGGGCAACGCCGACCCGTCGCCGCGCGATCCCCAGGTGAAGCCGAATCGCTCGACGGACACCGGCGCATCCGATGTCGTGCCCTCGATCGTGCCCTTCACCGTCCCGACCGGGATGTCGGGGAAGGCATCGACAAGCGGCCGGGGGAAGAGGATAGTGGTGGAAAGCACGTTCTCGGCGTCGACGACGCACTCGCCCACCACGGCCGAGACGGTCGGCAGGCTCAGGGAGCAGGGCCATGCCGTGAGCGACAGCGTGCCGCTGCCCAGAGCATCGATTCGTGCGAACCACAGAAGCTCTGCGGAGGCGGGCTGCCCCTCCGGGCAGACGGTCACCACGCCGCCGGTCTGGCTGTGGAGTCGGAGCGAGAACCGGGCGATTCCAGCCCATGTCCCGGCCAGGTCGACGCGGCCATCATCGGCACAAGCCGCATGCGCCATCGCCTCGATGCCGCCATCGGTGCCCTGGTCGGCTCCTGTTGCATCGCTGCCGCACGCAGCGACGACGAGGGGGCTCGCTGCGAGGAGGAAGGTGGCGCGTCGGTTCATGGGCGCGGTCTTTGGTGCGCGCCGATGGTGAAGTCAACCTTGGACGGGTTCGCGGAAGGCGGTCGGCGATGTTGCGTGGCCGCCTGGGATCCGTGCTGCGAAGTCGTGGGCAGGCCCGACCAACGCGCGGGCGACGCCGCAGGCGGTCGAGCTTGTCGCGCAGGCACGCGCCTGCGGGGGGTGTGCCCGTGCGCCGCGGGAGCGGTCCGTGGGGGTGGCTGGAGTCGTGGTGGATGTTCGCGCGAATCACAGGCGCGTCGGCTCCGGGCTGCCTGCCCGCCCCAGAGGGCCGTGCCGCGAATCGAGCGAGATGCGGGGCGCCCCACATGGATGTGCGGGGCGCCCCACATGGACGTGCGGGGCGCCCCACGTGCCGACAGGTCGAAGCTTCGAGTGGGCCCATTCGGCGTGTGCCCGCTGTTCGTACGGTCGCCCCGCAAGAGGCCCGAAGGCCATTGCGCCCAGACCCGTTTCCGTGGCCGTCCGGGTCGGTCGACAACCGCCAACGCACCTCGACCGGGGCTCTGCCGGGTCCGGCGGTCTGACGACGAACCGGACAGGTCAACATGCTCGCAAGCGAGGCAAACGCACATGGTTCGTCGCGCGTGCGTTCGAGGCCGACGGCGGCATACTCGTGGCGGCGCCGGTCTGGGTCCGCCCGTGAAACGCCCCTGTTGACCTCCTCGATTCTGACGGCATGGGTGCATCGGGTCGGGCAGGCTTGCAGCCGAGCAGACGCAGTGCGCGCCAGGGGACCATCCACGCCCATGAACCATGGCACGCCGCCTCCCTCGCCGCGCGCGTTCGCTGCGGGCGTGTGGGGGCACGGGAGGGAGCCTTGGTGGCACGTGGTGCGGACGAAGCCCCAGGTGGACGCAACGCAGCCTCGTGGGATCAAGGGGCTTGATCCGCGCCCGGGGCGCGAACAGGATGGTTGCGTCCCTTCGCAGGGACGCGCGGAGGCCGCGGCGATGAAGACCTTGCTCTTGATGCGCCATGCGAAATCGAGCTGGGAAGACGAGAACCTGGACGACCACGACCGGCCGCTGAGCAAGCGAGGCAGACGCGCCGCGCCACGCATGGGTCGCCTGATCCGCGACCTCGGGCTGGTCCCGGACTTCATCGTCAGCTCCACCGCGGTCCGGGCCCTGGGCACCGCCCGCATGCTCGCCGCCGAGTGCGGCTATGCGGGTATCATCCGCGAAGACCCGTCGCTCTATGCCGCACCAGACAACGCTTACGCCGCTGCTCTTCGACGGCTCCCCAAGCAGGTCGTCCGCCCCCTGATCGTCGGCCACAACCCGGCTGTGGAGACTCTCCTGCGGCGCCTGACCGCGGTGGACATGCATGTGCCGACGGGCGCGTTGGCCCAGATCACACTGCCCGACGGACCGTGGGCCGCGATGGAATGCTCTCCCGTGGGGCATCTCGAAGGGTTCTGGAAGCCGCGCGATCTGCCCGAAGGTTGACCGGACTGCGGAGCTGCTACGTGCCCATCTACCTGCTCGACGACGACCTTGCCTTTCCGCCCCCTCGACACGGCCCCCGCAACGGCCCCATCGCGGTGGGCGGCGACCTGCGCCCCGAACGTCTCTTGCTCGCCTACAGCATGGGCATCTTCCCCTGGCCTCATGAGGGTCTGCCGCTCCTGTGGTTCTCCCCCGATCCCCGCATGGTCCTGTTGCCCGGCGAGCTTCACGTTGCGCACAGCCTCGCCAGGACCCTGCGCCGCGGGGGCTTCCGCTTCACGCTCGACACCGCGTTTGCCGATGTGATGGCCGGCTGCGCGCAGGCGCCCCGCCCCGGACAAGACGGAACCTGGATCACGCCGGAGATGATTGAAGCCTACGTGCGTCTGCACCAGCTCGGACTGGCACACAGCGCGGAGGCATGGCACGGCGACCGCCTCGTGGGCGGGCTGTACGGCGTGTCCCTCGGCGCCGCGTTCTTCGGTGAGTCGATGTTCGCCCGTACCAGCGACGCGTCCAAGGCGGCGTTCGTCATGCTGGTTCGGCAGCTCCAGCGCTGGCAGTTCGCGTTGGTGGACTGCCAGACCTACACGGATCATCTTGCGCGCTTCGGGGCCAGACTCTGGCCGCGGTCCCGGTTTCTCGACCAGCTCGCCCGCGCTATCGAGCAGCCGACTCGCAGGGGCCGCTGGACCTTCGATGGCTGAGCCGGCGGGTGTCTACAGGCCCAGCTCGGCCCGCAAGGCCGCCTCGAGCTCCGGGTACAGGAACCTGAACCCACTGTCCCGAAGCCGTTTCGGGATCACCCTGGCACCGCCGAGCAGCAGCTCCTGCCCCATCTCGCCGAACGCTGCCTTCACCGCGAAACTGGGCAACGGCAGCAACGCCGGACGATGCAGCACCCGCCCGAGCGTCCGGGCGAACTCGACGCTCGTCACCGCCCGCGGCGCCACCACGTTCACCGGCCCCGATACGCTCTCGGTCATCAGCAAGTGGTGCAGCGCCCCGATGACGTCGTCGAGCGCGACCCAGCTCATGTACTGACGTCCCGGTCCCACCTTGCCGCCCAGACCGAGCTTGAACGGCGTCAGCAGCTTCTGCAGCGCGCCGCCCTGCGCCGCGAGCACGACACCGATTCTCGCGTTCACCACGCGGATTCCCGCCTCTGCCGCGGGCGATGCCGCTTGCTCCCACCCACGGCACACCTCCGCAAGAAAGCCTTCGCCCGGCGGGCTGTCCTCGTCGACCGGCTCGTCCCCCCGGTTGCCGTAGAAGCCAATGGCGGACGCCGCCACCAGCGTGCGTGGGCGTGTCGGCAACGACGCGAGCGCTTCCGCCAGGAGGCGGGTGCCATCGACACGACTCTTGCGTATGCTCTCCTTGCGGTCTTCGGTCCAACGCCCCGCTGCGATGTTCTCCCCGGCCAGGTGGACCACGGCGTCCACCGATCGAAACCCCTCCGGCTCCACCTCTCCGGTGTCCGGATTCCAGTACGGCTCGGCGCACCCCGCGGCAGGCTTCCGGCGAGACACCCGCACCACCCGATGCCCACCTCCCTGCAGGAATGCGGTGAGCTGCGCACCGATCATCCCCGACGCCCCCGTGATGGCAATCGTCATCCGCGGGCGGTCCGCAAACTGCTTGTGACGTTCGAGGTCCATGCGAGTCCTGTCGTGGCGGTGTTGCAAGAGCCGCTGGAGCATCTTCCCGGTGGCGGCGTTGCCAACCCAGCGGCCCACCATGCCCAGGGGCAGATCATACTCGATCCGGTCGTGCAGGATGCTGGTGTCGGGTCCGCTGGGCTGCACACGGTGTACGTGACGCCACCTTGCGTAGGGGCCTTCGACCTGCTCGTCGCAGAACTGTTCTCCCGCGACGTAGTCGACGTGCCGGGCCACCCAGCGGATGCGTACCGGCCCCTTGGTGATCTCCATGGCCAGGCGGCCTCCGTCGCGCACGCCGCCTGTCTGCTCCAGCACGCGGATGCTCTCCCACGGCGGGCTCAACCGCTGGAATGCACCCGGACGCTCGTGCCATGCGAACAGCTCGCTGGCCGATACCGGCATCTCGCTACGCTTTTCGAAGACGGGCATCGGTCACCTTTCCGGCGCCCACCGGTCCAGATAGCGCGCCATCTTCACCTTTCGCATCGTGTTCTCCGAGCTCATGTACCGCACCGTGCCGAAGACGTCACGCTCCGGCCCCCACGGACGGTCGTACTTGCCCAGCACCCAAGATATTCCGCTTGCCGAATTCGGATCGCGACCGTCGAGCGCGTAGCGGTCATTCAGCTCTGTCATCACCTCGAGCGCCTGTCTGGGGTGCGCGGTCCATTCGAGGATCTTCTTTCCCCAGAGCATGCGGAGATAGTTGTGCACCCGGCCTTCTTCCACGAGCTGCCGCTGCGCTGCGTTCCACACCCGGTCGTGGGTCTGTCCCGATGCAAGCTGTTGCATGCCGTACAGATGGGTCCGCCGGTCCGACGCATGCTTCTCCAGCGTCGCACGCGCCCATGCGGGGAGCGCCTCGTAGCTGGCGTAGGCAGGATCGTAGTACGCCGCGTGAAACCCGAGCTCGCGCCATGTGATGATCTGGTCGAGAAAGGCTTGCGCCGGCGCGCTCAGTCCCCACCAACCTTCCCGTGCCCCGGTGGCCTTGTCGGCAAGCTGGCTTTCCTCCCACCCCTCGTGGTCGAGCACACGACGAACCACCTCGTGGGCGGACAAGTGCCCGAAGTGCAACCACGGCGAGAGCCCACTACCGCCCGCGGCATCGGGATGATTCCGGTCTTCGTCGTAGCGGCCGAGCCCGTTGCGGAGGAATCTCTCGAGGGCGACCGACGCGGCCGACGTCCCTCCTTGCTCATCCACGGCGCCCACGTGATGGTCGATGGGCAATGCGCCGATCACCCGTGGGTCTGCACGAAGAAGCTCTGCCGTGGCAACGGGATAGCGGGAGCCCAGACCGTCGGGGAGCGACGCCAGGTTCGGCAGCGATACCCGGGCGAGCGGGTCTGCGGCTGGCAAGGTACGCAGATGCGGCCTGATGTGCTTGTGTAGGTGACGGCGGAACGAGTGCGCGAGCGGGAACGCGCCGCCGGCTTCGGCGAGCGGGAGAATTCCGCAGGAGTCCACCTGTTCGAGCGAGACGTGGAGACGCCGTGCCGCGGCCGCCACCATGCGGGGCAGAAAGAAACCCGGGTACAGGTCGGTAACGACCGTGCAGGCACGGCTTCCGAGGGTCTCGATCAGGCCCTTGCCTTCGCCGGGTGCTCGCTCGACATAGGGATAGTACGTGACGCACTTTCCTTGCAGGCGATGGGCGTTGTCGGCCATCCCTTGGAGGATAAACCGGTGCAGGCGGTCGCTCGCGTACGGGTAGTCTGACCGGAGCGCCTCGAGCACCAACAGGGGCTTGCCGAGCCGCGACGCGGTCTGCACCGCATGCTGCAGAGCGAAGTTCCAACCCACACGGCGGTTGGCGACCATCCAATAAAGCACGTAGTCGCCGGCCGGGTTGGCGGGGGCTCGGTTGGCAGGCAGCACGCGGATGCGGGGGACGGTCATGGTGGCGGGCAGGTTCACCATCCGATGTCCGGGTGGCAAGAGCCGTCGCGGAGGCGCTTCTGTCGGAGGCTTCTTGGAACGAGGACCTTTCGGTGGTTCACTGCGGCCATGGCCCGCATCCTTCGCCTCCCGTTCGACGATAGCACGGTCGAGCTTCGCGTTCCCGAGTCGTGGCAGATCCTGCAAGAGCTCGCCCCGAATCCGTTGCAGGCGCTGCACGACATCGCTGCTGCGCTGCGCGATGCGCTCGAGCATCCGATCGGGTGCGCCCCCGTGTCCGAGGGGGACGTCGCGGGCAAGAAGATCGCCATGGCGGTCGATGACATCACGCGGCCCACGCCGCTTCACCGATTCTTCCCGGTGGTCGTGGAGCACCTGCTGGCGCGGGGCGCACGCAGGCAGGACATCACGGTGGTCAACGCGCTGGGCATCCACCGGCCGATGACCGCGGACGAGGTGCACCGCAAGCTGGGCGCGGACAACCTCCACGGGCTGCGCTGGGTCAACCACGATGCGAAAGACGAGGCCTGGCTGACACGCCTGGGCACCACCACGCGCGGCACGGAGGTGGTCCTGAGCAAACACTTGACCGACGCAGACCTCATCATCTGCCTCGGGGCGATCGAGCCGCACCTGCTCCTGGGCTTCGGGGGCGGGCTGAAGATGATCGTGCCCGGCCTCGCGCACGAGAAGACCATCGCCCAGAACCACATGCAGGGCGTAT
>Ga0209018_1000278_pt1 | contig 48513 bp, 34 predicted proteins | sample YNPBryBLVA2012_FD_185814 | JGI IMG/M metagenome (GOLD analysis project Ga0209018, IMG submission 185814) | Anoxygenic and chlorotrophic microbial mat microbial communities from Yellowstone National Park, USA - YNP Bryant BLVA 2012 (SPAdes)... ...
TATCTCAGCCCCGTCCCTTGGGACGCGGCGATAGTATCGAATCCCGCGTTCAAAAAAAATCGGCAGGATACTTCAACATCCTTCCATATCTCAGCCCCGCCCTTATGACGGGGCGATGGTATCGAATCCCAAATCCAAAAAAATCGGCAGGATGCCTTATCATCCTTCCACATCTCAGCCCCGCACCTCGGGACGGGGTGATAGGGAGATAGAGTGACGGTTCATTTCGTTCCTATCTCAACAGCACCATTTTAATAACCTTTCTCCCCGATCCAGCTTTCAGCGAGCCATAATATATTCCGCTGGGCAGATCCGTCGCTTGCCATTCAAATTTATGATCACCTGCTGAGAGCTTGCCAGCAAACAATGTCGCCACCTGTCTTCCCAGGATATTGAAAACCTCCAATTTCACATCTGCTTCTTCTGAAAGGGAGAAAGTGATGGTCGTATTGCCATTGAACGGATTGGGATAATTTTGCTGCAGCTCAAAGGAAAGGATCGTAAAATTTTCTGCTGGAACTGCGGTGGGAAGATATTTATTCAGTTGGAGCTTCAGATTCTCATTTCTGCGTTTGGAAAAGGATCTGATACCTGGCACAGGCATGTTCATTTCCACCACCACATCGGTCTCGATGTTGGTGAGAAAATTCTGGTACGGATAAAGCTTATTCTTATCGGCCTGAACAAAGGGATCGATCAGCCGTTTCAGCCGCTCAGCCATGACCGATACCGAATCATACGAGGCTGGCCCAATCATCATCTCTTTAATGTAGTTCAAATACTTCTGGCGCAGCGATTCGTTTTCGATAATCCTGCGACTGAGCGGTCGCTGAGGTAAATTGGGCACGTTCACAATATCCACGGTGAAAATATTCCAATTGTTGATATAGCCGCCAAAAGTTTCGTTGAGATCCCAGGGGATCATCTGGAACTGTCCCGACAATGAGTCATCGTACAAATAAAAATTACGGCCCGAGCCTGTGTAACTGTCGAAATTGGACAGCACCATATTGAACGCCAGCAGCCGACAGCACTGATCCAGGTTCAAATAATTTGCCATTGTATCCTGAAAAACAGCCGATGGCGTATTGTTGAGTTTATTGAGCATGGTCGTTAGACCTGACCAATCGTCCAAATCCTCATTGGTTTTCAGTTCCAATCCAAAAGTATATTTGGATTTATCGGAACCCAGGTAAGCCAGATTGCTGCCTTTATCGGTGGCTTTGTAAAGATTGTCCGTGTCGTTGATAAAATGTCTGGCGAGAAACGTTTTATCCACCTGCTCCACCTGGACATAAAAGCCGAGCAGCATCCCATCGATGGAGATATTGGCATAAGTCGCTCGTGGTGCTGGCACGTATTTTCGAATGATATCGTAGCCAATTTTTTCCCGCATGAAACTGGGGTCCTTGAAGCAGTTGCTGAAATTCAACTCCTTCACCCCATAAAAAGTCTGGCTTTTTTTAAATTTATCGAATTTGAACTTCAACGGCTTTTTAGGTGTTCGGCGAGAACCATTGTAAGATGAATTTCCCTTGTAGCGGACACCAATGCTATCCAGCACCTGCCCCTCATAAGTCAGTTGAGCGGGCAGGTACAATTCCCCGTGTTCAAAATAATAGGCCAAAGAATCCGCCCAATTGGGGATATAAAAATGTAGCTCATAATGATGAACTCGGGTGTCATCGAAAATAATGGCGCTGGAATCTATTTCCTGAGTTGCTCGGTTTGCTGCTCCTGGCGTGGGCGTAGCGAATGCTTGCCAATTGGAGCTACCATCGGGGAATCGGCCCAAAGAGACATCGGCCGTCTGCGGCCCAAAATTCAGCGTGTCAATGGCTATGGTTTCCGAGCCTGATCGGTAATAAAAGCCCAAAAATTCACCCGCTTTATTCAATTTAAAATTGGCATGAAGCCCTGTTGCACCGATATCTCCATCGGCCCAGATAAGCAAAAATGCGGCTGGCGAAATCGTGATATCGGGAAATGCCCATTGAGTTGGCAGTAGCGGATCATCGGTCAAAAAGTAATTTTTCAGATCGATAGGGTCAGAACTGCCATTGTAAATCTCAATCCAATCATCGAAATTTTGATCGGTTGGATCGACGATAAAATTATCATTCTCGGCCATGAATTCGTTGATGACCAGATATGGCTGAGCGAATGATGCTGACCAAAATGAGACCAAAAGTATGGTGGCAAAGGAGATAGATTTCATTTTTTCCCTTTTTTAAGAATATTTTTGATGCCCAACGGATTTCAATTTTATGTCTAATTTTATTTTCATTTTCAGAGTTCAATCATTGCGAGCGGAACACTGAGTATGCAAGCACTCTTTTTTGACTATGAAAACTGGAGATGACTTCGCCCTCCGCAGACTGGCAGACAGATCGCAATGACTGACTTTAATGAAACTCATATCCTTAAATTCAAATCCGATCCGTTGGTTTCATCTATCAGTTGGGCAAAAAATAAATCTGGAATTTGAAGCCCCGAGGTAAAATGATTTGTTATTGAATTATTTTTTCTCCGCCAGCACCACGGTAAACCAGACCTCCTGCTTCTCAAATCCCCGAGCGCCTATCGGCCCTTCTCCACCTCTCATTCCACCTGGCCTTCCACCCATGCCACCAGGTCGGCCGCCCATCCTGCCCGGCCTACCACCCATATCGCCATCAGGTGGTTCGCCCCCGTCAGGTCTTTCGCCTCGGCCAGGCATTCCACCCAGCTCCTGGCGCATCGCTGATCGTTCTTCTTTGCTCATACCGCCCAATTCCAGCCCCAGCTTCAATTCTTTGCCATTTTTAATGCCCATTGGAATCGGCAATTTAAATTCATAGCAGAATACACCAGCGTCATAAGCCGATCCCACAACGGGTCCTTCCAGAGCGATTTCGGACCGCTCCGTTTTTTTGTCACCTTCGATGATAAAAATCCTCCCAGGAGCAGGCAAATCGCCTCTTCGCCGTTCTCGCATTTTCGCTATTCGCTTCTCCATCTCTTTGGCTCGCTGCTCATCCATTTCTCTGGGCCTGCGATCCTCCCGCTCCATTTTGGGCCGATAGCTCACATGAATATCCGTGCTGCCAGTATAACAAACGCCCCAATTTTTTTGCTTCTTATTTTCTTTGTCCATCCAGATGGTAACGCCCATCATCTGGATGCGCCGAGCCATTTGCTCGTCATTCCCTCGAAACATGAGATAGAGATGATTGGCATCGTTGGCCACTCCCATCACCAGATTTTGATCCTCTAAAGTATATTGGGCAATGCCCTCCCAATCCGCAAATTTGCCGTCGATGGCGATTTCTCGATCAGCCCATTGATTCTGAATTTTATCGCCACCACAACCGAGCAGCAAAGAGAGTCCGATGAAGCCGATCACGAAAAATGTTGATTTTTTCATTGAGGAAACTCCTGATAACCTATTTGAACTGCAATTTTTTCCCAACGGATTGATGAAGCCAACGGATTTTTCTTAATGTCTTTCATCCGCTGGTTTCATCTATGCGTTGGGCAGCTAAAAATACAAAGACCCTTCCGAAGGATTAAAACCTTCGAAAGGGCTCATTCTATCACTTTTCCAGATCAGGCGGCGGCAGCTCTGCCCCAGGTGCAGGTGGACGCAGCGGCAGCGGAGATTTTCCGTGTCGCCCCATTCCCTCTTTCAATTGATGCAGATCAAATTTCTTCTGCTGCTCAGGTGTTAGCAAGTCCCTGATCGCTCGCTGATGAAGGTACTGCTTGAGCTCGATCTCGGCCACTATTTTTGTTTTCTGCTCGATCAAGTTTTTCACCTTTGCCTGGTTGAACGGATCCGCTACCAATTCCTGTTTCAAATTAGCTTCGATGGTGGGAATTTGAGATCGCAGCGGCAAAATTTCTTTTTCCAGTTTCAGCTCCAGGTCTTGAATTTTGGCCTGTTGCTCCTCGGTCAAATCCAGCGCTGCCATGCGGGGATGTTTCGATTGAAGTGGTCTTTCTGGCCGTTGCGCCCATAAGCCACTTGCCAGGATTAGACTGCCGATCATGAATACAGCAAAAATGTTCTTTCTCATGGTTGTTTCCTTTCCTCATTGATTTTATGAAAATGATTGGTGACCGCAAATTCCGCTCATGAATAGAATTTCGCTAATTGATTTTTTCCCAGCTCAATTCGCCTCGATTCGTGCGATTGGCGGTTTGAGTTGGCTAAATATTCTTCGACATGCTTGGATTTTCGTGTCGGTTCATGAAAAGTTTAATTGTATTTATGTTGTTCGATGGTTAGACAGTTGAAGCCTCTAATTTATTCCCGATTCAAAAAAAAAGATGGCGTCCATCCGACTCAGGCGGCTGCAGTTCATTTTCATTAATCGCCCAGACTTCTGTCCTGATCCACTCTGATCCGATATTGCTAATGGAAAGTTAATGGCGCTGGTATTGAATGCGATTATTGGCAAACAAGCTTTTTGACTGGTGAGAATAATAATAGAAACGAGTAATGCTCTGGAATTTTTATTTTTAAAGGCGAGAGGGGGTAGATTTTTTTTATGAATTTATTGAAATTACTAACGACGTTGCTTTTCACCCGTCCGCCCAGAGCTGCAATGACAAATTGAAAAGCTACAACCAATAAATATTTACAATTTTATTTATTAGAACAATGTTACAAGCAATGCTTACCTACTTTACAAAACCCGAAAACTGAAAAATGCCGCATTGAAAAAAGCGGTCGGGTGGAAAAGCTGGTTAGGCAACTGACTATATTAGTTTCATTTTATTATTTTATTTATCTCACTCATATGTTTATAAATTTCGTCTAGTTTCCTTGTACCGTGAATATTATTCGGGTTCAATTCTATGGATTTTTGATAGTTTATCACAGCTAATTCATATTTCTTTGCTTTCATATAAGCATCACCAAGGCTATCGTAAACATTAAACGATTCCGGATGCTCTTCGACATTTAATTTGAATAATGAAATTGCTTCGCTAGTTAAATTGTTTCTTAAATATTCATAACCCAAGAAATTGATTTGATGCTCTGTAAAAAGAACAGTTTTAACATTTTTGGCCTTTTGCTTTTTATAGAATTCGATGGCTTTTTCTGCACCTTCATTCCTTAAAATAGATAAAAATTTCGCATCAATTTTACGTTCAACTCTAAAATACTGGCCAATATCAACTTTCGGATTTGTACAAAAAAAGATCGGTCTATTATTTTCGTGCGGCATACAATAAGGATTTGTAAAAACTCTTTTTTTTGTTACCGAATTAAATAAGTAACAAATTAAATCTTCAGAAAAACCAATACTGATGTAAATATCTTTATATTCATTTTTCCGAAGACTTTCAAAGCAATACCAGCCGGCATTTGAAATCGGTTGCGGCAGTTTATATTTATTACTATAAAAATGAATTGCACTGGCAATACCCCAATTATTGGTCATTATTCCAGCATTTGATATTTCTTCCTTTGAAATTGAATGAAATTCTTTTGAAATATCTTGAACCAATTCCTCCCAGCCAAATCTATCGGCAAAATATTGAGGAAGTCTATTTATCCTATTGTTTTCAAACTTTACTCCAGCGTTGACGCCCATTATTTCTGCGTATTTAATAAAATCACTTACAGGTAATACAGGTACCATCATAGGTAATAAAGGCAGGCTTAGTATTATATATAAAATTGGAATGGCTAACTTTAATTTTTTGGAAAGACTAAATTTTTCTTCCAGTTTGATCGAGCCTACTGATACAAGTACAGTATACATAGGAATTAAAAAATAGAATTTTGCCCCTATTATATAAAACAGTATGAATAGGAATAAATACATTATTCCAAAAAATCTGTACTTCTTCCACTTATTTGAAAAAAGAAGTAAGTATAAACCGGTTAACCAAATAGGCAATGATATGATATTATCTGGTAATATCTGATTCCATAAAAATTCTGGGAAGGATGCTAAATATGAAATACCACCGGAATAATTGGACGCGAATTCTAAAAAATACCAATCGTTTTGAGATTGCCATATCAAATACGGAATTAAAAATAAAAGTGCTATTATTCCGGCAAGCCAGACCTCTTTTTTCTTAAACATTCTCCTTTGCGGCACAAAAAACAATGAAACAAAAATTGCGAGCCCATAAAAAAGAATTGTTAATTTATTAATTAATCCGAGACCTAAAATAATACCAGCATAAAACCATAATTTTTCATTTTCTGTTTTAATTATTCTTATCAAAAAGTATAACGTCACAACTACTATCAAAAAATCTACACTGTCATAAGTAAACACTGATCCGAATGGTGTAAATCCGGAGAATAATATAAAAACACCGGTAATTAGTACAGCGTAAATTTTGCCTCCTAATTCCTTTGTCATTAAACAAGTAAAAATAAGTGATGCAGCGCCAAGTAACGATGAAGCCAGATGAATCGTTTTTATCGAATATCCGAAAATAATTGTAAACAACTTTAAATAAAGAGGTGATAATGGAAGCATATCAAAATTTGAAAAGCTAAATTGATCGCCAATACTGATATAATACAATTCATCTCTCAAGTATCCATATTCAGGTAACATTAAATGGATGAGCACCTTAATGATGGCCAATAAAATTACTATTGATGTTAAGTTAGTGTACTTTTTCTCTTTAAAGATCAAGATTATGTTTTTAATATTCATCTATTATAATTGTTGCCTAACGCCAGCGTGAGCGGCTGGCAAGCATAAGAAAAACTTTGGTCGAGGGAACAAACGTCGGAATGACACGCCAATGAATTTCATGCTTCTGCTTGCCAGTCCGCTCCACGCAAAGTTAGACTTTTATTATATCTAGCGCTAATCAAAGTTCAATAACTGATGAACTATTATCGAATCAATGTGAGTTTTTTCCAATCTTGAAAATTATTAGTGATAAGTTTACAAATATAAATTCCGGACGGCATGGGATGAGCTGAATTATCTCTCCCATCCCATACTGTAGAATGAAAACCAGCTACCAGATTTTGGTCTAACAGTATCTTTACTTCGCGCCCAATAAGATCAAAAATAACAAGTTTTACATGTGTTTCTTCCGGCAATCCAAAACTGATTTTGGTTTCGGGATTGAAGGGATTCGGAAAGTTTTGAAACAGAATAAAATCATCTGGTACAGCAATATCTTCGACATGAGATTGTCCGGCGGCTTTGTTGATACAGTATTCTACATAATGCGTATCATAAGCATCCTGACCTAGACTTGTGACTTTAACTTGGAGTTCAAAATCAGTGTCAAGCATTGTTCGCTGGTAAGTCTGTGAAGTGCTGACCACCCCTGACCAGCTTCCTGTACCATTGTAACGCCAACGCCATTCGTATGTGTATGAACCATTTCCGCCAGATGGATTTGCCGTCCAGGTACCTGATTGTTTCCAACCTAAACATGTAGGGCCAGTGATGGTGACATATGGCGGATCACGGCGACCGGCCACCGTATATGCAACGGTAGCTTGAGAAGGAGCGCATGGGTAATATGCATTGATTTGTTGACCAATTGAATTGGTACCGATCCAATAGACCACTGTTTCCACATCAAATCCTGTAGTTGTTATGTTATTTATCTTAGCCCAGGCTAATTCGAGATTAGGATTGGCGTAACTCCAACCCTGGGTTTGCCGTTCTCGAACCCAGACTTTAGGCGTTTGACTATAAGCCTGGGAAAAGGTAGTATGTTTGGTAATTTTGTACTGCTTTACTCCGTAGTAAACGCCGCTTGGCAAACTACCATTATTGTAGAAAGTATGGGCATGGCTACCCCATGTCAAAGTTGACGTACCACCAACGGATGTCCCTTGCGTCACAATATAGGGTTCACTTATCAATGTTAGTGCGTCAGCCGCATTCACACGTCCCCATCCATATTCTTGATCCCAACCCTTGGAGGTTTGTCATTTGCTGTCACCTCGAGCAAGTGCTTTACATCATCATTAGTTAGATTTAAGCCACGATCAAGGCTCTTGGAGATAATTAAACCGGCAACACCAGAAGCCACAGGAGTGGCGCATGACGTTCCTGAAAAAGAACCATCGGATTGATTGCGAACTGTCGTGTAGTAACTGATACCAGGAGCTACGATGTCGATATGACTGCCCGTATTCGATCCCCAGCCTACACCTGTTACTCTTTGGTCATTCTGGTTTGTAGCACCGACTGCAATTACCCAGGGATAGCCAGCGGGATATTGAACCGTACTGTTATCATCATTACCCATAGCCGCTAATAAAGCTACTCCTTGCTGGTAAGCATTCCAGCTTGCTTCTGTGATGGGATTCCCGCCATAAATGAGATTTTCCCAAAACCCGCTGCCCTTCCCACCAAAGCTCATATTTATGACATGAGCACCATGCGTTCTAGCCCAATCAATCCCTTCAGCAATGTCTGAATCAAAAGCAGAACCGGCATAGAACCCAAAAATATCCCACCACGGTCCACTCGTTTTGGCAATTTTGACCGGCAGCAGTTTGCAATTCCACATCACACCAGCGACTTTGTTATTATTGTTGGTAATGGCACCTATGACACCCGCGACCTTTGTTCCGTGACCCGCCCATTGCGAGCTACTCGATATGTCATCCATAGGATTGGAGTCACCATCACCAGCATCCCACCCCTGGATGACACGACTTCTATTGCCAGGGTCCAAATCTGTGTGGTTATAATCTACACCGCCATCGACCACAGCCACAGTGACGTCATTTCGTCCTGTGCTTTTCTCCCAGGCTTGGGGTGCATGAATGTCGTTACCAGGTGCACCATAATTATACAAGCCCCATTGTTGTCCGCTTTGAAATCGTGGGTCATTGGGAAAAATATCCGAAGGCTCAAGTAAATAACTGGGAACGGCGCTTGCGATACCGGGAATAGCAGACAATTGTTTTACAAATTGCGTAATGTTGGTCGTATCGGCAATTTTGATGACATACCAATGGGATAGATCGATGAGTTTTACAATTTCGCCACTTCTCGAAACAGCCATCGTATCGCCTGGTAGAAAACTTTCAAAGATTTTTCATCCCTCTGTAAAATCAACCTGCTGCAAAATATTTTTAATTTCCGATGATTGAATATCATTGGGAAATATTCGCTGGGCAACCTCGCGCAGTTTTCCTTGCTCAAATTTTACCAGGATGATACCGGGAACATGCTCGCTGGTTGTTTGGGCTGATCCTAATTTCCCAGTCGACAAAATAATTGCCACACTGAACAGCAGCATTCGTGAAAATAGAGTTATTGATTTCATTTTACCCATCCTTTCCTTGAAAGTTTGGTTAATTGGTGATTTGTTTTAATCCAGAACCATCAACCTTGATGATCCAAAGAACAATTTTGTCTCGTTTCGGAGTAAAATTGCTAAACGCAATCGCACGCGAGTCGGGAGACCAGCTTGGAGATAAGCCAGTTGTAAGTTTCCTCTGTGCACTACCATCCGGCTTCATCAGCCATAAAGATGCTGTGCCAGATTCTATCACAGTCCACCAGGCTATTAATGTTCCATCGGGAGACCAATCAGGTGCCCGATCAGTTCTTTCATTTTTTGTCAACCGAACTGAATTGGTTCCCGTCGTATCCATCACAAAAATTTCTTCACCAAAAACACCTTTTGGAAATCCTAAATACACTAGTCGGCTTCCATCTGGACCCCATGAAGGATCACGCCCATCACCAACACCATGTTCGCTGATATTTTTAGGGTTTGTACCATCTGCGTTTATAATCCAAATAAAACTTGCACCCTTTGAACCATTAGTATCACGATATGGGCTGTCAAAAGCAATTTTTTTTCCATCGGGCGACCAACTTGGGAAATATGCTTCTCCAAAATTAGTTATACGTTTAATATTATCTCCTCGTAAATCGATTGAAAAAATGTCGCCACTATTAAATGCAATTTTTTTTCCATCCGGCGACCAATCGGGACTGTAAGCGGCTCCATCAATAAGCAACCTACGATTTTGTCCCTCAGTATCAACGACATAAAGTCCAGTTGGATATAGGGTATCGCCTGGATCAGGATTGATGTGCGTATAAGCGATCCATTTTCCATCTGGAGACCAGGCCGGTGAGTCATCCATGGGAATCGGATCCTCATTTGGCGGTGGTTCAATTATTTTATTCTTGCAGCCAGATAAAAAGAGAAACAGAGAAGACGCTATTAAAATGATCGCAGGGGCTAAATTGATCTTAATCATAGAAATAATACCCTAAATTATAATATTGTTCCTCGAATTCTACTATTAATAAATGGTCTAACATATTGATTAGCTGCCCGACTTATTTCGAATTATTTTCTACTATTAGAAAAATATGTCTATATTTAGACAAACTTTTCCACTAATAGAAAAATCAATTTTTCTATTAGTGGACAATTTTCATGGCCGACTTTCAGTTTTGGTTTTTCTATTATTGAACTTTTTTTCTCGAATATCATTCGCTCTTTTATGCCATTTGCTATAACACATTGGCAAGCCAGCTCCCAAACCTTCTTCTCCTTACTTCATCTTCCACCGAATGTCTTGCGCATCCTTTTAATTCTAACGGCAAGTTATAATCTCTATTTTAATACCATATAAATAGTCCTCATGTCCTAGCGATGCTTCTAACAATTTCGGTTGCCTGGCAATAGTGAGATCATCGCTGATGTTGGAGAGGATCGCTCCATCATTCATTATGAAAAACGATGTATCCCCATCTCGCAACAACTTCGCCTGGTGAAATAAGTTGCAATGAATATACCATATTTATGCAAAAATGTCAATAACAAATTTTATTACCTGCGCCTAAAAATTTTTGCTATGCGCCATTGCATATTATGACTATCTTCCAGCGAAAATTCAATGCGCACTTCTTGATTCATAAATTTAAGCACAAAAAAAGCACGTGAAAGGGTGAATGAAATTATCCACCTTCCACGTGCTTTTTCACGCAAAACAAATATTCAGTTTTACAGATAACATCTAATTTTAAAAATCCGAAGCCCTACTTTTTCGTCTCCACCTTCTCATACACCGCCTTGCTGGTTCGCTCGCCCATGGGCGTGGAGCGAGTGGTTTCGATTGTCAGGATATTCTTATCCAGTGACCACTTCTCGGTGGATTCCATGGTAAACTCCCGATCGCCTCGGGACATCTTCATGGTGGACTCGATGATCAGCGTTTTGCCATCCTTTGACCAGTTGACCGTGGATTCTCGGGTGCCCCAGTTGGTGTCGTTCTTGCATTTTTTGCCGTCAAGGGTGTAAGTGGACTTGGTGGTCACATCCTCTCCGTCCCGATTTTTGCGGACTGTTTCCACGATCAGTTGATTTTCCTTTTGCTCGATGATCATTTTGGAAGCCATCATGCCGCCTCGTCGGCCGCCTGGGCCCTCGGGTTGATCACTTTTATCGGCATTCAGCGTCCATTCGCCCGAAAAATTGGGTTTGGTCTCTTGAGCCGTGATAACGATAGCGCCCAGCAGTAAAATCAAAATGGCGAGTGATGCGATAAATCTCATGGCTATTTCCTTTCAAATAATGTTGGTGGTTTGATTTTAGTGATTAATTTTTTCATAATGTTTAAACACCCAACTCGGGAAAAAAATGCGGTTAAAGTACGACCAATCAATTTTATGAAATGAACCTGATTTCTATTCCCGACCTGGAATATCAGATTAATTTTTTATGAATAGTTTTTTGTTGTTTAATACGGCCGAATTTTGTATATTTTAACCAAACAAAAAGGAGAATGCTGTTGAAAATAGAAGGCCTTATCTGGTATCGAGACATTATCGATAAGTTGCTACAGAAACATCAAATTACAGATAAGGAAGTAGAATAAGTCTTTGCTAATAAACCGAAGTTTACCTTTATCGAGAAAGGCAGAGTAAAAAAAGAGAATTTGTACTCTGCCAGAGGGCAAACCAATGCGGGTCGCTATTTAACCGTAATATTTATCTATAAACAGACCAAAGAGGCGTTAATCATTACAGCAAGAGATATGGATTCCAATGAAAGGAGAAAATATGTCAAAAAGTAAAATCAAAAGAGATCCATTGCCAGAAGAATTTGAAACAATAGAGGAAGCCGCTGAATTCTGGGATAGCCACAGCCTGGCTGATTATGAAGATTATCAAAAAGAGGTAGATTTTGAAGTCGATTTGAAAAGGGAAAAGAATTATTTCGCCATCGAGAAAGAATTGTCGGATGCCATCCACAAAATGGCAAAACGAAAAGGCATATTGCCTGAAACATTGGTAAATTTATGGTTGAAAGAGAAAATTATGGAAGCTACTTAGATTTATTCGAGCGTCTCATTTAAAAATTTTGCTACTCCTCTTTCCATTGGACAAAGTGCTTACAATTTCACCAACATCTGATTAATCTGGTAAACCCCAACCTCTCGTGACCATAATAGCTAATATATAGCCTATTTGTAGCTATCCATTCAAAAGTCGAAAAGCTTTGAATGGGTTTAGCTGTGGGAAAAATGACCAATTTGTCCTACAGTTGGGCCAGCAACTGCTTGATCTGTGACTCAACAATCTTCCTGGAATATTTCACCTTCACCAGATTGCTCTGCGATTGCAACAGCGAAGCCTGGGCATTCATTTGATCCAGGATGGTGCTGGCGCCGACGGCATAGCGAGCCGTAACCAGCTCCAGATCCCGTTTGGACGATTCGACATTTTTTTCATCAATTTTAATCAAGTTGGTATAGGTTTGCAAACTGGTGTACAGGTTGGTCAACTGGGCGGTAAGCTCCCGCTCCCTTGCCTCCAGCTCGATCTGACTTTTTTCTAAATTCAATTTTTCTTTTTGAACAGTGAGATTTTTATTGAATCCACTAAAGAGATCGAGGCTAGCTTGAAGGCCGACCTGATTGGAAGCCAGCGGTGAACCGTCCGTCCATCGGCCGCTTCTCGAATAGCTGTAATAACCAGATAGCGAAGGCAAGTAAGCCTCTCGGGCAATCTTCAAAGAGATCTGCTGGAATTTTAAATTTTGTTTTAGCGTCTGGTACTCCCGATTGCTTGCGAGCAACAGCGATCGGGCCGCCTCCAATTCGGGGATGTCGATATCTTCGGCTGCGATATATTCGACTTCAAAATCGATATTCGGCGACCGTCCCATGGTCGTGTTCAGCGCTCGCTTGTAATTTTGCAGCCGTTCCCGTTCCGAAAGCAACATCGCCTCGAAATCGCCCTTTTGCACCTCGGCTTTCAGGACATCGGACTCGGTCTTGGCGCCCAATTGGTACATCATTTTTATCTTTTCTAAATTCTCGCTTGCCGATCGAATGTTATCCTCATAAACCGAGATCAAGGCATACGACGTCAAAATCTGGAGATAATAGTTATCCACCGCCAGTCGAATCTGGGACTTTAAATCTTCGTTAGAAATTTGTGAAATTTTCTCATTCACTTTCGATAACTGAATTGCTGAGTACATCCCTGGCCGATAAAGGCTCTGATCCACCGATCCCTGGACGCTCCATTGCGATTGCCATTCCGAACCTGGCAAATTATTATCGCTCGTGGAAGTGCCTGCGCTCACTCCAATCGATGGGTATAAATTGGAATACGATTGCTTTGTCGATAGCTGCGCCTGTTCAACCGAAAGCCCGCTCTGCTGCAGCGAAGGATTATTTTTCAATGCCATCAGGATGCAGTCGTCTAAAGATAATTTTTCTTTCGGTTCCTGTGCAAACGCCAAATTTACATTCATCAAAACGAATATCAAAATAATTCTTATTGTCCATTTCATATCAAACACCTTCTTCTATAATTTTGCTTTTTAATCTCACGCTAAGCCGCCAAGACGCAAAGATCAGCTATTTTTTCTTGGCGTCTTAGCGGCTTTGCGTGAGCTAATTTTTTATTCATATCTCAACGCTTCAATCGGATTCAACAGCGCCGCCTTCCTGGCAGGATAGAATCCAAAAAAGACCCCCACAATGGCGGCGAACGAAAATGCCAGCACAACGGTGGCAGGGTAAATCTGCGGCGTGAAGGTGGTAAATTTCCGCATCACATAGGTCACTACAAACGCCAGCAGCGTGCCGATGATGCCGCCGATAAAACTCAATACTATGGACTCGGAAAGGAACTGGGTGAGAATATCGCTGCTGCGGGCGCCAACCGCTAATCGGATGCCAATTTCTCGGGTACGTTCGGTCACCGAAACGAGCATGATATTCATAATGCCAATGCCGCCGACAATTAGCGATACCGCTGCGATGGAACCCAACAATATCGTCAATGTTTTTGATGTCGAAGAAGCCATGTCGATAATATCTGCCTGATTGCGGATGTCGAAGTCGTTATCTTCCCCCTCCTGCAGGCGATGGGATGCTCGCATGATCATGGTCAATTCGGTTTGCGCTGCGTAAATTTGATCTTTGGAAATGGCGCTGACATAGATCATGTCAATAAATTGTCCTCCCTTCAGCCGATAGAGCACGGTTTTAGCAGGTGCCAGCACGATGTCGTCCTGGTCGCCGCCCATGCCGCTCTGGCCCTTCTCTTTCAGGACGCCGATGACGGTGAAGGGCGTCTTGTTGATCCGAATCTGCTCGCCCACGGGATCCGCATCGCCAAATAATTCTTTGGCCACAGTTTTGCCCAGGACCGCCACTTTTTTGCTGGCTCGCTCGTCTCGCTCGGTGAACATCTCGCCCGATTGCAGCTCGTAATTGCGAATATAGAGATATTCTGAGCTGACACCATTGATCGACGTGTTCCAATTTTTGCCGCCGCCGATCACCTGACCGCCCGAACGTACCATGGGAGAGATCGCCTTGATAAGCGTGGCCTGCTCTTTAATTTTCTCCACATCATCGAATGTTAGGCGATTGAAACTCCCAGCGCCCATGCTGACGCCACCTCGGATGCTGAAACTGGGGCGGATCATCAGCATATCGGTGCCCAATGAGGTAATCTGCGCCTGAATCCGTGCCGAGGCGCCTTTGCCAATGGCAATCATGACGATCACCGAAGCCACGCCGATAATGATTCCCAACGCCGTCAAAATGCTGCGCAACTTGTTTTTCAAGATGCTTTTGAAAGCGGCTTTCAGTAAGTTCTGTATTCGTAACATGTTTATTTCCCTCTAGATTTTCGTATTTGAGTTGTAAAAGGTAACTGGGTAATTGGGTAATTGGGTAATTCGGTAATTGGGTAACTGGGGAATAGGGGGAATTGGGCAAAAAGGAATAAATTGGCTAAATCAGTTAATTACCTAATTACCTAATTACCTAATTACCTAATCACTCAATCGCTAAATTCTCCTTCGCCTTCTTTCTGTTTTCAACTGGAGAATCTTCTCGAATCACCCCATCCCGCATGGTCACAATGCGTTTGGCATATTCGGAGATGTCTTTTTCGTGCGTGACCAGAATGATGGTAATCCCCTGTTCGTTCAATTCTTGAAACAGCGCCATAATATCATAAGAAGTTTTGGTGTCCAGGTTGCCAGTCGGCTCATCAGCGAGGATGAGGGCTGGCTGGGTCACCAATGCCCGTGCAATGGCCACCCGCTGCTGCTGTCCACCCGAAAGCTGGCTCGGTTCGTGATCGATGCGATCGCCCAGCCCAACTCGTTCCAGCGCCTCAATTGCAGCCTGCTTCGGATTGCTGACTCGCCTGGTTCGATCATAAAACAGCGGCAATTCCACATTTTCCAGCGCCGAGGTTCGGGACAGCAGATTGAACCCCTGAAACACAAATCCAATTTTTTGATTGCGGACATCAGCATATTCATTCTTGCTCAATTGATTCACATTGATCCCATCCAAAAGATAATCGCCCGATGTCGGCTGATCCAGGCAGCCGAGCAAATTCATCAATGTCGATTTGCCCGATCCCGAAGCGCCCATAATGGCCACAAACTCACCTGGCGCCACCGACAAATCGATGCCCCGCAACGCTTGAACCGCCACATCGCCCATCTGGTAGGTCTTGGTTAAATTTTTTGTCTCTATAATCTTATCCATTGTTATTTTCTTCCAATATTTTGTGGTTGTAAGGTATAGCGGTATAAGAATATAATGGAATACGGGTAGTGCTACATATTGAAAAGATTAATAAATTTTGTTCTTATCAGACACTTAATACCCAATTTTGCCCTATACCCTATACCCAATCCCTTTTGCCTTTATACTTCTGTAACATCTATTGCCCTAATTACCCCAATTACCCAATCCCCCAAATACCTAATCTCCTAAAACGGCCTCGGGGGCCCAAAATTCCGCTGAGTCGAACTCGTGGTCTTCGTAGCATTCCCGCTCGACATACCCACGATCACCTGCATCCCTTCTTTCAGATCACGACTCATCACCACTTCGGTCAATTTGCCATCGGTGATGCCCGCTTTGAACGGAGCCATCGCCAATCGATTGTTTTCATCCAGATACCACACGGCTGCCGCATCTTTGGGGCGGGACCTCGTCGAGTTGGCTCCTGGCGGAACGCTTGCCATATTCGGCAGCTTATTTTTCACTGAATCGGGTGCCGCTTCCATTCGCTTCTTCGCTTGATCGAAAAATTCCTGCATGGCTTGTTGCGATGGCTGAAACCGCAGCGCCGTATTCGGAACCAGTAACACATCTTTTCTTTCTTCCACAATAAAATCGACCGTGGCCGTCATGCCAGGCAATAGCAGATTGTCGTTGTTCGCCGCATCGATCACCACGGTATAATTCACCACATTCTGAATCGTAGTCGGCTGCAAACGAATTTGTCGCACCACGCCATGAAAAATTTTATCAGGATACGCCTGTACCATAAACGTCACCCGCTGACCTTCCTTGATCAGACCGATGTCGCTTTCATCCACCTGGGCATGAATTTCCATTTTGGCCAGATCTTCAGCGATAATAAACAACACAGGCGCCTGAAAGCTGGCCGCCACGGTCTGGCCCTCCTCCACGTTCCGCTGGATGACCGTTCCATTGATGGGCGAGTGGATGAAGGCATATTTCAAATTTCGCTGGGCTCGCTCGAAGGCGGCCTGAGCCGAGGTCAGATTGGCCCGCTGCGTTTTCAACTGAATTTTTATCGGCAGGAACTCGGCCTCAGAGATCAGCCCTTTTTCGAACAATGGCAAATTACGGTTATAATCGGCCGTTGCCTGCTCCAGCATGGCTTTGGCCTTTTCCAGATTCGCCTGGGCATCCATCAGCGCAGTTTTTAATAGCACTGTATCCAGCACTGCCAGCAATTGTCCTTTTCGCACTTGATCATTAAAATCCACATTCAGCTTGTCGATAATTCCCGACACCTGGGTGCCAACTTCCACCGTGCTTACCGCATTGATCGTGCCCGTGCTGGAGACGGTGTTGATCAGATCGCCACGGGTAATTTTGTCGAAGGTGTACTTGCCATTGGTGCTCTTTTTGCTGGCGGCATTAAAAGTAACCAGTCCAATCGCCACCACAACAACGATGATTCCTATTGCGTACCAGATTTTTTTCATTGGGATTTGCCTTTCGATTTGCAACTTTATCTTTCAGAGTGAACCAAGAAAAGCTCTATTAAATCATTTTCTTGCTCATCTATTAGACAAATTAGTTTTGAATTTGATTCCCTGGAATGCGAAATATTTTCAGATGGAATATATTTTGGAAGAAGCTTTTTGGGGATGATTGATAGAGAAGAAGTATCGAATTCAACCCTAATAATACGCCAGAGTCGAATGAAAAGGGGATTTGATCGGTATTGAGATTTTGAATGCGAGTGCTTTATTCGGGATTTGATGCTGGAATCTGGGCAGCAGAAAATGCGCTGCCTTTTGAACGGCAATTGTGCGCTTGTTTGTCGTATGAGATGTTAGCAATCATTCTCTGCTCAAAAGAAAATCAATCATATTCAAGCGCTTGATCCCTTCAAAGTCTTCACCAAACGCCGTGTCCATGCTGATGACATATTTCGGATAATTGTCTGGAATGGATTGCAAGACTGAAAATTCTCGCTCAATCGCTTCTTTCGAGGAGAGAAGATAGGTCACCTGGATGTAAAATTTTTCGTGTTCTTTTTCAGCAATAAAATCGACCTCCTGATTGTTGAGCTTGCCGATGAAAACCTTATAGCCCCTGCATTTCAGCTCCAGAAATACAATATTTTCCAGCAAGCCAGCAATATCACCTTCCCGATAACCCAGCAGGGCATGACGGAGCCCGATTTCTCCTAAAAAATACTTCTCATGAATTTCCAATAACCGTTTTCCCTTGATATCATAGCGGGGAACTTTATACAACAGAAAGGCCGACATCAAATATGTGAGATAGCTTTGCACTGTTTCGATGCCAATCTGTAGCTTTTGAGCCTTTAAATATTCAGCCACCTTTCTGGCGGAAAAGATATTGCCGATATTATCGAACGCATATCGAATGATGTTCTCCAACAAATCTACATTGCGGACATTATTTCGTTTGATAATGTCTTTCAATACGATGGTATTGTAGAGGGAATTGATGTACTGATAGATTAACTCTTCATTCAGAATAAAATGGTGGATGGCAGGAAAACCGCCAAACTTCAGGTATTTCAAAAATTCTTGGTTCGCATCCTCTTTATTATCGCCCCTGAACTGCAGGAATTCTTGAAAGTTGAGCGGATAAATGGGAAATTCAATATAGCGACCCGAAATTAGCGTGGCAAGTTCCGACGAAAACAACTGAGCATTGGAACCTGTAATATAAATATCGATATCCTCTCGTGCAAATAGCGAAGCGACGGCTCTTTCCCACTCCAGAATTTCCTGTATTTCATCGATGAACAAGTATTTCCTTCCCGCTACCTGGGAAAATTTATTGGTCACATATTGATGCAAATCCTGATAGGTTTTGATAAAATCATATTCGAGGAGCTCCTTATTGATATAGATAATCTGTCCCTCAGCAACGTTCTGGGATGCAATTTTATCGATAATTTGCCTGACAAAATAGCTTTTTCCCACCCGCCTCATGCCTGTGATAACCTTGATGACAGGTTTATTGATATATGGCGAGATTTTATTTAAGTATAAGTGTCTTATATGCACGACAGATTCCTAATAAAAATGAAAAGTGTCTTCTGTAAACGACATTTTTTATGAAAGAATTACAGGGTAATATAGCATAATTTTAGAAAATGTCAAGCAATAAATTCCTACATGGACCCCACTTTCTAAATCGAAACACTTTGCACGTCGCAATTTCAAACAAGCCACAAATTGGTAGTATTGAAATCAGACCTGATATTACGGCGGAACTGAATGAAAGAAGGGAATGTTTCGGCTTTGAAATTTTTAATGCCAGTAATTTTATTTGGAGATTCGATTCTGGAATTGGTGCAGGTGAAAGGACTGAATTTTTCCGTTGGAAAAGAGCTTAATTTTGAACGGTTAATAGAATTTTCTCGAGCAGCGACCAGATGGGCGGGCGCTTATTTAAACATTTTCTTGTGGCTGCATAAGCAAGCCTATCAGATGCTGAGTAAGCTCATCATAAGAATTTTGATACTCTGGAATTTTGAGTTTCTTAGGCCGAAAAATCAAACCTCTTTCACGCAGATATATATCTTTTCCAATTCGACGATGCCACCTCATTTTAATTATCAAAGGTAACATTTCACATGGGGCAATAGTGCGATTCCTTTCGTTGACACAATATCTGAACGAGCCAATAATTATGTCAATTGCGGATATTGCATGAGGTGCCCCCTCGCAAGATGAGGCGAACATATGAATACGATTCAATCGCTTAGTATTTCCATTTGGAAAGCGAAGTCCAATTTGAAATTTATCCTTGATGTATTGATAGCCGCTATCGAATGGTAAACGAGCGATGAAACACACTCTTCACTATGGCAGCAATCCCCCACTTTTGAAATTCTGGCTAATGCAGATGAGGTAATCAAAAATTTTATTCCAACGGAGGCGGCGGCTGCCAGTCGTCCCTCGCTGGTGGTCGTTCAAGGGATGATCAAACGGTCTCGGCGGCGGCATTTCGCCTGTCATTGGTGGTCTTTTTCGCCAATGTTTCCTCCGATCCATTTCATTTTTGATTTATACCTTCTGCTCGTCCGATAAAATCCGCTCTGATTTGTCTCATCGGGCCAAAATTGAATTTAAATTCAGTTCCAACTTGAATGGTAGCTGGACCAAGAAATTGGTCAACGATTTTTTCCTCAGTTCTCTCTGAGCAAGCTCGAGCCAGGTTGCGCAAGGAATTCAATTGCAAATTTTATCGAAAATATCGTTTAATAATTCTTGCATTTTGATAATTTATTTTTTATCTTTACGCATTTCTAAAATTCATCAGAAGAAAATTCAATAACCGATTTATCTATAGTGAGGGGATTATGGAAAACGAAGCAAAAAAATTGACGGATCTGAAAAAGGTGTCTTTGAATGGGAAGAGTTCGAGATTTCCTGGTTTCTATAAACATGATCTCTCTTTTCGGTTGGATCTGTTGGAACAATGGTATCCATTGACTACCAAAGAGAAATGGATGCTCAAGCGTGAAACGCTTACCCCAGAACTGGCCGATGTCATGGTGGAAAACGCCATTGGAGTTTTTAGCCTGCCATTGGGTGTGGCCGTAAATCTCAAATTAAATGATCGCGATTATATCGTGCCCATGGCCGTTGAAGAGTCATCCGTGATTGCGGCGTTGAGTAATTCCGCGCGATTGATCAGAGATCATGGCAAAATCACTGCTGAGGCCACTGAGCCTATTATGTTCAGCCAGGTGCAACTGGTCGATGTAAAGAATCCTCAAAAAGCGAAAAAACGTATTTTGGCAAAAAAGGAAGATCTGTTAAGGGTTGCCAATGAACAAGATCCAGTGCTGGTCGAGCTTGGAGGTGGGGCTAAAGATATCGAGGTCCGAATTATCGATTCACTGAGTGGCCCGATGGTCATCGTCCATATTATTGTCGACTGCCGTGATGCGATGGGAGCGAATGTGGTCAACACCATGGCCGAAACCTTGGCGCCAATATTGGCGGAATTGGCCGAAGGCGACGCGATTTGCAAGATCGTCTCCAATTTGTCAGACCGCCGGATGGTACATGTTCGGATGGAAGTCGCCGTTGAAGCTCTGGCTCGAGCGGGTTTTTCTGGCGAGGAAGCTGCCAATCGAATTGTCAAGGCTTATCACTTTGCCGAGGCAGATCCGTATCGAGCAGCAACTCATAACAAGGGGATCATGAATGGGATTGACCCGATTTTGATTGCGACCGGCAACGACTGGCGCGCTTGCGAGGCTGGCGCCCATGCCTATGCCGCGCGCTCCGGCAAATATAAGCCACTAAGCCGATTCTATCGCGATGACTCGGGGAAATTGATTGGTGAAATGGATATCCCTCTGGCCTTGGGAATTGTGGGCGGCGTGACTTCGATTCATCCTGGGGTAAAAATTTTGCTTAAGCTCATGAAAGTAAATTCCAGCAAACAGCTTGCTGAATTAGCAGCGGCGGCGGGATTGCTTCAGAACTTCACCGCGGTTTGGACGTTAGCCACCGAGGGAATTCAAAAAGGACATATGACCCTCCACGCCAGAAACGTGGCTGTGTTTGCTGGAGCCATCGGCGAGATGGCCATCAAAGTGGCCAACCAAATGGCCCATGAAGGCCGCGTGCGGTATGATCGCGCGAAACAAATTCTGAAAAGCTTGCTTATTCGAGAGAAAGAAGAGCAGGAACATCAGAAAAAATAGCCGAATAGCCCCAAGATTACCAGAACAAACAATAAAGCTGTTTCGAAGAGAACTGAAAGATTGAATGATTGTCTTAGATTCATGAAATGGGCAAAAACCATTCATATTAACAAGCAACCCATCATCAGGTGGCAAGACTATGATTTCAACTCATGGTTCTGCGTCAGCCAAAATCATTTTATTTGGCGAACACGCGGTCGTCTATGGCCAACCAGCGATAGCTATCCCAATTCAAGATGTTCGCGCCTTTGCCGCGGTTTCGATCGATGCATCCGTCACCAAGCCGATTATTGAGGCTAAGGATTTGCAGATCGAAGCCACCCTGGGCCAAGCGCCGTATCCCGAAGCGGTAATTCCAATTATCAAAGTGATAGAATTGATTGATCAAAATATCGTAAAGCTGCCGAAATCGGGATGGCGCCTGACGGTCTGGTCAAAAATACCCATTGGTCGAGGGCTGGGCAGCAGCGCGGCGATCAGCATCGCTATTATCCGGGCCCTAACCAAATCCATGATGAAATTTCTTTCGCCAAAAGAATTGATCAAATATTCTTTTGAATTGGAAAAGATTCATCATGGCACGCCCAGCGGCATCGACAATACCGTCATTTCATTGGAGAAACCAATTTTGTTTCGCAAGGACCATGAGCCAGCACCTATTCAACCAGCAAGCATGTTTTTTGTCGTTGGCGACACAGGTGTGAGCAAGAAGACCAGTGAGGTCGTTGCACAGGTGGCCGAAGCCAGGGCTCAAAACCCAGAACAATATGACCATATTTTCGCTCAAATTGGGACGATTGCCCGTCAAGGATCGCTGGCACTCAAAGAGGGCGATGCCAAACGCGTGGGCAAATTGATGAACGAAAATCAACTCCTGTTGCAGCGACTCGATGTATCTTCCCCAGAATTAGACAATCTGATCGATGCGGCCAGGGTGAAAGGTGCGTTTGGCGCCAAACTTTGTGGTGCGGGGAAAGGGGGTTGCATGGTGGCCGTCGCTAAAGACGGGACTACGGCCAACATCATCGCCAGCGAATTGCTGAAAGCAGGTGCTGCTCGGAGTTTCACGACAAGATTGAAATAATCAGCGTCTGATGGAGCAATCTTGTGAAGTTCCTATTTGCGCGATTCGTTTAAAATCGGCTTTGGCGAGGTGGGTCAAAGATACAAATGCGAAAATGATTAGCCGTTCATCCGTCAGTTGCTGGTTCAATCTGAATGGAGGATTCTATTGCCTAATTCAATCTTTCCCAGGCAAGGATTAAGGATCATGCTCAAGTGACGTGTCTTGACAAGAAAATTGTTGTGGGCGTGACCGGCGCCAGCGGTGTTGTGGTTGGCCTTCGGCTGATGGAGTATCTTCGTGACCATGAATGGCCGGTGATCGGAATTATCAGCCAGAGCGCTTTTAACGTGATTACGCACGAATTGGGCAGCAATTTCCCGCTGCCCCAAGGCATTCGTTATTATGACGAATTCGATGCTTTAGCGCCAATGAACAGCAGCTCGTATCCCATCGCAAGCATGATTATCGCCCCATGCTCGATGAAAACTTTGGCAGCTATTGCTCATGGCTATGGCTCCAATCTGATCGCTCGGGCGGCCGATAATCAATTGCGAACTGGACGGTCGCTCATTTTAGCCCCACGAGAATCGCCGCTATCGGCCGCTCATCTCGAAAATATGCTGAAATTGAAACATGCCGGGGCCATCATCTGTCCACTGATGATGGCGTATTACCATCACCCCAAATCTGTAAATGACATCACCAATTTTTTGGTCGGCAAAATACTTGATTTACTTAATATTCCTAATGACCTATATCCCCGTTGGGGATCCGATATGACTGAGGGTTGAGGGCCCATGACGTTTCGAAAATGGATCAGCCAACAAGATGAGGCTGGGACGCTGATGCACGTTCCACAGCCAACTGCGCCATACCTCGATGTCAGCCGCCAGCTTATTGACTTGGAACCTAAAGCAGTTGTGTTTGAAGATGTGTTGGGATATCGGGTGGCTGGAAACATTTTTTGTTTTAGGGATCAATTGGCGGCAAGCCTTGAAATTCCTAACGAGGATTTCTTGTCTCAGCTCTCTCGAAAATTAGACAGCCATGAAACAAATCTCATCCACCGCTCAGCCGTGTACGGCGACCACGAGCTGTCCAAGATCGATCTTGGTCGGTTGCCCATTTTGTTCCATTATCCTGGAGATGGTGGCTATTATATTACTTCAGCTGTGTGGATTGTGAACGATCCAGTTTATGGCCGAAATCTCTCCTATCACCGAATGATGGTATTAAACGAGAATCAGGGCAGCGTGCGAGTGGTGGAAAATCGGGGGATGCACCAGGCGCTTGTCCATAGCGGCGGCAAGGCCGCGGTAGCGATTTGCATTGGGGCCCCTCCAGCGATCCTTCTGGCGGCCTCCTTTTCCCCTGCCGCAGCCATTGATGAAATGGAATTGGCAGCCCGGTTGGATACTATTGAATTAGTCGATTGCAAAACCATTAATATCAAGGTTCCAGCAACCTGCGAAATGGTGTTAGAAGGCTATTTTACTGGTGCTATGGCGGACGAGGGGCCGTTTGTCGACATCACGGGGACCTGGGATATCGTTCGACGCCAGCCCGTGGTGGAAATTACCCGGATTGCCCACCTTACCGATCCCATTTATCACGCATTGGTACCAGGTCGCGCTGAGCATAAAATTCTGATGGGCATGCCCAAAGAACTGGATATTTTTCAGGCCGTCAATCAAGTTTGTCATTGCCAGGATGTGATCATGACCTCCGGCGGTTGTTCTTGGCTTCATGCCGTAGTTCAAATAAAAAAACAGAGGGGAGACGACGGCAAGAGGGCTTTGGAAGCCGCGTTTCACGCCCATCGATCATTAAAGCACTGTGTCGTCGTCGATGATGATATCAATATTCACGATATTCATGATGTGGAATGGGCAATTGCCACGCGCTTCCAAGCACACCGAGATTTGGTGATCATGACCGATCAACCATCCAGTTCCTTAGACCCTTCTGCCGAGCATATTGAAGGACAAAAAAGTCGGGGCGCAAAATTGGGAATAGATGCGACCATGAAAAAAATCGGCCAAGAAAAAAAGCTATTCAAACGCGTGAAGTTTTAATCGGTGCATCTGAGGACGAGATATCTCTCGCTTTCGGGGATGGTTTCAATAGCAGGATAATGAGCTGTCCCTTTTGATTGAATAGCACGAACATGGATCAATGTCCTGGTCAATTTGTAGCTGCACAGTGAAAAGATGATGTCTCATCAATCGCAATCTTCAATAATTACGAATTTTTTCCCTCACATGGAAATGAAACTGACTTCTGCTTTCTATTCGCCAGCTCATTTCATACTCTCCTTTATGCCTATTAATCCCTCAGTGCAATTCAGCAATTTCACTTTCAAAATTCGCTTGGCCAATCCAATATTGAGCGAAACGTCCTTGGGACGAAAAGCAGCGGCAGGAGCATCGAACATCGAGCCTCTTTCGATATATTCGCTCGGCAAATTTAGTATTTGACAGGTTCTCCATCCGAAATCCCAACGACTGATTCGCTCACTCCCTCCCAGATGGATAATGCCACTGAACGGATGTTCAATCAGTTCAAGTAGAGCGTGCGCCAGATTATCGACCAAGATCGGGCTGCGAAATTGATCATAAAAAAGAGTTACCTTCTCTCCCCTTCTCAGCTTGAGGATCATTTGTTCAAAAAAACTGCTATGTCGAGTTCGGCCAATCCCGTAAACCAATGCAACTCGGGCGATGACATAATTAGCCCCACTGGCGCTCACCACGGCCTCAGCATCGGCCTTGGTACGAGCATAATAACTGATCGGATTCGGGGAATCTGTCTCCACATAATTTCCCTTCTCCCCATCGAAAACCATATCGGTCGATGTAAAAATCAATCGAGCCCTGTTTTGGCTCGCCCAGTCTGCGATGGCTTCCGTGGCCGCAACATTCACCCGCCTCGCTCGATCAGGAGCTTGTTCACATAGATCTGGATTGGCAATGGCGGCTGTGTGAATAATTGCATCTGGGGCAATATCGTCCAGAAATGGTTTGATCTGGCTGATATTTTCCAGATCGAACTGATGGAAACATACTCCATCGTCCTGAACTGCGGTATCGTGATATAACCCATGCACCTCATAGCTCGATCGAGCCAATCGAACCAGGTGACCGCCAACAAAACCAGATGATCCAGTGATCAATAGTCGACGCATGTGCTTCTCATTATTCAGTTATCCAGAACAACCCATCGCGTTGGAGCGACTGGCCAGTTAATAAATCCATCGCTATCAAGGTTAGTTTCAATTTTCCTTTAAGATTTTTCGGTATGGAGATGGCTAAATGTTGTCGTTCCTCTGGATCTTTTCCAGTATACTCGTAGCTTGAGGTCACGTGACTCATGCTTTTTTTGAAGCCCAAAGCAGATAAAATTCGATTGGCCACCTTCGTTCGATCATCAGCCACTTCGATCTGATAATCGATTCTGAAGCGAGTCTCGCCAGCAAGATCCTGATGGAGGTGATACAATTCAAAATAAATCACCAATGGTTCTCCTGGCCGATAAATTCTCATCGGGTTGGGGATAATGCGAAAATCGGATCGGCGAGGCGCACTACTTGGAAAAGGAAGTGTGATATCCTTGGCAAATAAAATCTCGCTTAACTGAAATTTCTGAGGGGAGAAATTGCTCACTGTGATTTGTTGACGAATTTGAGAGCGTCGGCCAGACCGTTCATCCTCAAACTCGAAAGCAAGATGATATCTCCCCGGCGCTATTGTTAAGGCTTCATGACTGCCATACCAGAGCTTCCCATGGATCATGCTGATTTCATCTGCCATAAAAAAGAGTGGTTTTTGATGGTGAATGATTGAGTTCCAATTTTCATCAAATAAAAATATGCCTTGTTGCAGCTTAAAACGATCGCCGCTGGGACGCAATTGTCGGATTGGAAGCGCATAGCATAATTCCAGTTCAGTTTTCTCATCCTTTCCCTGGAACGCAACGACATCCAACTGCACCTCCAGTCGTTCTGAATCTGGAACCAACTCATACAGCTCAGGCGTCTTAGCGATCAATTGTTCGAATTTTATTTTATAATCATCCTCGCTTCCATGGCCCCAAGCGAAAGCAAAATGGTCAGATAAAAATCGATCCTCAAATACAAACTCAAAACCGGGATAAGCCCATACTTCTTTTGAGGGATGCAAAGGATTTCTGCCGATGTCAAAACTTGATCCGATAAATGGCCTGGTTCGATATTTGGAGATTGGGAAGCCGTATCGAATGAGTACCTTTCCCTGGTCTGTTTGCCAGCCCTCCCGCTGTTGATTTGGATCTGAAAACCGTAAATTGGCATAGGCGATTCTTCTGAAATGCTCCATTTGCCGCTCGTTGCACTCGGTCAAAAAAAACGGGTCGTGGCTGGTCCAGAACGAGCGTTGAAATCGCGCCTGTTCCTCCACTGACAGCTTGGCGAAATTTCGCTGCTCCGTTGGAGCCAAAATCGTCTCTGCCGAATAGAGCAGCTCTTGCTCTGCCGATGTCATCAATTTTTCAGCCGCTTGATAGGCCGAGGCGGCCCGAGAATAATCTCGAACTGTCTGATAAGCAAAACCCAAAAATAGCAGGCAATTTTTGTCATCCGGTATAACTTTTACAGCGCTCTCTAAAAGCTGGACCATTCTATCATATTCACCATATTCGTAGAAGAGCAAAGCCAACCGATAATAAGCTTCTGCATAGCGAGGGTGAATGGCTATCGCCCTTTGATAATAATAGATCGCCTGTTCCTTCGATCGCTCAGCAAAAGATTTCATTGTGATGATAACATCGCTGGACTCATCCACGCTGATCATATCTTTATATCGGAGCAGTTCGGCCTCCCGAATTTGAGCGAGGTGAAAACAAGCCAGGTAGTTTTTTGGATCTAATTCGAGGATGCGTTCGAAGTTTTTAGCGGCGATTCCAGAGAAGCCTTTTTTTAAATTTAGCAGTGCCTCATTTATGCGAAATTCGAGATTTCTGGGCTCCAACTTCAAGGCTTGCTCAATCTCTAATGTGGCCCGAGCGCGACCATCGACGGTGCCTTCATCCATATAAATAACGGCTAACTGATTATGAGCCTTGGCAAGCTTGGAGTTGAAGGTTAAGGCAGCCTTTAATTGAGCGACCGCCTGTACCTTGTTCCCCTGATTGAGCGAGACAAGCGCTTGTTGGTAATAGCGCTCGGCCTGCTCCAATTTACCCGCATCCGACGCAGCTATAAGTAAGCTGGATGCTAAAATCGCACAGAAAGGTGATAATAATTTTTGTATGAAACACCAAGTCATTAGGTATAGCGAAGTTTAATGGCCACAGGCTAAAAAAAATCCCTGCTTCTGATAGCCGAGGCAGAGATTTTTTTGAAAAACAAAATTTCGTGCTGATGATTAGAATCGAATCGACATGGTGGCAAAGAACTTGTCGAAGCTAATTTTTTCATCGACAGCGGGTAGTTCAGGTGTAAAATAGGAATCCTCACGTTGCCACCAGCCATGCACCCAAGCAAAATCAATCTTTACCTGTTTATCCAATAATATTCCAGCCCCTGCGGTCAAATAATTGCGATCTGCTTTTGGTGAAGCATTGACCATCGGCGAGGGCTGCCGAATCAAACCAGCACGTAGTTGAGTACCGATTAATGGAATGGTAAATTCGCCTCCAAGGCGATAGGTGGTCGTCGCACGAAAATCCTGCTTGAAATTGATATTCTTGTTGAATTGATCCCCGACTGGCGGCTCTGAGGTATATCGCGTTTGCGACCAATCGTTGTATTCCACATCGGCCGAGACCACGATATTTGGGATGAGTGTAAGGGCTGCCCCGGCTGCAAAGACAAATGGGGACCGCACTCCATAATCCCATGAGCCATCCTCAGAATCTTGATAGCTTTCATTGGGATAATCTGGATCACCATTTTGGTTTGCCGATTGCTTCCATTGCTCCTTCGCATCCAAAGATACCGGTGTCGCGATGGTGGCTCCAAAGCGAAGGAACCTGGTCATTTTGTACAATGCACCCAATTTAAAATTAACAGCCTGGTGCTTGGTGATGATCTGCTGAGTATAATTGTAGTCATCAAAAGTGTAGAGATTATCTTCATCTTTTTCGTAATAATTGAACAGATAATCATCCTTGCCGCGCCACAGATTTACTGCCGCACCCAACGACAAGTTTCGAGTCACCTCAATGGCACCAGCGAATACCCAATTGTTCAATCCACCCTCTTCCAGCTCGGTGTACTTCTGTCGAACACCCAAACTATCGACCTTTTGTACAAATGAAAAACCAGCATCAAAGCTTCTCACTTGATTATAGCCGATGGCAAACACCAAGCTCCCCTGATAAGTGGGGATAGGAAAAGCAAATCCGATGGAGTTCAATCTCGTTTTGGTGGTCAGATCGGTATTGTTGATTCCGGCAAAGCTGGCTTGATTGGAAAATTTTAAATGAGAGAGCGAAGTAAATAATTCCATCCGGCGCAACTGAGTCAATCCGGCCGGATTCCAAAGCGTCGCTGAATAATCATCAGAAATAGCGAGATAAGCGCTACCCATCGAAAGTGCTCTCCCCCCGACACCAGAGGCATCGCCCAAGAAGAAAGCTTCGGTTTGAGCATAGTCTTTCGATATGAACAGAAAATTTAACAACAATATGATAACCACAATCCATTTTTTCATGGTGAGGCTCCCTGCTAAATTTGATACTATTTTCTTGGCGTTCGAGACGGCCCAGAATTACCGCTATTGCTACTTTTCGTGGTGCCAAAACTTGACGATCTTGGCGGAGTCGATCGTGTGGTGCTCGAGCCGCTGTTCGAACTGCTTCTCGGCGTGTAAGACGGTGCTGCCGGTTTGCTAATATGCGGTGCTCCAGAACTGCTGGGACGCGAGATATAATTTGACTTTTGCTCGGAAGGTCGCGATGAACGCCTGGGTTGTGAAGCACTGTGGTCGGATGACTTCGGTGTCGATTTCTGGGGCTCGACCCTTGGTTTTGGTTCCGAATGCGGAGCGCGCGGCGGTTGATCTACCACTCGAGGTTGACGCCTATTGAATTTGTCTTGTGACGGCTCTGGGCTTTTCCCATCATCCGGGCGGCCAACCGGTTTTATTTTGCTTCGATTTCGCTGCTGTTCCGAATCATCTCGGGGACGAGTGATCCGGCTCGGCGAGGGGATTGTGGTCCGATCGCTCCGGTCAATCGGATTGAGTATATGTCGCGTCCGATCAGGCTGGATGTTTGTCGCTGGTTTCGCCAATGACGATTGTGAATCCGATGACTGATCGCTGCGACCAATGGCACCCAGGTTGCGTCGCTCAAACGGCCGTTTGGCATAATGCCGGGGTACATAAGAACTGCCCCCTCCACCAAACCAATAATAGGAATCATAATAACGATGATGCCCCCACCACCAGTAATAATCGGAATGATAAATGCCAACATACCACCCCGGCGTCCACCATGGTCCATAAGGGCTCCACCAGTAATCAGGATACGGCCCCAAATATACCCAACGATGGGGATAATAGGACCAATACCAGGGATCATAAAAAGTATATCCAAACGATGGATAGTAATTGTAAATATAAACATCTCTGGTATCGCGAGGTGCTGCCTCTTCGTCCTGATAATATTCCTCAATATCTTCCGACTCGGACGGTTGCTGGTAGACCTCGGTGGTGGCGACTCGAGGACGAGATAGCTGGGTATAGCACCCTGAAAAAATAAGGCTAACAATGACCATGTAAATTATGGTCATAAAGATTGATTTCATCGCCCGTGTCATCTGCGTCACCTCTTTCGCTTATACGATTTCTCGATAGTAGTGATTTAATGCTGGCTATCGAACATATCAATCGAAGCCCATTCGATTAGCCATTACTTTAGACGTCATAAAAACTAAAAAGTTCATCGGTTTTTGGCAAGAGGATTGAGCGAAAGAACGTGAAAGGTTCCTAAGCATATTATGGCTATTTCCTATTGCAAAAATCGAAACGGAAAATGATATAATTCAGTTCGGCTGCGAATAATAGCCATCAACTGAAGAATGATACGGAATTCTGGGCCGATTCAGCAACTCGACCATTCCTTGATTTATCGAAAATATATGCTTTTGCCAAAGGGATTCTTCCTCACAAACCTTATTTCCTAATCAGGCAGGTGACGCTACTGAACAATAAACCAAAATGGCTTTAGATTGGCAGATCATTATTGGAGACCAAAGTGAATAAAGTCTAATGGATTTTGTGGATTAAATAAAACTTCATAACTGGGCAAACTCATGGATAACGAATCGACCCCGTTTTTGTTTGGAATATGTGCGCCGCATGGGATTAAGTTGCAAAATTTTTAATCGCACTGCCAGGAAAATATGAAATGATGTACTTAGGTTGATATCAATGGTTGGCAAATAAATGGGAATCTGGTCTGGATATTTGAATCAACCAGTAGAAGACATGTTTACCAATGCAGGGTGAATAATGAAACCAGTTTTGATCATTTTTTACAAGAAACCAATTAGCGCTTTTTTTGTAGTTCTCTGATCTCTTGGTATATCCTGCTGGCTTCGGAAATGTATGCAGGGCCCATTTTGCGCAGCGCGCTCAGCTTCATCTCCAATGCTGTGAGTCGTTCTTCATCCGATAATTTCAACGGCTCCTGTAATACGCGCTCAATGATATTTAAAATGAAGTTGGGATCATGCTTGTTTAGATTTGCCAATTCAAGCAGGCATTTATAATTTCCATCCCAATTCAGCTTGGCACCCTGATCCAGATATTTTTGGGCTTGTTTATAATCAGAAGCCTGAATGAACTCAATGCCCAAATGATAATGCATAATTCCGCAGTCATTGACATACATCTCATAATCCGCTTGGTCATCAGGATTTTTCGGGGCAGCAGGATATTTTTGCACCACCCGCAGCAGCCGATCGCATGCTTGCTGTTTTCGATTCAGGAAGGTAAATTCTATGCCTGCAATCCGCCAATCAATTTCATCAATGGCTCGTGGATCGGATAATTGCTTTTTTAATTGCTCAAATCGAGCCACTGCTTCTTCATATTTCTTTTTTTGAACGAGCTCCAAAATGCTATTCTTTTCCTCTGAAGCCCGAATATTTCCGTTGTCCCAGGTAAGCCAGTCTTCATAGCGCTCAACTTTTTGCCTCTTGCTTGCTGATGAAGTTTTCTCTTTTGCCTTTTTTAACACCATCAATGCTTCTGGTGCTTTGTACATTCGCGCTAAGCAAATCGCCTGGGAATATAAATAATCCGCATGAATCTCGTTCTTCAAAGAATCATTGGGAGGGAGCTCAACGAGCACACTATCGACGGTAAAGTTGCATGCCAGCAGAACTTTCTCGGCCTCAATATAATTGTCCAACGCTTTCTGCCAATTCTTCAAATTATAATAGCATTCCGCTAATTTAGAAAAGATCAGATGTTCTCCTCGTTCAGTTGTGATGATATCTTCTAAAACCCCAACCGCTTTCTCAAAATGTAGATCTGAGCTTTCGACATTGGCTTTTAAGATATAGGTTTGGGCCAAAGCTTCTTTAGATATTAATGAGAAGGGATTGAGACGCGTTGCCTGCAATAAGTTCTCCTCTGCTAATTGCAACTCGTTTCGAATTTGTTTTAGCAATTCCAAGCTATTTTTCAAGGATGTTGCGCTACTATCGATCACCATGTCAGAACTGGTTTGGAGTGTATCGGTCTGCAACTCGTTGAACTTCTTATAAAGTGAGTCGGCTCGCGTTAACCCATTTAAAGCGCTTTGCAACAGCCTTTCCGCTTTTTGTTTACTTGGATAATCGACAAATAGAAATTTGATAATTGAATCAGAACGGGCAACAATGAGGCTGTCCACTCCCTGCGGTTGACTGGTGGTGCGGCTAAAAACGGGCAAATTGACGGTGGTACTCCGACATGCCGTCATCAATACTAACCAGAGCAGGCAAATGAGAGCAGATGACCACTGATGAACGATCGCTTTCATAATTCATTCTTGCTAATATTTTTCAGGTTCACCCAATTTTGAAAATATTTATTTGCATTATCAAAATCCCCCATTCGCTTGTATAAAATCGCTAATAGCTCGTACAACGAAGCAATCCGACTTTTCGAGATCTGATCTATGAAATCCAAAGACCTGAGGCAATTGCGAATGCCTTCGGCAGGGTTATCGCGCGAAAGTTGCGCCAACTGATAAAAACAATCGCCTTGACGTTCCCAAGCAATTTGAGATGCCTGATGAAAATAAATATAGGCCAAACGCATTTGATTGTTGTTCAAATAATCCAATCCGACCGAGTAACACATCGCGGCATAGTCCTTGAGATAGATCTCCCGGAGCGGATCGACCACTGGGTTCCGTTGGATAGATTGGATCACATGAAACATCCGATCCAAAGCCTCGTTTTTTCGGCCCAAAATATTGTATTCGATCGACGCAATTCTCCAATTGATTTCGTTTTTCGCTCGGATAGAACGAAGGATCTTCAACAATTCCAGGTATTGAGATCGCGACTCCCTGAAATTGTTATTGGCTTCCAATCGTCGAATCTCATCTCTGATCTCGGAAGCCCGAATATTGCCATCATCCCAGTTGATCCAGTCAAGGATTTTTTGCAGTTCTTGTTTTGCCACTTGTGAATTGCTCAACTGCATTGCCTGAGTTAATAACGCAATCGCTCCATCGGAATCATATAGCCGCACCCGGGCCTCACCCTGGCGATGAAGATAATAAATCAAGCGATTGGTATCCAGTGCTGCCTCGCCAGCCGCATCAACTTGGAGTTGAAACCGCGCATTAACTTTTAGAATGCGCTCTGCCTCGCGAAAAGCTTGATAGGATTCTTCCCAGTAATTCAGGGCAAAATAGCATTCACCAAGTTTCTCATAGATATAGGGATTACTTTTGTCGAACAATAAGTATCGTTTTAGTTCCTCAGCAGCGCGAGTATAATAGCTCTTTAGATGGGTGATTTCCCCCTGCTTCATATAGATTTTTATTAATAGGCTCCGTATTTCAAGATTGAACGGATCCAGCAGTTTCGCCCGATAGCTTATTTGACTGGCGGAATCGAGCACCGCCAGGCTGATCTGGTGCAACCGATTGGGCTTGTATTCCTCTCGCAATTTTGATCGAACGGCTTCGTTTGTGAATTGGTTAAACCAATTCTCATAAAACTGAAAAAACTTCTTTTCGGCTGGTGGATTGGACTGAATGCAGGATCGCAATGACTCGGCAACGGAAAAAGTATTTATCGCTTTGGTGAGCAACCGATCCGCTTGCTCACGCTTCTTGAAATCCACGCCAATGAACGCTTTTTTCGCTTCTTTCACGATGGTACTGTCAGTGCCAGGTAGAAGATCTTCATTTTTTGGGCTCAGCGCCTCTTTATGTTGGTGAAGACCTGGTTTTTGGCTAGCACAGCCAACGAAAACGATAAACAACAAGATAAAATGAATGAGTTTCCAATTCATTCCTTAGCCTATTTTTTCTGACTTGACTTTTTCAAACCAAATTGCCGCCTGATCGAACTGCCCTAATCTTTTATAAGCCAAATACAGCAAATAATACAAATTGTACCGTTCTTCTGTGGACAAATGATTCTCATAATACAATGCCTTTTGAGCAAAACGAATAACAGCTTGATTGTCCAAATCCGATAAGCGCGCTAACTGATAATAACTTTTTCCGATCTGGTTCCACCAGTATTCGGTCGATTGATAAAAATAGACGAATGCTTTGAATTCTTGATGTTGTCGGAGATAATCAATGGCCAAAACATAGCACATCGAGCCATAGTCATTCAAATATTTCTGATCATCGCTATTTTGGGCTTTTCGGGTTGAATCCAAAGCAATTTGCTTCACGATGTCAAGCATTCGTTGAATTGCTTGTTCTCTTTGATTGAGAAATTTAAATTCCAATTGGGCAATCCGCCAATTCACATCATTGTGGGCACGACTCGTTTTTACTTGATTGAGGAGATCAAGATATTCCTGTTTGATGGTAGAATAATCGGTATTTGGGAAGTTGATCTTTGTATTGAGAGAATCCCATTTTCGGGATGCATCCACATTGCAACTATCCCAATTGATCCAATCAATCTTTTTTTGGATCTCATCTGCATCCTGTGGCCCAGGAGCAATCAGCTTTGCATAAGTCAGCGACAAGAGGGCATCGGAAGCTTTATTCAATTGAATTTGAGCGTTGCCTCTCAGACAATAATGGTAGAAAAGCTCTTTGCTGTCGATCTTGTTCCAATCATCGCTCAAGATGAGATCGATCGAGGTGGCAATATTGGACAATGCTTTGTCCCAATTTCCTATTGAAAAATATTTCTCGGCCAATTTGTGATAGACTTTTGGATCATCGTGGAGAATATAGGTCAGGTATTCCAGCATCGTAATGGAGCGAATCGTGTTGTTGCAATTATCATGGAGCTCAGCTAAATTTTGATAGATCCAGATCAAATAATTTTGGGTCCGAATATCGAACGGATTGTATTTAAAAGCGGTTTCGAAGAAAGTCCGGGCCTTTTCAAACAGCAGAATCGCTCTAAGTTTTGTTTTCTGAGCCTGCAAAGAGTCCATATTCCCCTGGCTTAATTCATTCAACAAATTGAACCCATCTTTCGCCAGGCTCACCCCCTTGACAAAGTTCTTCGCAGCCGTTATCGTATCGACTTTGGCAATGACAAGTTGAGAATCCTGCATCGCGCGCCATCGATGCCATAGCGAATCGCTCAAAGTTAATCGGTTGATCTCTCGAATGGTATCCTCTATGACCTCCCGATCGGTTCTCGGGCCAGGACGATTATCCGATCCGCTGGTGCGATTCTGGGATAAAACCCCATTATCCGAGGCATTCAATACTCCACTCGTGCCAAGAAAACAAAGTCCGATAACAATGGCCTGATTGAATAATTTCTTTAGATTTCCCATGATGCCGTCCCCTGGTTGCGTATTCGATGGTTCAATTTGATTCAATTCAATGGTGAAGCTGTGGACAAGGTGACATTCCTCGCCGGAAAAAATTCACATCAATCATCCGTGATTTGGGAAAAGATTAGGGGATTTTTGGGTCTCTCTTTTTCGGTATGAGATAGTTTAGTGAAATAAATCAAGAAATGCAAGTTATTTTTCTAAAATATTCCCGCGCTGCATCCATATAATTTTGGAAGCATTAGCAAGATAATTTTGATTACATTTTTTAAACAGCACCTGAGTCGATCTACGGCTTGAACCAAGCGCATAACTGCTTGAAACAGCTCATCATCCTGATTTAGCCCCACCACAGGATTGGATGGCTCGCTTCTGTGATGGCGGTGAAAATTGTGGATCAAAATACAAATATGTTATCTGCCCTCATGACAATCATTTTTTCTTCTTGGTTGGCTTCTCAGGGAGATAAATGGTATCCCGTTCTGTATGAACCACCTGGATCACTGTTGGCTGCCAATCGACAAACTCTTTATTGAATTCTTGATATAATGCCTTCAACAGATCATGAATGCGTTGTGTCTGTCCCTTTCCCAGAGCTAAATCTTTGTCCTTGAGATCCTCGGAGACGAAACCGAAAAACTCGAAACGGTATGTACCATTTTCATTCTGCTCGAAATACAATTTCAGCGGTTTGTCTTGGCTGTACAGCTCTTTGATCGTAGATGCCAAGATGAACAAAATCCGCTCGCTCGGCGTCTCAGGATTAACGATATTTTTAATCATCCCGATATCTTCAAAATTAGGCGGGAGCGGGATCCCTCTTAAAATCTCGCGGCTTTCTCGAGAAAGCGTGTACAAAGGATATACGTTCCGCGACGGATGCGTCTTCAGAAGATCGCCTTCTGCGGCTCCATTGGCATCGACATCAAAAATTTCAATATACTCTACATTCGATTCCGGGATGAACAATTCTTGGAGCAGTTTGTCGATGACCTTTCTATCACGTATGTCTACCTTTTGGACCAGCTCCTTATCCCATTTATAATTTTCCTGCGCAACAAGGGTTGCGCCGCTCCATAATAGCATCATTGCTACCATGATGACGCATGTTTGGTAGTTTTCTCTTTTCATTATTCATCACCCTTTTGAAGATTCTAATTCTCCAATACCAGAAATTGACCCCCTCCAATGAAGGGAGATTTGTACCATTCGCTTCGTATTGCAGCCGAGCGAATGGCTTCGACAGTGCTAAATCACGGCCATTATCAAGCCCGAACAAGATTGGTTTTCATTTATTCATCATTACCGAACACTCATTCTCTCAGCGGACCTTGCGAGCGGAAGCGGTTACTCACTGGCACCTTTTTTCATGCGAGCTTTGATCTCATGCCACTCGCGGAAATTGCGTTGCAACATCACTTGGTCCCGTTGCTGTTGATAGATCATGCTAAGGGAAAGATATAGATTGTCAATCTCAGCTTCAGTAAAACTTGGGATGAAATCCTTTGCTCGATACAATAGCGCAAGCCTTTTGTCATTGAGCAGGCGGAGTCGTTCTACCGGGGGCAGATTTTCTGGGATATCCAATGTGAGCAATTGCGCCAAACGCAAGAATACTTTTCCTCTGCCTGGCCAATCGAAGGTCGTATCTTTAACAAAAAACTGTTTCGCTTTTTCTTGAAACCCTTCGTCCCGATATTTATTGCCCAAACGAAATAATAGAGCGCCGCAATCTTTAAAATAGACCTTATACATGGAATCTGCTGGTGGTACAGCAATGCTGCGCTTGATTTGGCTGGTATCCGCCTGGATGACCAGATTGTACAATCGATCCGCCGCCACCTCTGGTTCGTTGAGATTGCTCATTTCGATCCGCGCCAATTGCCAGGTAATATAATCGCGGGCCTTTTTGGTTTTCAATTGGGGCAACAACCGAAGCATAGCGCTTTTCGCCCATTGGAAATTGCCTCGGGCCAATGAATCGAATATAATAAATCGCTGTTCAGCAGCAAAGATGTTCTTGTCATCCCAAAGAATCATCTCTTTGATCCATTTGGCAATTTCTAACGAATCCTGTTTGCTAGGAGCAATGCACATGGCCTTGTGGAGGGTTGATAACGCAGAATCGGCCTCGTAAACCTTGATTTCTGCCCAGCCTTTTTCACGCAGATAATGAAAGTATTCATTGGGATTGACATGAAACGGAATATTGGCCCGTTTCAATTTCTCAAGGGTATCGGGTTTCGGATTTTCAAAGTACGATGTGATCAAGTAGATTTGATTGGCACGGGAAAGATATTCATGAGCCTTCTTCCAATCATTTAGCCTTAAATAATTTTTGCCGATCTCAAGGTAAATTGGAGCCGCGCCTTTATTGTGATTCAAGATATGAAACAATGTGGATATCGCGCGACGATAGGCAGCCGTATCCGAGAAAATTAGCCCTCGATCTAAATCACAGATCGATTTGCTTAGTAAGATATTCAAATCGAATGGATTTAATTCGTAAGCACGGTCAAAATTTTCGGAACAATAATCCAGATAGTAATCCAACAAACTGGTCACGATGGAAATAGTAAAGGAATCCTCTGCGATTTGCTCGAACATTTTCTCATATTTTCGCCGCTCTTGGAGCGACAAGCTGCTCTGTCCATCGATGCTCTGAGTATGCTCCCTGAATTCCTCTCGAATCTGACGGAACTCATCTTTCTTTTTCTCTAATAAACCGTACAGCTCCTCGGTAATCTTTCGGTATTCATTGAAATATTGGTTTAAGCTATCGGCCTGCTTCTCTCTTTTGGTATCGACAAATAAACGCTCTGCCTTCATTTTGGATCGAATCGCCACAGCACTATCCACCCCGGCGGGAATCTGGAACTCCCGTTTATCAATGGTCGCAATTTGTATTACTGGGACCTTTTGACGGGGTGCACAGCTAACCAGGAAAACAAGCAATACCAGCCAAATAATAGGTGATTTGGACTGCATCCTCTCTCCGCTCTCACTAAAAAATCGTCTGCGGCCTAAAAGCCACTAAATTTATCAAACCAAAATCGGGCATTTTTAAAATCGCCCAGCTTTCGATAGGCGTTGTGCATGACTTTATATAAGATCAACTTTTCACTTTCATCTAATGCATCCGCATAGCGGATCGTTTTCTGGCACAATTCGATCGTCTCCCTGGGATCGAACTCTGAAATCTGTGCCAGGCGCAGGAACGCTTTGCCGCGTTCATTATAATTGACCATCGCAGCTTGCTGAAAATAGATATAAGCGATCAATTTGTCTTTTTGATAATACTCATTCCCTAGGTTAAAACACATCTTCCCATAATCATTAAAATAGCGAACGTAATTTGAATCGAGCGGAGCACCAGTCAGCGAATCAACCGCAGAGTATTTGACCACATAATACAGCCGCTGGACCCCTTCGGCTTTATTTCCAAGCTGCACAAAATCGATCAATGCAATGCGCCAGTTGATTTCATCTTTGGTGCGCTTCGTCCATAAAATCGGCAACAGCGATTCAAGATAGATTTTCTTGGCCGCGGGATAATCCTTAGCCATGATCCGAAGGCTGTCTGCCTTCTCCCGAATCTCGGAAGCCCGAATATTGCCATCATCCCATAAGATCCAATCAATGCGCTCCTGAAATCTCTGCTTTAATTCGGCATCAGGGGTCATTCGCTGTGCCTGGCGATATAACGCCAGAGCAGGCTGGGCATCATATAATTTTGTCTTGCATATCGCTTGCCAATTCAGATACGCGACCACTCGATTTGTATCCACTGGGACTTCGGCCAGCCGGGAAAAATAGGGTTGCGGATTAGGTATCGAAAAAATCGCAGAGCGGATCAACGCATTCTTAGCCGCCTCATAGTTGTTATAGGCATTATTCCAGTCTCCCAATTTAAAGTAGATTTCCGCCAAATTTGCAAACAGGACATGCTGCCCCTTAATGGCAAACACCACCCGCTCCATTTGCTCCGCCGCCCGATCCAGATAACTCCGATCGCTGAGTCGCTCGGCCACTTTTTGAAGAAACTTGCAATACTGCTGCCGATAGGGAATATAAAAACGATCCGAGCGGATCGCACCCTCGAAGTCCTCCGCGGCAAGCATCATCAATTGTTTGCTCACTTCGATCCTTACCCCCGGGTCAAGACGGCCAACCTTTTTAATGAGCTTTCGGATTTGTTGATAGGCTTCAGGTCGACGTTCCAAATATCGCTCTGCTTGCGACATCTGCCTCAGGACTGCCAGAGAATCTTGGTCAGTAAGGAGCTGCCGCTGACCGTATCGCCATAGCGAGTCAGCCAGGTCTTCGATCTGTTGCGCTTCATCAAATTTGTCAAATGCTTGATTGGACATGGCATAATCAACCGCCACTTGCGAAAAAATCGAATCAGCTATCTGGGCAGTTCGCGCATCAACTCCGACCGGAATTTTGGGGATGACCTTGGGCGTTTCTACTACGACCGGCTGCTGGACCGCACACCGCAGACCCGCCAGGCATAGCAGCGCCAACATTCCCATAAGTCTTTTCGTCATGCTATTTTCCTTCTATGCAAAGTGGCTACGATGCCAGCTCATGAAATTTTTTAAACCAAATCAATGCTTGATCAAAATCTCCTTGCTGGAGATAGGCCTGATAAATCGTTTGATACAGATATTTTTTCTCCTCCGGATCAAGCCGATCCTGATAATTCAGAGCGCGAAGACAGAAACTCAGACAAATCTGCGGATTTTGTATCGAAGCACGAGCCAAGTTCAATAAGGCCTGACCCCGTAATGGCCCTTCGATCTGAGATGCTTTCAAGAAATAGGTGAAAGATGACTTCTTATCGCTATTAAAATATTTCACCCCCATGAACACGCACATTTGAGAATACTCCTTCCACAACTCCTCGTGCACTTTGTCGATCGGCTTCCCTGTGTCAAGATCCAAAGGATATTTGCTCACGATATTCCACAATCGCTCGATCGCATCCTCTTTTTTATTCATCTGATAAAATTGCATTCTGGCCAGCGCTAAATTGGCTTCATTGGTGGCTCGTTCCGTGGTTACCATCCCCAACAGTTCCAGATACGCTAACTCGGCCTCATCGTACTTCTTATTGTTATAGAGGCCTTTCGCTTCATTGAACTTTTCAGCGGCGCGAATATTGCCATCATCCCAATTGATAAAATCAATCCGTGCCGTTAATTGCTGATAATAGGTCTGATTTGGGGCGATCATCCTGGCATACGTAAAAGAGGTCAATGCTGGCTCAGCTTCATATAAATGAAATTGCGCATCGCCACGTAAATACAAGTTCTCAAATAAACGCAACGTATCCACGGGAGCATCTTCAACGCTTAAAATCGCGTCGATAGCCCGTTGAAAACAGGCCTTCGCCAATTCCCACATCTCAAATTGGCGATAGATCAAACCGATATTGTTGTTCAGGTAAACGACTTCTTTCGGCTCCTTTCGCAGGCGAAGCAAGTTGAGCAATATCTGCAATCGTTTGATCGGCTCATTTTGAGAGGCGTATAGTTTTTCCAGGTAGGAATAGGTGGAAGTCACCGCCACTCGCAAATAATTGTTGAACGGATCTATCTTCAATCCGGACTCAAAGTGATCTTTCGCTTGCTCGAGCAATCTGATCAATGTAGCTGCCTCCTGCGCCAGGGTGGTCTCTTTCTTTCCGATCCGTTCATAAATTCCCGTCACAGTCTTGAAATCATTATATCCTGGCAAAAAATGATTTCGAATCGCGTTCTCAGAGTCAGCACGACTGATGTTCCATTGTGCCCGATCCGAGGCCTCCAGGTATTTCCACATCGTTGTATCGATTTTCGCCAGAGCCGCCTGTTCCTGGGGGGGTGATCCAATCGCTTGCGCCATTGCGCCCATGACTCCTCCCCATAGCGATAGCCATATAATTAAAAAAATCTTTCTGATCATTTTCTCCTCACCTTTTGGCCTTTTTGCCGAACCAATGGTACATGGATCTCCGTTGCCCATGTCCATGCGGCCTCACCCATGATTCATTGTTTTATTACTTATCCTCTTTCGGTCACCGTCCTGGCCCATTGCCAGAAAATCCTTATAAAATTCTGTGCTTCTGGATCCTTCGCATTCTTATAGACGCCCTCCCTGAAATGGATAATTTCTTTTCGTTCATCCCTTCTGACCTTGCCGGTATTAAAAACTGTGCTGGTTTTTGTCAAGCCCTGATCAACTAACATGACATATTGCTCGTTTTCTAAATCGATCATACAAATAGTGATCTGTTTTTTTTCAATGTTGGCACTAATCAGTAGCTCGTACTTGTGATTTTCCACCGAAATCAATTGCCGGGCTGTAACTGCGTTCGGGTCATTGTTCGACAACTTAAACACTGGGACCTGGCCGATGGGCGATGAATTCTCGGTAATCCATTTTAACAGCGGGTCGAGCATATCCTGCCAGGAAATATCGCCCTGGAACCCTTTGAAATTGGTCGATAATACTCGCTCTTTCATGGGGATGGTCGTGGAGATTCCCATGTTCCCTTTCAAAGACCGATCGCCGATATCGGGCGTGATCACCGTGCTCCTAATATTGTCATTATCGAAATCACTGGCAAATCCCTTTTTGATATCCAGCGGATTGTCATTTGTTTCCTCCAACATCATCCCATCCGTGATCTGAATGGTGGCCTTGGCGTGCTCATTTTCCGAATTCTCCTGCTCGAACACTTTGAATTGATCGGAAAAGGGCAGATTTTCCGGCAATGTCGAAGCATGGCTTGGGGTTTCCATAAAAATATTGAGCACGATTTCTGGCGTCTCTTCCAGCACCTTTTCATCAATTTGCTGCGGCTTGATCTCCTTTGGCTTTGCTTCGATCACCTTCTTCTTGATTTCGGGTGCCACAAATTCGAACTCCACCACCTCTTTCGGTTTTACTGGGTTCTGGGGGACTTTTATCACGTTAATCAGAATATAAGCCACCAAAACCACCAGCAGCGTAATGAGGGTGGCGGTTTTCCAGCGCTCCTCATCGTACCGATTTAAATCAAAACTTAAAACCCGCGCGGTCATTCCTCTCCCCTTTCTATGAATCTGAATCGCTTCTCGATCCGATATTTTCGACACAGATCGACCAGATTAATAGTGCTTTGAACGATCGATTCTGCGTCGGGATTGATAATGACATTGATCGAATCATAAGAGGCCTTGGCAGTAAACAGATGATCATCCAGTTTGTCCAACATCCGAATCCGATATAGCTTTTCATCTTCACGCAGCAGGTAATACCCATAGAGCTGGCTTTTGATCTGAAGCGAGCTTTCCGTCATAGGATCGATGCCAGCGATGGTCGTGTCCTTACGGAGAATTTCCACCTCGATGGGGACCACCCGTTTCTCAGTGACCACCGGAGTCCGGCCCGCCTGGCTCGGCAGCTTGATCTCGGTCTTATGAACAATATCGCTGATCATTAAAAAACCAAACAACAGATTCATCACCACATCGATCAGCCGAACGATTATGCCGCTACCTTGTCTCATCGATCATCACCTGCATACTTCACCGATTGTAACTCGAAATGCTCTCGACATCCATTCCCACGGGAATATTCTCATCGCGACAAAAATTTGCAATCCGCATGGTATATCGAATCGGAAGGTTCCAATAACTTCGGATCCGAACTTTCATCGTTCGATCGAGCTTTTTAAAGCTCTCATTGCGCGTGAGGATCAAATTCTTGAGCGCTTCGAAATTGGGAATTAGCAATTCCTCTGATTCAATGACAAACTGTTCCTGCTGGTTGATGCTGATCACCAGCAACTCTTCTTTCTGCACCTGGGATTGGACCGGCATATCGCTTTGCGGAAGCTTCACCGGGCTTTTTCGCTCCATGGTGCTGATGCACATAAATCCAAATAACAGGTTCAAAACAATATCGATCAACCGAACAACAATTCCACCCCTGGACATAACAATTCCTCTTAAAATCAGATGGCACTCATTTTTGATCGCAGTGAAGCCATCATGGTCGGATAGATGAATAACGGTACTTCCATACGATTAGCCGCTATACAGCAAAGACCTCAAATTCGATTTTAGATGGTTCCACTTTTTTCGCTTCAGCCACAATCTCGCGCACACCACGATTGTTGTCAAAGATGAAATAAACTTCGACCATGCCATCTTCATTGGTCAACGTGGTTAATTGGGTGTTCTGACTGTCTTGAAATCTGCCAGTCCCCTTTCTGAGATGGAAATTCACTTCGTATTTTGAAATTGGATTGTCATATTTATCTCGTACCGCCACCGCCAAAGGCTCTGGCAGTCTTCGGCCGAGCGAGCCAATTTGATAGTTACCTCTGAGTTCGACAAATTTTATCGCTGGTGCTGGCCGCGCAATCGCCAGCAACACCACCGGGCGACAGTCTCCCCCCTCTACTGAAATGTGGATGGTCTTTTCTCCCGCCTTCTTTCCTAACAAGAAATGCGTTTGCGCTCGACCCTCCTCATTGGTCAAAATCTTTTGGATCCGGTTTTGATTCGCAAACCGACCAGCACCTTCCTCAGCGGTGAATACCACTGTTACCCCTTCCAATGAATTCCCTTTGCCATCCACGATTTCAACTAGAATTGGTTCCGGTAGCTGGGTATTGACCTCGGCGCTCTGATTATTGCCCGATAGTACCTTAATCTCTGCAGGTGCGCCAACAATCTTTCGGGCAGGAACTTCAGGCTGCGGCGCGGCTTTTGCAACTACTGGCTCAACTTGGGCCCTCTGGTCACCCGTGGGAAACGATGCAGTTGGCAATGGCTGAGGAGCATACATGATCGGCCCCACTGCCCCCACCGCTGGCTGCTCAGCGAAAGCAATCATCCGCTCATGAAATATCGTCGACATTTTATTGATGAAATCAAGATGTCGATCGAATTTATTGCTCACCAGTGTGGTAAAAGTGTTCAGAATGATGCTGATGATCAATCCCACAATGGTCGTGGCCAAGGCAACGCCCATCCCGTGAAGAATGTCGTCCATGACCATCGTGCCTTTAAAAAACACCATAAACATGCCCCAGACCGTCCCAAGCAATCCCAAACCACCCGCGGTATCGGATAGATACGCCATTCGAGTTGTAAAAGTGTTAAACTGATCCTTCAGATTCTGGATGAAGTTTGCGGTTTCAGCGCCAAAGTCATCGGCAGATTTTTTGGCTTCGAAAATCCGATAAAGGCGTTGCAGCAGCAGAAAAGCGGATGCCGTTTTTCGTTTAGCAAATATTTTTTTGAGCAAGGGCACTTTGGCGGTCAACCCAGTTGCCTCGCTCTCCTCTGGTCCAGGATTCTCCTTGGCTTGAGTGAGCATCTTTTTGATATCATCCAGTACCATGATTCTGAGTTGTTCCAAAGGGATTTTTTCATCGTCCTTTTTCTCCCGACGCAACACCAGCCATTTTTGAGAAAGAACCAATGCTCCAACCACGAAATTTAAGATTAAAAACCATCCAATTTCCTCACAGAGCTTTAATAAATCCCCGATGGTTTTCACTGAAAACATCCTCGTGCCAGTATCGACTTTATATGTCGATGGCTGACTTGGGGTTGGAGATGGTTGATTCGAAACGGTACCACTCTCTTGAGCATTGCTATCAGACATGGCGAATGCGATCACCAAAAAAATAGCCATTAGTAAACAATATTTGGTGATTCTCATACTGTTTAGACTCCTCAATTAAAGCTTTCTAAAATCATCTGGTAAACCGTGGAAATGTCAGGGGAAGACCATTGTGCCTGTGCTCTCAGTTGAATTATTTTGAAGGGGCTCACCATCATATTCGCCTTGACATCCAAGCTAACCTAACCACGTCCAGGATTGTCTTTCATCTATTGTTGTTCTTCATCATCACCATTGATCGGTTCTTTAAGACGAATAATCACTTCTCGAAGCAAACTAAGATTATTTGTAAAATGGCTGGAAATTTCAGTCGTCTTAGCTTTGATGACACGAACGAAGGTGAGCATTTGACGTTTCGGATTTTTGGGAATCCAGGTGTTTCCTCCATCAAACGAGTATTGAAATTGGTAGTAATAATTGCCAGGCTCCATTAGCGTCCCATCATCTTGAAATCCATCCCATTCCACCAGGCTTTCAATGGTATTGAACCCATTGATGACATGGAACGGCTCTCCAATGGCGTCCGCAATCATAATGCGCCATCGCGACACACGGTGCACCTTAGCATCAGTAATATGAAAGAAGATCTTATTGGGCATCATCGATTCAACAGGGTCCGTTTTGATCTCAATAAAATCGGAATCATTGAATCGGGCCAAAGCCGCTTCTTGCTCGATCAATAAGCGCAAGCTATCATTCTTAGCCTGCTTTTGGATATGATCAGCCGAATTCTCTCCCCCATTTTTCTCGCGATGCAAAATCACATTTTTTTGGTCAAAACCCAAACTATCCGTCAAGAAATTCCGAATGACTGCGGCGCGCTCAGCGGTCACTGCATCACGATAAAATATATTGATGGTTAGGTTCTTTTTGGTCGTTTTCATGTGATCCCGGATTTGGGCGAAATTTTCTTTATAAGTATCCAAGTAATTGTTGTGCGGCAAAAAGCCCCCAATAACGTCGAGCGTCATGCCACCTTTTTTATCGGGTTCGACCTGAATTTCTTCTGTCTTTTTGGTTTTTTCCGGATATTTCCAATCATCTGGATCCAATTGCTCAAATAATTTGCTCCGATCCTCGGCCTTATGAATTCTGATCAAATAATATTCCTTGATGATTCGAACCGTATCTTCGGATGCCTTAATATTGAATGTATAATCGGAGTTGAATTTCAAATTCCATCCGAACCCAATTTGGTGCGAGCCGTAGCTCACTTTATTAATTTCAGAAAAAGGATAATCCAAGCGATAGCTAATTGCAAATCCGCTTCCGATAGCCACCTTGCCCTCGAACATGAGACTACGGTCCACATAGCCAGCTCGGATCAGGCCAGCATTATTTTCAAGCATCGCTTCCGCAACTACTCCTGGGACATGGACATCCTCCTGCCAATTATTGAACAGGGAGATCCCTATGGCTCGACTGACATGGAATTTAACGCCAAAATCCGCCACGAACGGAACACGATTTTCCTTTTTATTATTCGAATCATCGAATGATTTCGATGGCCGATTGATGTTATTCATGCTTAATCCAAGGCTGACCCTCGAGATTGGTCGCACGAAGAGCCCCATACCATAGCTATAATACCATTTGCCGAGCCGATTGGCCAGTAACGGATCATTTAACTCAACCTCGGTCATTTGATCCTTATCAAGATGAAAATTGCTGCCATGCATGCTGAAACCCAACGAAAACCCGGGTCTCACGGAATACCCCACTGCCAAACCAATCCCATTATCTGTATGGAACGGGGAATCAAAATTTTGCCACGTCAATCCCAATCCCAAATTATTCAGCATCGGATTGGGAACACTGATGCTGTTATGGAAATGTCTCAGTCCAAGACCATTGCCTTCCAAAAATCCAGCGTGCAAAATTTTCATCGCCACATTGAACGAAAGATTCTGATATGGCAATAGCGCTGGATTGATGAATAGCGCCTGCGGATCGGATAGATCCGCAGGATTGGTGCGGATCAAATCCTGTGCATTTCCCTGATGCATTCCAATCAGCATGAAGGAAATTAGCCATATTTTTAGCGCTGTTATTCTCATGATCAACCACCATTCAACTGGTTATCGAACAATCACAATGCATCCCCGCGCCTGGATTTTGTCCTGATCGCAGAAAATGTAGAGATACATTCCAGGCAAAAGCGGCTTACCATTGCCATCCCTTCCATTCCAGATAAATCGCTTATCGTCACTCGGTTTGTCTAACTTTGCCATTTCTCTGCCATGAACGTCAAAAATTCGCAATATCGGCTTATCGACCCGGAATGGAGAAAAATTGAATTCCGCTTCATCATTAAAGCCGTCATCATTGGGTGTAAATGGATTCGGTCGAACGATCAGTTCCGGCTCCACGATTATCTCAAGCGAGTCGCTGTTATTCCATTCATTGCTTTCTTTAATTACACCGGACGGGAATGGATTTGCATCAACATAAACGAATAACATGTATTTTCCTTCAACGGCGATGCTAATATCTTCGTTCACCACACAAGACGATTTATCTTTCTCGAATTGTATGTCCTTTATGCATTCAATTTGGTGATCAAAATCGTTTATGTAGAAACACACATAAAATGGAGTATCGCAATTTCCAAATAGAGCTGTTGCTGTCGCACTCAATTCGAGGGTTTCTCCGGCTTTAATTTTTTGCTTTTTAAGCTTATCAAACTTGATGGTAAGATCTATTTGTGACTCCGTCACGAACCAATAGCTCATCTCCGACACATTCTGCCTTCGATCGGCAGCCCGAATGAAAACCGTATGGATGTCATTATATGCGAACAAACTCCCAGGAATAAACTCACAATATACACTGTCGGATTGAACTTGAAATTTGCGCAACTCCCCAACAACCTGCCCCTTGGCGTTGCTCGTCACCTCAATCGAAATCGAACTGGCATCCACCCCACTACCTATATCTCGAACTGCAAATGTTATTTTGATATCTACAGGAACGCCCGTGGCATTTGGAAGCGGATAATCCGGAATAATCTCTGGCCCAGTCGTATCCTGGGATGGCGCCGATTCTGTGTTGAACTTATAGAACAAATCCGAAGCATTGGGCCGGGCTGCCCTATCCACCGCATGAATAT